>JGI26049J44785_1000183_pt1 | contig 33958 bp, 26 predicted proteins | sample HigsolmetaGSP11D_FD_44785 | JGI IMG/M metagenome (IMG submission 44785)
CCCTGACCCTCTCTCCCTTGTGCGCAGAGAGGTTGTCCATCACCACCACCTGGCCCTCCGAAAGCGTGGGGCATAGGACCTCGCGCAGGTAGGTCTCGAACACCATCCCGTTGGTCGAACCCTCCACCACCAGGGACGCTCCCATACCTATCCTCTTGCCGATGGAAGAGAGTAGCGTTACGTTCTTGCCCCAGTTGCAGGGAGCCTTCTGGTGCACCCGCTCTCCGCGGCGTGCCCATCCGTAAAGGGGCGCCAGCGAGGTGTTCGTCGAGCACTCGTCCACGAACACGAAGCGCTCCGAATCGATTAAGGACATCACCATCACCCGAAAGGCGGCCCTCAGGAACTCGTCGCGCTCACTCGCACCCAGCGTCCTTTTTTTCGGCTGAAGCCCACCTTGGGTTTACCCCGGTAAGACGGACACTCTAAAGTGGGGACTATTGAATTCCCAGAAAGGGGGTCCACACAGTGCCGGGACCAACACCACACTACCCACCAGAGTTCAAGCGGGAGGCTGTCCGCCTCTATCGCTCCTCGGGCAAGTCAATCTCAGGGCTTGCTAAAGATCTCGGAGTGGCTACCGAGTCGCTAAGAAGATGGATCAAGCAGCACGAGATCGACGCAGGTGAGCGCGAAGGGCTGAGCACTGAAGAGCGCGAGGAACTGAGCAGGCTTCGTCGGGAGAACCGCATCCTCAAGCAGGAAAAGGAAGTTTTGCGAAAAGCAGCAGCCTTCTTCGCCAGGGAGGACGGGATTCGGTGAACCTCTTCAGGTTCATCGACGCGGAGAGGGCTCATCTACCCGTCGCGCTGTTGTGCCGGATGCTCGAAGTCTCTCGCAGTGGCTACTACGCCTGGAGGGGCAGGCCACCATCCAGGAGGAGCCGCCAGGACGCCATCCTCATCGAGAAGATCAGCGAGATCCACCGCAGAAGCAGAGAGACCTACGGTTCTCCGAGGGTCCATGCCGAGTTGAAGTCGCTCGGGAGGCGCTGTTCGAGAAAGAGAGTGGCGCGGCTCATGAGAGAGGCCGGACTACAGGGCTGTATGCGTGGCAGACAAAGAGGAACAACTCGCCGGAGCAAGAGTGCCGCTCCTGCCGAGGATCTTGTGAAGAGAAACTTCGCGGCTACCCAGATGGACAGGGTCTGGGTGGCGGACATCACATACGTCGCTAGCGGAGAAGGTTTCCTCTACCTCGCCTTCATCCTCGACGTCTATTCGAGAAGGATCGTGGGCTGGGCGATGGAGAGCCACTTGAGGACCAAGCTCGTGGTGGATGCCCTCCAAATGGCGGTGTGGAGGCGCAAGCCTGCTCCCGGGCTGGTTCATCATTCGGACCAGGGAGTGCAGCTTAGATTCAACCGGTCGTCGCAACACCAACCGAGAGAGGTGTTGTCATGGGACGAGCACCAGGCTGGTCCACACGGTTCACGGGACGAGAGGCCTTGCGTTCTCCGGGGACTCCGGGGATCAGCAATAAGCGCCAGCGCCAGCGAGAGTTCTGGGAGGCCATCGCTGAAGGGTGCAGCGGCGAGGACGCCGGAAGGTGTGTCGGCGTCTCGGGTGCGGTCGCGGCGCGTTGGTTCCGCGATACTGGCGGGATGAGACCATCGACGCTGGCCAAGACACCCTCGGGACGCTATCTCTCGTTCGAGGAGCGCGAGGAGATCGCCCTGCTTAGAGCCAAGGATCTGGGTGTCCGTGAGATCGCCCGGCAATTGGGCCGCTCGGCCTCAACAGTCTCCCGGGAGTTGCGACGCAATGCCGCAACCCGTGGCGGGCCGTTCGAGTACCGGGCCTCGACCGCGCAGTGGCACGCCGAACGTAGCGCCCGGCGACCCAAGCCTGCCAAGCTGGCGAATAACCCCAGGCTGCATGACTACGTCCAACAGCGACTCTCAGCTGAGATCACCGACGAAGATGGTAATGTTGTAGGGCCTGAGGTCGAGGCCTTCAAGGGGCGCCGTCACGGTCGCCGCAAGGACCGCCGCTGGGCTACCTCCTGGAGTCCCGAGCAGATCTCCGAGCGGCTGAAGATCGATTTCCCGGACGATGAGGAGATGCGCATCTCCCACGAAGCCATCTACCAGGCCCTCTACATCCAGGGCCGCGGCGCGCTCAAGCGCGAGCTTGTGGCCTGTCTGCGCACCGGGAGGGCGCTCAGGACCCCACGCGAGCGTACCAGACAGAGCGGGAAGAGGTTCGTCACCGAAGAGGTCAAGATCTCCCGGCGTCCCGCCGAGGCCGAGGATCGCGCCGTCCCCGGCCACTGGGAAGGTGACCTGATCCTCGGCACCGGCAGTTCGGTGATCGGCACCCTGGTCGAGCGCACCACACGGCTGACCATGCTTTTGCGACTACCCCGCATGCCCGAGCACGGCAGGCAACCGGCGAAAAAGAACGGCCCGCCATTGGCCGGTCACGGTGCCGTCGCGGTCAACGAGGCCATCGCCAAACAGATCGGCTCACTGCCCGAACAGCTACGAAAGTCCCTGGCCTGGGATCAGGGTGCCGAGATGGCCTACCACGCGGATTTGAAGCTAGCAACCGGCCTTTCTGTCTACTTCTGTGACCCGAAGAGCCCTGGCAGCGTGGCACAAACGAAAACACCAACGGGCTGCTCAGGCAGTACTTCCCACGCGGAACCGACCTCTCACGATACGAGCTAGAAGAGCTAAACGCCGTTGCCAAGGCTCTGAACTCCCGACCGAGAAAGACTCTAAACTGGAGGACACCAGCCGAAGCCTTCCAAGAACAGCTAGACTTACTACAACAAGCACACGTTGCGACGATCGATTGAATCCACCCAGTACACCGCGCTCTCCTTCTCGGAGAGGCTCAGGGAGGTGGGCATCACCCCGTCTATGGGAAGGACCGGGAGCGCCCTGGACAACGCCATGGCCGAGAGCTTCGTTTCGACGTTGAAGGCGAAGCTGGTGAGCAACCTGGAGTTTCCAACCAGGCAGTCGGCGAAGACGGCGATCTTCGACTACCTGGAGACCTTCTACAACACCCGCCGTCTGCACTCGTCGTTAGGCTACATGAGCCCTGCGGACTTCGAGGAGGATAGAATAGAAGAAGCTAGGGTCGCGTAAGGTCAACGTGTCCGCTCTAGCGGGGAAATCCCAGAGCCTTTGTCGGCGCACACCCTATAAGGGTTGCGTCCGTAGAGTTCTGTAAATTGGTGAGCCGCTAGCGAAGAAGGGCCATCGTCCTCCAAGATAGTCGGTGTTCGAAGCCTGCTATCTACACAGGAGGAGAGTCGATGGCCGAAGATCATCGTAGGCTGGCCGAGGAGGCCGCGCAAGGGATCCTGCTGGACGACCCCGGCTTCCTGAAAGAGATCGTCGAAAGGGTGGTTCAGGAGTTGTTGGAGGCCGAGATGACCGAACACATCGGGGCCGCCCCCTACGATGAGCGCAACGAGAAGCGCAAAGGGCATCGCAACGTCTACAAACCCCGCACCCTCAGGACGAGGGTGGGCACGTTGAACCTGCTCGTCCCTCAAGATAGGGAAGGAACGTTCTCCACGAGGTTGTTCTCGCGTTACCAGCGCAACGAGAAGGCCTTGGTGTTGGCACTCATGGAAATGTACGTGGAGGGCGTCTCCACGAGGAAGGTCAAGGACGTAACCGAGGAGCTGTGCGGCACCTCTTTCTCCAAGAGCCTCGTCTCTTCGCTGGCGAGTCGCCTGGACGCCGAGTTGAAGGCATGGAGGAACCGGCCGCTGGAGGCCGAAGGTTACCCCTATCTGTTCGTGGACGCCCTTAATGCGAGAAGGTGAGGGTGGGTCACAAGATGGTCAGTCAGGGCATCCTCGTCGTCTCGGCGGTGAGGGACGACGGCTTCAGGGAGATCTGTGGTCTAGAGGTTGCGGACACCGAGAGCGAAGCTACCTACCACGAGCTCTTCCGATCCCTCAGGAGTCGAGGTCTAAAGGGCGTACAGCTGGTGGTCTCAGACAACCACCAAGGCCTAAAGGTGGCCATCGCTCGTCACTTTCAGGGCGCCTCTTACCAGAGGTGCCAAGTCCACTACGCGAGGAACCTCCTCGGGATGGTCGGAGCCTCCAGGCGCAAGAAGGAGCTCGCCGAAGGCCTGCGCGGGGTGTTCGCCGCTACGAGCAGAGAGGTGGCCCTGCGCCTTGCTTGGGAGCTGGCGGATCGCTGGCGCGAAAGCCATCCCAAGGTCGCCGAACATCTCGAGGAGCACGTAGAGGAGTGCCTCTCATGCCTGGCCTTCCCCGCCTCTCACCGCAGGCGCATTCGCACCACAAACGGCCTGGAACGCCTCAACCAGGAGATAAGACGACGCACCCGCGTGGTGAGGTCTTCCCCAACCGGGGGTCTTGCTTGCGGTTAGTGACGGCGTTGGCGGTGGAGCAATCGGAGGAGTGGGTTACGGGCAGGCGTTACCTCGACATGAGCGAGCTTGAGGAGTTCCACGTTTGCGAGCAAGAGTGCCAAGCAGAGGGGGTGTCGCCCATGGAGCTCTAGAGGAGGGATCGGACTTGGAGGAATCTACAGAAAACTTGGGACTTGACCCCCTATAAAGGGGCGAAGCCTCGGCCTGCCGCAATCCTTGTGCTTGACTCAATCCTTGTGCTTGACTTCTCCACTACTCTCCATTAAGGGCCACAAAGCGACCATCTCGTTTCTCTGGCCCTCCGTGAGTACGAAAACCATCGGCTTGCCACCCCCTTCAGCCCTCACCATGCACTTTCGTCGAGTGACCGCCGCGCGAATAGCCTAACGCCTCCTCTTCAGGGAGCCCCCTTTGCCCCAGCGGCGTGTTGATGGCTCTTACGACAGTGGCGTCGAGGTAGTGAACCTACCAGTCGAGATCTCCTTTGGACGTCTTTCCCGCTTTGAAGTGCGGCGAGGATACGATCCCATATTCTCCCGCCTTTTGCCAGCGGTAGAAACGACTCGCCACCGTCCTCCATGGCCCGTACCTATCAGGAAGGTCCCGCCAGAGTGCTCCTGTGCGGTCTATCCACAGCATGGCGTTTATGATGCGCCGATGATCAGCGTTTGGACGTCCTCTCTCGGGTTTTTCAGGAGGCAGATGAGGTTTTTAGAGTCTTCCATTGTTCGTCGGTCAAATCTCCTCGTGCCATACTATGAGCGTTCCCGCTCACGCACTTTGCGAATGGTCTCTAGCAGCGGTACGGTCCTCGGCTAGAGGGTAACGAGCGACCAGTTTGCGCATAGCCTCTCCATTCATCGATCCTCTGCTCAATGCGGCATAGAGGCGGCCCCAACCACGACGATGAAACGGCTGTAGGCTCAGGTGGACCGGCGAGGTGACAACACCGGCCGTGAGGACGGCATTGGTGAGTTCGAACAAAGCATCGGTGCGGCGATCGAAGCAGCGGTAGAGCGAGTTTTTCGGAAGGTGCGCAGGGTGTTGAGGGAGTCCATGACAACGCATTGTGCTACCGGGAGTCGCCATTGGCTACTCTGGGTGCCCGACACCGATTCGCGCGGTTAAAATACAAGCTAAACGAACGGCGCCAACTCTTAATGAGCAGGTCGGCGGTTCGAGCCCGCTCGTTTGCTTTTCTCTCCTTGAAGCGGCACGCGAGGCGCTGGGGCTGAGGAAGGGGGACAGTCTGATCTTCGAGGTCGAAGGGGGAGATACGGATGCGGGTGGCGAGAGAGCCGGACGCCTTCGCAGGTTTCGCGGGCATCTGGCGCGAGGGACGGGGGAGCACACATTAACGGCTGGTGATCCCGTGGGTCAAGTTCGCCATAGAACGGGGGTCGGATGGCCCGGTACTACGTGCACACCGCAAGCGCAAGACGCTCTACGGCAAGACCCGCAAGGAGGCGGTGAAGAAGCTCGCCAGGGCTCTCTCCGACCGCGAGGGAGTGCTTGCATTCGACGCCGGGGGCCTCAGGCTCCGCAGAACACCACCTGCGAGCGCTGCGTCCGCAAGGTGGTGGGGCAGGCCGTCAGGCCACCGCAGGTGCACCGGGAGAAGATCCAACACTTACCCCGGAGCGGGCCAGGACGCCGCTCGATACCGCCCGTGACCTCGAAGAAGCCCTCGGTTGAGGGGTGCAGTAAACGGCCCCGGCGAGAAAGCCGGGCATCCTCTTTGTGGCTCAGATTTTCGCCGTTTTTGCAGAGATTTCGTCTGGTGCCGGAGGTGGGACTCGAACCCACACGACCTTGCGGCCACCGGATTTTGAGTCCGGCGCGTCTACCGGTTCCGCCACTCCGGCTCTCGGGCGGGGCAAGTATAGCATGTAGCCTTCTGGTCCCGGCCGCACGACCCAGTATAATCACGATACATCATGCGCCTGTATTTGATCGACGGATACTCACTGCTCTACCGGGCTTTCTATGCTCTTCCGCAGAGCATATCCACCCGTGAGGGGCTCATGACCAACGCCCTCTACGGGTTCACGAGCGTCCTGCTCAAGATCCTCGGCGAGGAGGGCAAGAAGGGGGTCGCGGTCGTCTGGGACGGTGGGTTGCCCAGCTCCCGGACCGGGCTCTACGAAGGGTACAAGGCGCAGAGGAAACCCATGCCGGAGGAGCTCAAGGACCAGCTCGAGCACCTCGACGACATCCTCCGGGCGATGAACGTGCCGGTCGTCAGGGTCGAGGGGCACGAGGCCGACGACGTCATAGCCACCCTCTCGCGGCGGGTACCGGAGGGGAGCGAGCTCATGATCGTCACCGGGGATCAGGACGCCATGCAGCTCGTGGACGGCAACGTCAGGGTGATGCGCACCAGCTCCAGGAGCGGCTTCTCCGAGACGAAGGTCTACGGGAGGGAGGAGGTCGTCGAGGAGTACGGGGTCACCCCGGAGCAGATCCCGGACTACAAGGCGCTCACCGGGGATCCTTCGGACAACATCCCCGGCGTGCGGGGGATCGGCCCCAAGAGCGCCTCGAAGCTCCTGCAGAGGTTCGGGAGCCTGGAAGGCATCTACGAGCACCTGGACGAGGTCTCTCCCGAGGGGACGCGCCGCAAGCTCGAGGAGGGAAGAGAGAGCGCTTTCATGTCGCTCGAGCTGGCGCGGATGCACTTCGACGTACCGGTGGATTTCGATCTCGAAGGGCTCAGGTTCGAAGGGGTCGCGCCGGAGTGCCGGGAGGTCTTCGAGCGCTACGAGTTCAACAGCTTCCTTGAGAGGCGGCTGCCGGAGCTGCCGGTGGCCGGTGGCGGCAGGGTCGAGGCGCCGCGCCGGAGACGCGTCCGGATCGCGGGAGAACCATCGGAGCCGAGCCTCGACCCGGTGGCCGTGGCGCCGGTCGGCGACGGGCGCTGGGCCGTCGCCACCGCCGGGGACGAGGCGTACGTCTCCGGGGAGCTCCCGGCCGGACAGCTCTGGGTACACGACGCCAAGGGCTGCGGCGTGAGGCGGGCCAGCTTCGACACCTACCTCGCCGCCTACCTCATACAGCCCGGCACCCGCAGCTACGAGCCCGAGACGCTGGCCCGGGAGCGGGGTCTCGAGGAGGTCGAAGTCGAGCACGAGGACCCCGAGGTGGCCGGCGCCGCGCGGCGGGCGGCGCTGGTCTACGCGCTCGTCCCCGGTCTGCGCGACGAGCTCGAGGAGATGGGGCTCTCCCGCCTCTATTACGAGGTCGAGCTCCCGCTCGCCGACGTGCTCGCGAAGATGGAACGGGTGGGGATGCCGGTGGACGTGGGGACGCTTGAGGAGGTCGGGCGGGAGATAGAGGGCAGGATCTCCGAGCTCGAGGCCAGGATCTTCGAGGAGGTGGGGCACCCGTTCAACATCAGCTCGCCCAAGCAGCTCGGGGAGGTTCTCTTCGAGGAGCTCTCCATACCCCCCGTCAGGAAGACCAAGACCGGATACTCCACCGACGCCAAGGTGCTCCAGCAGCTCGCGCTGCAGGGGTACACCGTGGCCGGGCGGGTCATCGAGTACCGCGAGCTCACCAAGCTCCGCGGCACCTACGTGGAGGCCCTGAGCAGGCTCGTCGGCGAGGACGGACGCATCCACACCACGCTGAACCAGACCACCACGGCCACCGGGCGCATCTCGAGCGACTCGCCCAACCTGCAGAACATCCCCGTGCGCACCGAGCTCGGGGCGCGCATCAGGGACGCGTTCACCGCCTCCGAGGGCCGCGTCCTGCTCGTCTGCGACTACTCGCAGATAGAGCTCAGGATCCTCGCGCACATGACCCGGGAGCCCGCGCTCGTCGAGGCCTTCCGGAGCGGGGAGGACATCCACACCCGCACCGCCTCAGAGGTCTTCGACGTCAGGCCGGAGAGCGTGACCCCCGAGCTCAGGCGGAGGGCCAAGATGGTCAACTTCGGCATCCTCTACGGCATCTCCGGATACGGGCTCGCCACGCGTCTCGGCAACGTCCATCCCTCCGAGGCCGAGCGCTACATAAAGCGCTACCTCGAGCGCTACCCCAGGGTCAGCGAGTTCATCCGCAAGACCAACGAGGAGGCGAGGGAGCTCGGGTACACCACCACCCTCTTCGGCAGGAGACGCTACGTCCCCGAGCTCAGGAGCAAGAACAAGAGCGTCCAGAGGCTCGGCGAAAGGCTCGCGTTCAACGCCCGGGTGCAGGGGACGGCCGCGGACATCATCAAGATCGCGATGGTGGACATAGACGGGCGGCTGCCGGAGGGGGCGGATATGATCATGCAGGTCCACGACGAGCTCGTCTTCGACGTCGAGAGGGATCTGGTCGGGGAGGTCGCCGCGCTCGCCGCCGCGCGCATGGTCGCGGCCTGCGAGCTCGACCCCCCGCTCGAGGTCGAGGTAAAATCCGGGGAGAGATGGGGCAGCGTCGCGCCCCTGTCCCTGCAAAAGAGTGATAGAATGAGCTAGGATATCGCTCCAGGAGCGTGATCCTTGAGATAGTCGTCTGTTCGTAAGCCATGTGGAAGAGGAAAGTTACTGTTAGATGACGGAAGCCACTGAAAAAACGTCCCGAGAGCTGACGATGCGGGACTTCTTCCGCGAGGAGAACGGGGAGATAGTCCCGGTAGACGAGAGTATCCTCATAGACTTCAGCGACGGGGACATAGTCGAGGGCGAGGTCGTCCGGATAGACAAGGACGAGGTCCTCGTGGACATCGGGTACAAGTCTGAGGGCTTGATCCCGGCCAACGAGCTCTCGATCCGCAAGGGCGTCGACCCGCACGAGATCGTCGAGCTCGGCCAGCGCATCGAGGCGCTGGTGCTTCAGAAGGAGGACGCCGACGGGCGTCTGATCCTCTCCGCCAAGCGGGCGGCCTTCGAGAAGGCCTGGAACCGGATCGAAGAGGCCTACGCCGCGCAGGAGAACGTCGAGGGGCCGGTCATAGAGGTCGTCAAGGGCGGTCTGATCCTGGACATCGGGCTAAGAGGCTTTTTGCCGGCGAGCCTGGTGGACATCCGGAGGGTCAGGAACCTCGACGCCTTCCTGGGTCAGAGGCTCGAGTGTAAGGTCATAGAGCTCAACCGCAGCCGCAACAACGTCGTGCTCTCCCGCCGCGCGGTCCTCGAAGAGGAGCGCAAGGAGGAGCGTGAGAGGATCCTTACCTCCCTCAAGGAGGGCGACATCGTCGAGGGTACGGTCTCGAACCTCGTCGACTTCGGCGCGTTCGTGGACCTCGACGGGATAGACGGTCTGATCCACATCTCCGAGCTCTCCTGGAACCACGTCGACCATCCGAGCGAGGTCGTACAGGTCGGGGAGAAGGTCAAGGTCAAGGTGCTCGAGGTGGATCAGGAGCGCGAGAGGATCTCGCTCGGCCTCAAGCAGACCCGCAAGGATCCCTGGCAGGAGGTCGTCGAGCAGGTCGAGGTCGGTCAGACGATCCATGGCCGGGTGACCAAGCTCGTCTCCTTCGGAGCGTTCGTCGAGGTCGCCGAGGGGGTGGAGGGTCTGATCCACATCTCCGAGCTCGCCGACCACCACGTGGAGACGCCGGGCGAGATCGTGCGCAGCGGCGACGAGGTGGACGCGCGGGTGATCGACGTCGACCCGAAGCGCCGGCGGCTCTCGCTCTCGCTGCGTCCCGAGCGCTCCGAGAAGGAGGAGCGGCGCCGCGAGGAGCGTGAGGACCGTCCGCGCCGAGACCGGCCCAGGGACACCGGTGTGCGTACGGCCGGTGCCTTCGACCAGCTCTCCAACCTGGATCTGGAGAGGGAGTAAGCGCCGGGAGGCCGGGTGTGTCGGAAGAGGGAGGGCCGGTGACGCTCGCCGTCACCGGCCCTCTGGCCTGCGGGAAGAGCACCTTCGTGGCGATGCTCGGTGAGCTGGGGGCAGAGACCATCTCGGCCGACGGGGTGGTGCACGATCTCATGGCCACGGATGCGGAGCTGATCGAGAAGATCGTACGCCGCTTCGGGGAACACGTGCGGGGGGAGCGGGGGATAGACCGCCGGGTGCTCGGACGGGAGGTCTTCGGCGACCGGCGGGCCCTCGAGGATCTGGAAGAGATGGTCCACCCGCTCGTCTGGCGTGAGGTCGGGCACAGGATCTCCGCCAGCCGCGCCCCGCTCTTCGTGGCCGAGGTGCCGCTGCTCTTCGAGGGTAAACACGCCTCCGACTTCGATTTCACCCTGACGGTGCTCGCTCCCCGGGAGCGCCGGCTGGGGTGGGCGCGGGAGAGGGGGATGCCCGAGAGGCAGTTCGAAGCCGTGGAGGCGAGGCAGCTCAGCGCTGAAGAGAAAGCTCGCCGGGCCGACATCGTCGTGAACAACGACGGCGGGATGGAGCGCCTCAGGGAGCAGGCCGTGAAGGTGTGGGAGCGTCTTCTGTCCGGAGGAGGGCGGGGACGGTAGTCTACACGACCAGAGGTGGACGCCGCAGGGCGGCCAGACGCAGGGCCCGGCGCAGGAGGAGGGGCGTGCTGTTCGCCGTCGTGTTGCTGATCGCCCTCACCGTCTTCTGGCCCCGGCTCTACGGGGCCTTCGAGCGCGCTACGCATCCCCTGGAGTACGCGCCGCAGATACGCGCCGCGAGCCAGAAGTTCGGCGTCGACCCCACGCTCGTGGCCGGTGTGATCTACACCGAGAGCCGCTTCGGTCACGATTCGGAGTCCTCGAAGGGGGCCTACGGCCTGATGCAGCTCATGCCCTCCACGGCGCGCTTCGTCGCCGAGCACGGCGGCATACGGGGAGACTACCGGGATCCCGGGGTCAACATCGAGATGGGCACCTGGTATCTGAGCTACCTGGAGCACCGCTATCCGCAGGACGAGCGTCTGGCGCTCGCCGCCTACAACTCCGGGGAGGGGAAGGTCGCGCAGTGGGGGCTGCGTCCGGGGTTCAGCCTCCGGCAGATCCCGTATGCCGAGACCCGCGACTACGTGAGGAACGTGCTCGCCGCGCAGAAGACCTACCGCAGGCTCTACGGTCCCGAGTTGCGCGGCGGCTAGGGCTTATCCTCGCTGGCCTCCGCCCGCGAGATGTAGGAGATCATCTCGCGCATCCGCGCGGTGTCGTGGCCGTGTATCTCTTCCTCCTCGCCCCACATCCTGCCGAGCGAGCGGGAGATCCCCTCGTCGCCGCCGGTGAACTCCTCGACCAGCTTCTTCCAGCGCCGGGCGAGCTCCCTCACCCGCTCGCTCCGGGGGTCGGTCCCCGCCTCCATCTCGGCCCGGACCTCCTCAATGAGGCGCGGCCATTCCTCCTCGACCCGGCGGATCCTCTCCCGGCCGAGCTCCCGGGCCCTCTTCTCGAGGTACTCACGCTGCCCGGGGGTGTAGTATCTCTCGAGCCTCTCCGATATCTCGATCACCTCCATCGCTGTTTGCACGAGTTCTGCTGGGGAAGACCCTCCGGACGAGCGCAGCCTCTCTGCCACCAGCTCCAGCCGCTCGAGCAGAGCCCCCTTGATGCGCAGCTCCTCCCTCACCCGTTCCGCGTGCAGCTCGACGACCCGCAGCGCCGTGAACTCCGGATCGTCCAGGCAGCGGGCGACCTCGCTCAGGGGCAGCCCCAGCGAGCGGAGCGAGAGGATCCGCTGCAGTCTGAGAACGTCCTCCGGGCCGTAGAGCCGGTAGCCGGACTCTGTTCTGCGGGCGGGGCGGAGCAGCCCGATCTCGTCGTAGTGGCGCAGCGTGCGCACCGAGAGGCCGGTGCTCCGGGCAAGCTCTCCTATCCTCCAGGTCTTCTCCATGCCACTGTAGGATAAAGCCTCACGTTGCGTGAGGGTCAAGGGACGTGGGAGAGTTTTCGCCGCTGTCACGATCCGAGCCGGACGTATAATCTCTTGACGCAGCGTCCTACCAGACGGGTTCGGGTGTGATCGCATGGAGAACCAGCTAGAGAACAGCTTCCGGGTGAACAGCGCCTACCGGCCGACCGGAGACCAGCCGCAGGCCATAGAGAAGCTCGCCTCCGGGCTCGAATCCGGGCTGCGGGCGCAGACGTTGCTCGGGGTGACCGGCTCGGGCAAGACGCACACGATGGCCCGCATCATCGAGAAGGTCGGGCGGCCCTCGCTCGTCATCGCGCACAACAAGACCCTCGCGGCCCAGCTCGCGAGCGAGTTCTCCGAGTTCTTCCCCAACAACGCCGTCGAGTACTTCGTCAGCTACTACGACTACTACCAGCCCGAGGCCTACGTCCCCCAGACCGACACCTTCATCGAGAAGGATGCCCAGATCAACGAGGACATAGACCGCCTGCGGCACTCGGCCACCAGCGCGCTCTTCACCCGTCGCGACGTGATCGTGGTCGCGAGCGTCTCGGCGATCTACGGCCTGGGGAGCCCGGAGGAGTACCGGCAGAAGATGGTCCTGCTGGAGCGGGGCGGCTTCTACGACCTCGACGACGTGCTGCGGGATCTCGTGCGCATCCAGTACGCCCGCAACGACTACCAGCTCTCCCGCGGCAACTTCCGGGTCCGGGGGGACGTGCTGGAGATACACCCGGCCTACCAGGACACGGTCTACCGCATCTCCTTCTTCGGCGACGAGGTGGAGAGCATCGCCGAGGTCGACCCGCTGACCGGGGAGGTGCTGCGCGAGCCGGAGACGCTCACGATCTACCCGGCGACCCACTTCGTCACCGGCGAGGAGAAGCTCGAGCGCGCGATAAAGGGCATCGAGGAGGAGCTCGAGGAGCGCTACGCCGAGCTCGAGCGTGAGGGGAAGATGCTCGAGGCCTACCGGCTCCGGCAGCGGACCCAGTACGACCTGGAGATGCTGCGCGAGCTCGGCTACTGCTCCGGGATAGAGAACTACTCCCGGCACCTCGACGGGCGCCCCGCGGGCTCGACGCCGTACACCCTGCTCGACTACTTCCCCGACGACTACGTCACCTTCGTCGACGAGTCGCACATCACGCTGCCCCAGATCCGGGGGATGTACAACGGCGATCGCAGCCGCAAGGAGACGCTGGTGGAGCACGGCTTCCGGCTCCCCTCGGCGCTGGACAACCGGCCCCTGAGGTGGGAGGAGTTCCTCCTGAAGACCAACCAGCTCGTCTTCGTCTCGGCCACCCCGGGCCCCTACGAGCTCGAGAACAGCGACCAGATAGTCGAGCAGATCATCCGCCCGACCGGGCTCGTCGACCCCGAGGTCGAGGTCCGCCCGACGCGGGGTCAGATCGACGACCTGATGAACGAGATCCACAAGAGGGTCGAGCGGGACGAGCGGGTCCTGGTCACCGCGCTCACGATCAAGATGGCCGAGGACCTCACGGACTACCTCCTCGAGCACGGGGTGAGGGCCCGCTACATGCACGCGAATATCGAGACGCTGGAGCGCATCCAGATCATCCGTGGCCTGCGCAGCGGCGAGTTCGACGTGCTCGTCGGGATAAACCTGCTGCGCGAGGGGCTCGACCTGCCGGAGGTCTCGCTCGTGGCCATACTGGATGCGGACAAAGAGGGTTTCCTGCGCGGCGAGCGGGCGCTCATCCAGACCATAGGCCGGGCGGCGCGCAACGTGAACGGGCGGGTCATCATGTACGCGGACAGAGAGACCGAAGCGATGCGCGCGGCGATCGGCGAGACCAACCGCCGCCGGGAGATACAGACAGAGTACAACGAACGCCACGGGATCACGCCCCAGACGATCAAGAAGGGCGTCTCGGACATCCTGATCGCCGCCGAGGCGAAGGGGCTCTACAAGACGCAGCGAAGGAAGCGTCCTACTGCTCCGCGCGACCCGGACGAACTTCGCGACCTCATCGCGCGTCTGCAGGCCGAGATGATGGAGGCCGCCGAGGAGCTGAGGTTCGAACAGGCGGCGGAGCTGCGCGACGAGATCCGGGAGCTCGAACGCCAGCTGCAGGAAGCCGCTTCCTAGGAACGGGCCTTCTTCTCCGAGTGGTGCTACCATCAGCGTGAAGGGATGTCTTCCATCGCCAGGAGGTGTGGATTGCAGCGAGAGAGGGAGGGTGGTCTCGGAGGGGTCTTCACCGCCGTGCTGACGCCGCTCGACGAGCACCTCGACCCGGACCACGAGGCTTTCGTCCGCCACTGCCTGAGGCTTCTCGACGCCGGATGCCACGGGGTGAGCGTCTTCGGGACGACGGGGGAGGGGAACTCGTTCTCGGTGGCCGAGAGGGAGGAGGCGCTGGAGGCGCTCGTCGAGGGTGGCGTGCCGGGCGAGAGGCTCCTGCCGGGCACGGGTTCATGCTCGCTCACCGACGCGGTTCGTCTGTGCGAGAAAGCACTCGGGGTCGGTGCGGGCGGCGTGCTGGTCCTGCCCCCCTTCTACTACAAGGACGCCGGCGACGAGGGGCTCTTCCGCTTCTTCGCCGAACTGGTCGAGCGGGTGGGGGACGAGAGGCTCAGGGTCTACCTGTACCACATCCCGCAGGTCTCCGGTGTCGGGCTGAGCCTGGAGCTGATGCGCCGACTGCACGAAGCGTACCCGCAGACGATCGTCGGGACCAAGGACAGCGAGGGCCGCTGGGAGCGCATCGAGAGGACCTGTCGCGAGCTCGACGGGTTCGAGGTCTTCGCCGGCTCCGAGGAGTTCCTGCTGCGTACGCTGCGCGCCGGTGGGGTGGGGTGCATCTCCGCCTCCGCCAACCTGAACTCCCGGCTCGCGCGCAGGGTCTACGATCTGCACGAGGCCGGTGAAGACGCGGAAGGGGCACAGAGGGATCTCGACGCGCTGCGAAAGGCGATGGAGGGTTACCCGACGATCCCGGCGCTCAAGGCGCTCCTGCACCGGGCCACCGGGGAGGAAGAGTGGACCCGGCTCAGACCGCCGCTCCTCCCGCTCGGAGAGCGGGAGGAGCGGGAGCTCGCCTCCGGCGTTCCGGTGGAGGAGCTGCTCTAGCCGTACAGCCCGGCCTTGCGCTTCTGGTGGCCGATGGCCGCCCTTATCTCGTTGGCGTCCGGGAGCGCCATGTGCTCCAGCCGGTAGACGCGGCCTTCGTTGGTGGATATCGTGAGGGTGCAGTTGACGAGCCCGCGCACCCGGACGTCGGCGATGCTGCGGTGGGGGATGCGCTCCGTGTGCTGTCCCTGCCAGCCGCTCACGATCTCGACCCGGTCGGCGTAGACGTTGACGATGGTGTTGCCTCGCGCCGCCGCCTGAGCCATGGGCTTCTCCGCCACCCCGCTCTAGCCCTCCCGTCCACCGGAATCGAGGGTGACTGCTTCCCGGTACTCGTCCGTCGCGACCAGGGATTCCGCGTAACCGTAGACCCCGTGCTCGCTCACGTCCAGACCGTCGAGCTCCTGGTGGGGCTTGACCCTGAGGCCGATCGTCGCCTTGAGGATCGCGAAGACGATGTAGGAGGTTGCGAACGTGAAACCGCCGGCCGCGAGTATCCCGAGCGCCTGTACGCCCAGCTGGTGCAGCCCGCCGCCGTAGAACAGCCCCGGATCCCCCACCCCAATCTCCTTGACGAGCTGCGGGGTCGCGAAGAGGCCCGTGGAGAGCGTCCCCCAGACGCCGCCCATGCCGTGGGAAGCGATCGCGCCGAGCGGGTCGTCCACCCGGAGGCGCTCCACGAAGATGTAGGTGGCGTACATGACCACCGCGGCGACGAAGCCGATGACGATCGAGGCCCAGGGCGCGACGAAGGCGCACGAGGCGGTTATCGCGACCAGCGCGGCGAGCGCGCCGTTGCCGAGCATCCCGACGTCGATTATCCGGCGGTGCAGGTAGCTCGCCACCATAGCCCCGAGGACACCGGCCCCGGCGGCCAGGTTGGTCGTGAGCGCGATGTAGGCGAAGGGCGCGCCGACGGCTGCCATCGTCGAGCCGGGGTTGAAACCCCACCAGCCGATCCAGAGTATGATCACGCCGAGGACCGCGAGCGGCATGTTGTGGCCGGGGATGGTGCGTGGACGTCCCTCGTCGTCGTACTTGCCGAGACGGGGGCCGAGCAACAGCGTCCCGGCGAGCGCGGCGACCGCGCCCTGCAGGTGGACGACCGTCGAGCCGGCGAAGTCTTGCATCCCGAGCCCCGAGAGCCAGCCGCCACCCCAGATCCAGTGCCCCACCGTCGGGTAGATGAACCCGGCGAAGACCACCGCGAAGACGCAGTAGACGGCGAACTTGGTCCGCTCGAGCATCGTGCCCCACACGATGGCCAACGAGACGAGCGCGAAGGCCACCTCGAAGAGGAACTTGGCGCCGAGCGGCACCTCGGTCCAGGAGAGCCCGGCGAAGACTTTGTCCACCTCGCCCGGTGCCGCGCTCGTGAACCATCCCTCGGTGCCGAAGACGGCGTTTCCGGTACCGAACGCGATCGCGAAACCGAACGCCCAGAACACGACGAGCCCGATGCCCATGTTCGCCAGGATCTTGGCGACCACGCTCCCTACGTTCTTCATCCGGGAGAAGCCGACCTCGAGCATCGCGAACCCGGCCTGCATGAACAGCACCAGACACGCGGTCACGATCACCCACACGGTGTCCACCGCGACCTTGACATCTGCGATCGTCGTCTTCGCGAAGGCCGCCTGCGGCAACAACATTACCAGCGCGAGTATTACGGCGATTGTGAGGCCTGTTCGTCGCACGTCTCTTCCTCCTGGGTGAGTGGTTCTGCCTGCCCGGACACAGGTTATCCCCGCTATGTGGGGGAAGTCTTTAGCCCGATGTCCAAACAGGCGGCACACGCGGGCGGGATGTTTTGTGCACGGCGTACAGGCGCGATGTCCGCCCACGACACGNAGGATCCACGTTCCGCGGTATGGGCAGAGAGCCTAACGGTCGGAGAAGCTGGAGGTCTGCTCCGGGTGGCGACCGAGGAGCTGCATCGCCTTTATCCCGAGCGTGAGCTGCTCGCGGTCCTCGCTCTTGTCCACGTCCAGGCCGGTGAGCTCCCTTATCCGCTCCAGCCGGTAGCGGATCGTGTGCCGGTGGGCGAAGATCTCGGAGGCGGTCTTCGCCATCGAGGCGTCGTTCTTGAGGTACGTGATCAGGGTGTTGACCAGCTCGGTTCCGTAGCGGGAGTCGTAGGCGACGACCGGTTCCAGCGTGTCCCTGTAGAACGACTCTATCTCTTCCGGATCCTCCTGCAGCACCCGGAAGAGCAGCTTGTAGGTGCCGGTGCTCTCGAAGGTCGAGATGGCAGAGGGTCCATGGATGCGGTGTCCGATCTCGAGCGCTACCTCGGCCTCGGAGTACGCCTCTGGCAGATCCTTGGGGTCTTTGGCGTAGCGTCCGATGCCGACCGAGATGGTGAGCTCCGGGAGGAGTCCTTTCACGTAGCGCTGCACGCGCGAGGCGAGTTCCGGGGCCCGCTCGACGACCTCCTCGGAACCCCCTTTGCTGTTGGGCCCTATCAGGAGGATGACGTTGTCCGAGCGCGGGCCGAGCAGGAAGTTGGAGAAGAGTTGCCGGCTCTGCAGTCGCACGGCTTCCGCGAGCCTCCGCTTGAGCTCCTGGATGGAGGACTCCCCGAGCCGGCGGCGTTCCAGGTATTCGGCGAATTCGTCGATGTCGAAGATGACGGTGAGCGCTCCCTCGGAGAGATCCGCACCCAGGTAGCGCGCCCGCTGCAGCAGGATGTCGACCGATCCGTAGTGCCCGTCGACGAGATCGTCCATGAAATCGCCCCGAACGCCGAGCTCGGTTTCGAGCCGGACACGCTCCTTGCTCAGCTCCCCCTCCAGCACGAGGCGGGCCCAGTAGAGCACGATCACGTCTTCGGATAGCAGGGGTTTCTGCGAGAGGTCGACCCACAGGTAGCCCATGGGCTTCTCCCTGCCCACGGGGACCCAGTGAAACTCCTCTTCTCCCACCCGCCACCGCTCCAGAGGTATCGAGAAGAAGCCGTCCGGCAGCCGGGCGTAGCGGTCCCGGCGCTCCCTCCTGGTCTCCGCCACACCGGAACTCCTGGAGGCCCTCAGGTCCAGCCGGTCGAGCGCGGCGCGCAGGGGGGTGCCTTCGCCCCAGATCAGACGCCCCACCGGATCCTCGACCACGACGTCTCTTCCCAGCAGCTTCGAGATCCTCTCCGCCACGTCCTGGACCGAGGAGCCGTCACCGATGCGCCCGACGAGATCCTTCCCTACCTGGTGGGAGAGGAGGAGCGACTCCTCCGGGGCCGGGAAGAGCTCCATCAGACTGCGCAACGGCACTTCGGGAGGGAGCGTGATGAGGGCGAGCCCGAGCGAGCTCGCAACGGAGGCGTATTCTTCCGGGGGGTCTTTTTTGGTGCGCCAGACCACGGCCGGGCACCCTTCCCGCCTCAGCCGGACGAGAAGATCCTCGTCGAGACCGCCGCGCCAGACTACGGCGGCTTCTCCCGGTGAGAGCCAGCCGTCCGTCTCGTCTTCGAGGGCTATCCCGGAGAGCGGCTTCTCCGGTTCTCCGTCCGCCAGACAGCGGCCCCCGAGCCGCTCCGTGAGAGACCGCGTGAATTCCCCGAGGTCCACCGCTCACCCTTCGGTGCAGTGAGTGATCTTCATGACGACGTAAATATATACGAGATGCACCAGGAAGCTCCATTATTGCACCGGATTGCAAATCTTTGGTAGCCCATTGTAAAGAAAAGTGACCGGTGAACGCTGCGGTATTCTCCGGGGTGGGATGGTGGCGGGCGGGGGTATGTACCCCGGTGCTAAAATCGGGAGAAATGGATTTTGCGTGCTTTGGCCTCCACAAAGGAGGCCGTATACTTGCCGGGGTTTTCCGGAAGACGAGGAGGCGGAGATCGCAGAGAGCCACATAGTGGTCCGCGGGGCGCGCGAGCACAACCTCAAAGAGGTGACGGTCTCGCTGCCGCGGGACCGTCTCATCGTGGTGACCGGCCTCTCGGGCAGCGGGAAATCCTCGCTCGCGTTCGACACCATCTACGCCGAGGGCCAGCGGCGATACGTCGAGAGCCTCTCGGCCTACGCCCGGCAGTTCCTCGGCCAGATGGACAAACCCGACGTGGACCACATAGAGGGTCTCTCCCCGGCCGTCTCGATAGACCAGAAGACGACCTCCAACAACCCCCGCTCGACGGTGGCGACGGTCACCGAGATCTACGACTACCTCAGGCTCCTCTACGCGAGAGCCGGGCGGCCGCACTGTCACGTCTGCGGTTTCCCCGTGGCCCGCTCGACCCCGCAGCAGATGGTCGAGCAGGTCCTGGCCCTCCCGGAGAGGACGCGCTTCATGGTCTTGGCGCCGGTGGTGCGGGGGCGCAAGGGGGAATACGGCAGGCTCTTCAGGGAGCTCGCGGAGGACGGATACGCCCGGGTGCGGGTGGACGGCGAGCTACACGAGCTGCCGGTCGAGCTGGAGCTGGACAAGAACCGCCGACACGACATCGAGGTTGTCGTGGACCGGCTGGTGGTGCGCGAGGGGATCGAGCGGCGCCTGACCGACTCTATCGAGACCGCGCTCGGGCTCGCGGAGGGGCTCGTGCAGATAGAGACCGTCGAGCGCGACGGTTCGGTAGGGGAGAGGATGCTCTTCTCGGAGAACTTCACCTGTACCAACTGCGGGGCTTCGATCGCCGAGATACAGCCGCGCACCTTCTCGTTCAACAGCCCGCATGGGGCCTGCGACCGCTGCGACGGGCTCGGGAGCCGGCTCGAGATAGACCCGGAACTGGTGGTCCCTAACGAGGACCTGAGCATCGAAGAGGGGGCGATAGCTCCCTGGGCCAACTCCTCGAGCGAGTACTACGCGAGCGTCCTCTCCGGCCTCTCCGAGGAGTACGGGGTGGACCTGGGAAGGCCCTGGCGCGAGCTGCCCGAGGAGCACAAGCGGCTCGTCCTCTACGGGACCGGGGACGGGCGCATCCACGTCTCCTACACCAACCGCTACGGCAGAAGACGCCAGTACACGACCCGGTTCGAAGGGGTCATAGGCAACCTGGAGCGCCGCTACGCGGAGACCGACTCCGAGTACCGCAGGGAGAGGATAGAGGAGTACATGAGCCACGTCCCCTGCCCGAAGTGCAAAGGGGCGCGCCTCAGGCCCGAGGCGCTCGCCGTGACCGTCGGGGGCAAGAACATCTACGAGCTGACCCGGATGAGCGTGACCGAGGCGCTCGAATTCCTCGACGGGGTCGAGTTCACCCCGAGGGAGTGGATGATCGCCGAGCGGGTCGTCAGGGAGATAAAGGAGAGGCTCGGGTTCATGGTCGACGTCGGGCTCGGGTACCTGACGCTCTCCCGCTCGGCCGGGACGCTCTCCGGTGGTGAGGCGCAGAGGATACGGCTCGCCTCGCAGGTCGGGAGCGGCCTCGTCGGGGTGCTGTACGTGCTCGACGAGCCCTCCATCGGGCTGCACCAGCGCGACAACCGCAAGCTGCTCGCCACCCTCGAGCGCCTGCGCGACCTCGGCAACACCCTGATCGTGGTCGAGCACGACGAGGAGACCATAAGGACCGCGGACCACATCGTCGACGTCGGACCCGGGGCCGGGGTGCACGGTGGGGAGATCGTCGCGCAGGGAAAGGTCGAGGACATCGTCGCCGAGCCGCGTTCGATCACCGGCGACTACCTCTCCGGACGGCGCCGGATAGAGCCGCCCGGAGAGAGGAGAAAGCCGAAGGGGTACGTCACGCTGCTCGGGGCGAGGGAGTTCAACCTCAAAGGGATAGACGTCGATTTCCCGCTCGGCGTCCTCACGTGCGTGACGGGCGTCTCGGGCTCGGGCAAGAGCACGCTGGTGAACGAGATCCTCTACAAGGCCCTCGCCAACCAGGTCAACCGGGGCAAGCACCGCCCCGGGCGGCACGCGGGCCTCAAGGGGGTCGAAAAGATAGACAAGGTCGTGGACATAGACCAGAGCCCCATCGGCCGGACGCCGCGCTCGAACCCCGCGACCTACACCAAGGTCTTCGACCACATCCGGCAGCTTTTCGCCGCCACGCCGGAGGCGAAGATCCGGGGCTACAAGCCCGGGCGGTTCAGCTTCAACGTCAAGGGGGGGCGGTGCGAGGCGTGCCGGGGGGACGGTCAGATCCGCATCGAGATGCACTTCCTCCCCGACGTCTACGTCCCGTGCGAGGTGTGCAAGGGCCGCCGCTACAACGCCGAGACCCTGCGCGTCACCTACAAGGGGCGCTCCATCGCCGACGTGCTCGAGATGACCGTGGACGAGGCGTGCGGGTTCTTCGACGCGGTGCCCGCGATATCGCGCCGGCTGCAGACCCTGCGCGACGTCGGGCTCGGGTACATCCGGCTCGGCCAGCCCGCCACCACGCTCTCCGGCGGCGAGGCCCAGCGGGTGAAGCTCGCGAGCGAGCTCGGGAAGAAGGCCACCGGAAAGACCCTCTACATCCTCGACGAGCCGACGACGGGGCTGCACTTCGCCGACGTCGAGCGGCTGCTCGACATCCTGCACCGGCTCGTGGACGCCGGCAACACCGTCATCGTCATCGAGCACAACCTCGACGTGATCCGCTGTGCGGACTATCTCATAGACCTCGGTCCCGAGGGTGGTGACGAAGGGGGAGAGGTGGTCGCCGTCGGTACCCCGGAAGAGGTCGCCCGCGTCGAGGGTTCGCACACCGGGCGCTTTCTGCGCGAACTTTTGCCGGACGTCGCGGCCGCAAGTTGACATCCGTCACAAAGCGTTACGAAATCGTTACCAAAAACCCCGTCTCCGCCTTTGAAAGCACGCCCCCCTGCTGATATGTTTTGTCTGCCATGAGCGAGAGCAGGAAGCTATCGGAGGTCGTGAGCGGCAGCGCGATAATCGCCGGGGGGATAGCCTCGGCGACCGCGGCGGCGGTCACTTCGAAGTTCGGTGTCGCGGGCACCATCGGCGGGGCTGCGTTGACCTCCATGATCATCATCTCAGTCTCGTCGATCGTGAAGGCCCACCTCGAAGCGGCACACTCGAAGGTGCGGCGGCTCGGCAGCGGCCTTCAGACGCGGAACGTGAGGAAGGGCGGCTTCAGCCCTCTGCGGAGCGTGGGGCGATTCGGGGAGGCGCTCAGGTGGTTCTCTTTGATGCCCGGCTACCGCAGGAAGGCGATCGTGGTCCGCATCATGTTCGCCGCCGTGCTCACCTTCGTCGTGGGCCTCGCTATCATCACCGCGACCGAGGCTTCGTTCGGCAAGAGCCTCTCCTGCAAGATCTGGGGCAACTGCCCGGTCGTGACCACCGCGGGAGGCACCACCGAGAAGGCGACGAGCACGGGGCTTTCGATCTTCGGCGGCGGTGCTAAGGTGACGGGCAGCGGGACCGTTACGAGCAGCGGCTCGAGCGGAGCCCCCGCGGTTCAGCAGCAGAGCCCGAGTTCTCCCGCGCCTTCCGGAGGGACCCCCTCCAACGTGCAGAGCGCTCCGGCCAACGGCTCGCAGAACAACCCCGCGCAGCCTTCGGGCGGCAATCAGCAGTCCGCTGCACCCTCCGGCGGCAACCAGCAGTCCGCCCCGGCGGGAGGAGCGCAGCAGCCGGTGACACCCTCCGGCGGCAACCAGCAGGCAGCCCCTTCCGGGAACGGGGCGATGCCCTCCGGAGGTGGGCAGGGATCCGTCCAGGTTCCTTCCGGGAACGCAGTCGGTACTCCGTGAGAGACGAGGAAGGGGGCCGGTACCGACCCCCTTCCTCGTTGCCGCGCTGTGGGGATTTCTCTACGCCATACCACCTCCGAGCCTCTCCTCCATCTCCTCTTCCTCGGGGGTGACGAGGCCGGTGCCGGACTCGTTTAGCTCCTTCATCTCTTCGGTCTGGTAGCCCGAGGCCACGCCCCAGTAGTAGGAGATCAGACCGATGCCCAGCGCGATCAAGTTATCCCACGGGAAGGGGATGAGCGGGGACTTCAGGTCTCCGTAGGAGCCGTAGTAGGAGAGCAGATATAGCGTGAGCACCATGAACATCAGCCACCAGGCGGCATGCACCTCGCGCTTGTGGCTGGTGACGCGCCACACCAGCCCGGCGAACCCCAGGACCTCGGCCGAGGTGAGCGCCCAGTACAGCAGGAACGGCATGGAGTTCGCGAACAGGGGCCCGAAGTACTGGGTGGCGGCGAAGATGGCCAGGTACGGTATGCCTATGGCGAGCCCGGTGCCGCTGCTGAACCGTCCCCGGGCCGGAGCCTGGAAGAAAGCGTAGAGGCACAGCCCGATCAGGACCGAGGCGACCACGCCCTTCAGGCTGTCGAAGCCGGCCCAGTAGAAGATCATGCTGCCCGAGAGGAACCCGAGGGGGGAGAGTAGCCAGGCTCCCTTGAGGTAGAACGGCCTCTCAAGGTCCGGCGCGGTGCGCCGCATCACCTGTAGCTGCAGGCTGCCCATGACGAAGGTCAGCACCGTCGCCGAGGTTATGAACTCGACCAGCAGCGCCCACCCGGAGTACGGGATGAGGAAGAAGCTGCCGACTATCAGCGAGGCGACGAGAGCGACCCACGGTATCCGGTACCGCTCGCTCACTTTCGTCAGGCCACCCGGCAGGTCGCGATGCATGCCCATCCCGTAGAAGACCCGGGTGGAGGCTCCCATGTAGATGAGCCCCGTCCCGGAGGGGGATATGATCGCGTCGGCCAGAAGCACGTACGCGAAGTACGCCAGGAGCGCTATCCCGGCGGCGTTCAACGCGTGGTAGAGCGGTCCGTCGGCCCACTTGCTCGTCGAGAGCGCGGCCCAGTCTCCGGGGTGTACCCCGGCAGCGTTCCAGTCCAGCGCTCCGAGGAAAGCTATCTGCAGCAGGACGTAGATGGCTGCGGCGACGACCACCGAGCCGATGGTGGCCAGCGGTATGTCACGCTGGGGGTTGCGCGCCTCGCCGCCGAAGTCCAGACCCTGCCGGAACCCGAAGTACGAGAACACGATGCCCGAGACCGCCACCGCGTTGAAGACCGCGCCCCCGCCCAGCGGGGCGAATCCTCCGTAGGAGGTGAAGTTGGATCCCTTGAACGCGAAGAAGAGCAACACGAACGTGATCACCGGGATGGCGAACTTCCACCAGGTCACCCACCGGTTGAACTCACCGAAGAACTTGACCCCGAAGAAGTTGATGAGGAAGAAGACGAACATCAGGAAGATCGCGAAGACCAGGCCGAGACCGGTGAGGATGGTGACCCCGTTCGAGGTGGTGGTCAGGTGCATGTCCGTCGCGTAGGATGCCGCGTACTGGACGGCCGCCTCGGCCTCTACCCCGGTCACCGAGACGGTCGCCAGCAGGAACGCCCAGGCCATGATGAAGCCCAGGAACCCGCCGTGGGATAGGTGTGGATAACGCACCACCGCGCCGCTGCGCGGAAGCATGCACGAAACTTCAGCGTAGTTTAGCGCGATGAAACAGACCAGTATCCCGCCGATGATCCAGGAGATGATCGCCGAAGGGCCGGTGACCGCGCTCGCGCGCATGGTCGCGAAGAGCCAGCCGCTGCCTATGATGCTTCCGAAAGAGATGAAGAAGAGCTGTTGTACCCCTAGTTCCCTCCTGAGTTTCCTGTCCGAAGCCTCCCATTCCCTGCTGTGTGAGGATGACATGCAACTCCTTTCTCCCCGATGGCCCGCAACGATTTCCAACCATTTTAGGGCATCGATATCTGCCGCCGCAAATATCCCACAGGGGGCGTTTTGCGGTAGAGATCACCCCCAATGCCTGGATTGCGGCTAAAATAGGTAAGGTTTGAGCCTGCCGACCGACAGAACCGTGGCGAAGCCCGTGCTGCTGCTGGTGCTCGACGGCATCCGGCCGGACGTGCTGCGGGATGCCGTCGAGGAGGGGGAGGCCCCCGCCCTCGGTGCGCTCGCGCAGGCCGGGGAGGCCGTCTGGGACGGGGTCTCCGTGTTCCCCAGCATCACCCCGGCGGCGACCGCGGCCATAGCGACCGGATGTCCACCGGCGCAGAGCGGCATCCTCGGCCACGCCTGGTACGACCGTCGTGAGGGGAGGCTCATCGTCTACGGGGCGATGACCGAGACGGTCATCCGCAGCGGCCCGATAAAGGTCTTCCACAACAACGTCTACCGCCTGAACCGGGACGATCTGCTCGTGCCGACGATCTTCGAGCGGCTGCACGAGCGTGGTATAGACGGCTCGTGCGTGAACTTCCCGATCCGACGCGGTCCGCACGAGCACCCGGTGCGCTCGAAGGTCATCGACGGGTACGCGAGCCGGGGCGGGCGTTACCTGGGGCAGGCCGTGCGCGGGCCCAAGGAGTACTACCTCGGGGATCTCTTCTACACCCGCCAGACGAAAGCCAACGGCCGCAGGGGGAGCGGCGGCCTCCTGCGCTCGGTCGGGATAAACGACGAGTACGCCTCCGAGGTGGGGGCGATGCTGATCCGGGAGCGGGCCACCCCCTTCACGCTGCTCTACTTCTTCCGGGGGGACAAGATCGCCCACCACAAGGGGCTCGCCGCGCAGCGGCGCTACGTCGCGCAGCTCGACGGATACGTCGGGCGCGTCTTCGAGGCCGGGGGCGGGCTGGAGCGGTTGCTCGATGAGTACGTCATCCTCGCCCTCTCCGATCACGGACACGACCCCCTCCTGCCCGAGAGCCGCTACGTAGACCTGCGCTGGATACCGGGATACAGGGTCTCGATAGGGACGCGGGCCAGGCTGACGCCTAGACGCGATGTCGTCGCGGTGCCGGGAGGGCGCTCGGCGATGCTGTACCTGCGGGAGGGCATCCCGGCGGAGCAGGTTGCCGATGCGCTCATGGGGCGCCGCGGCGTGGACCTCGCCGCCTGGATGGAAGACGGGTGGGTGAGGGTGCGCAAGCCGGGTGGAGACCTGAGGTTCAGGCCCGGCGGGGGCCTGCTCGATCCTTACGGGGGCTGCTGGAGGCTGGAGGGGGAGCCCGGCGTGCTCGACATCGAGGTCGGCGAGGTGGCGATCTCTTACGGCGACTACCCCGACGCCCTGGAGAGGCTCTGGGGGGCGCTCCGCTCGCCCCGTTGCGGGGACGTGGTCCTCTCTGCGGCGCCTGGATACACGTTCGGCGAAGTGGCCCGCAGCTTCCACGACGCGAGCGATCACGGCTCGCTGCACGCCTCCGACTCGAGCGTCTTCGTTCTGGCGAGCGGGATCTCCGCTCCCCGGCGGATCACAGAGGTCGTCCCGGTCGTGCTCTCGCACTTCGAGGGCCACAGGGAGCGGTATGCCGTCTGAGGAGCGGCTGGCTTCCGGAAAACGCGGCGAGGAGGCGGGCCTGCGCTCCCCCCACCGGCGGGCCTTCGGTTGCGTGAGCTGGTTCTACACCGCGACACTCGTGCTGCTCGCGGCCGCCTTCCTGCTCTCCGTGCCCTTCCGCTACGCCGGTGAGCGGGAGGTGTACCGGGTCGTGCTCTCGATCGTGGACCTCTACGGCTTCGTGCTCATCGTGCCGGGCACCTTCCTNGCCGCGGCGGTGGGCGCGCGCACGCAGAAGACCGACGCCCGGGCCGCCGGGAGGNNCGGGGCGGCGGGCGGAGCCGTGCTCGGGTGGGCCTCCTTTCTTCTCATAGCCTGGGTCATGAACGCGATGGGCCTGCAGGAGCGGCGGGATCTCTCCTCCAGCGTCGTCTTCGTCNGTTTGCACGCGGGAGCCCTGCTCTACGGGTTCATAGCGCTCTCTCTGGTCTCNATATTGCTGCTCCTCGCCGCCGTTCTCCCGCTCGCCGGTACCCGTACCCGGGAGCGGGCGCTGCTGTTCGCCGCCCTGTTCGCCGCTCTGCCCGGCCTGGCGAGCCTCGCCCTCACCCCGAGCCTCCTCGCCGTCGCCGGGCTCGCGGTCTCCACCATCTCCTGCGCCCTGGCCGGGTGGGTGATGGGCTACGGCTACGCCCGGGCCGGGGGCAGGGAGGCACCCTCGCGAGGGTGACGCCCGGCCCGGCGGTATAATCTCTTTCGTATGCCAGAGGACGAGGTACTCCCCGACCGCTCGCATCTTCCCACCGCACCCGGCGTCTACATCTTCAGGGACGCCGAAGGGAAGATCCTCTACGTCGGGAAAGCCAGGAACATCCGCAGCCGGGTGGCGAACTACTTCACCCGCTCGGGAGACGGCAGGCCCAAGGTGGCCGAGCTGCGCTCCCGCGTGCGGCGGATAGACTTCATCACGACCCGCGGTGAGACCGAGGCGCTCGTGCTGGAGTCCAACCTCATAAAGCGCCACCGGCCGCGCTTCAACGCCTCGCTGCGCGACGACAAGAGCTACCCGTACATCGTCGTCACCACCGGCGACGAGTACCCGCGCGTCTTCGCCACCCGCTCGGCCCACGACCCGCGCCACCGCTACTTCGGCCCGTTCCCGAGCGCGGGGAGCGTCCACGCCACCCTCGACGTCCTGAACAAGACCTTCCCGTTCCGCAAGTGCCGCGGCGCTAAGCCCGGGCGCAAAAGCGGCGTGCCCTGCCTGAACTACCACATCGGTCGCTCGTCCGCCCCCTGTATAGGAGCGATCTCGAAGGAGGAGTACGCCCGCATCATAGACGAGGTGATCGCCTTCCTCGAAGGGCGGGTGGATGGTCTGATCCGCGATCGGGAGGAGGCGATGCGCGAGGCTGCTTCCCGGATGGACTTCGAGCGGGCGGCGAAGCTGCGCGACGAGCTCTCCGCGCTCCGTCACGTGCGCGACCGGCAGCAGGCGACGCTCGCCTCCGAGGACTCCTTCGACGCCTTCGGAGTCCATGCCGGGGGAGAGTCGGCCTGCGTGCAGGTCTTCGCCGTGCGCGGCGGGCAGATCGTGAACCGGGATTCCTTCCTGCTGGACAACTACGGCGAGGTGGGAGAAGAATCGATCGTCCTGCAGTTCGTCCCCCAGTACTACGAGAACGCCGCCGTACCCCGCGAGGTGCTCGTCCCGGCGGACGCCGGGCTGGAGCCGCTCGCGGAGCACCTCTCCTCCCTGCGGGGCGGCCGGGTCGACGTGCACCGTCCCCGGCGCGGAGACAAACGGCGGGTGCTCGAGCTCGCGATGAAGAACGCCGAGGCCGGACTCGAGCACGAGCGCGCGCTCGAGGAGGCGCGCCGCAGCCGCATCGCCTCCACGCTCGAGCGGTTGCAGGAGGAGCTCGCCCTCCCGAAGCTCCCCGTGCGCATCGAGTGCTACGACATCTCCAACACGATGGGTACCGACTCGGTCGCCTCGATGGTCGTCTTCCAGGGCGGTCGCCCGGCGAAGGACCAGTACCGCCGGTTCAGGATAAAGACCGTCGAGGGATCAGACGACTTCGCGAGCATGGCCGAGGTGATAAGGCGACGGCTCGCCCGCCTGAGGGAGGGGGACGAGAAGTTCTCCCCGGCGCCGGATCTGATGCTCCTCGACGGCGGCAAGGGGCAGCTCTCGGCGGTGGTTCCGGTCCTGGAGGAGATGGGCGTTGGGGACGAGCTGCCGGACATCCCGTTGCGCTCGCTCGCCAAGCGGGAGGAGGAGGTCTTCGAGCCCGGAAGGCCCGAGCCGGTCCTGCTCGGGCGTGATTCCCCCGAGCTCCACCTTCTGCAGCGGGTACGCGACGAGGCCCACCGCTTCGCAAACACCTACCACCGCAGCCTGCGTGGGAGGCGGATGACCACCTCTATCCTCGACGAGCTCCCCGGCGTAGGCCCGGCGCGCAAGAAGAGGCTGCTCGAGCATTTTGGAACCCCCGAGGCCTTCATGGACGCCTCCCTGGAGGAGCTGGAGTCGGTCCCCGGCATCCCCGGCCGGGTGGCNCGGGAGATACACGCCCGGCTCCACCGTTGAGGGNCCGGGGGGGCGGTGCTAACCTCTGCGAGGTGGCCGGTCGCCCGGAAGGTAAGGTGCGCGGAGTGTACGCCGCAGGAGGAGAAGCAGAGGAGTCCTCGCCCGATCGAGAGCGCCGGGTCGTCGTCATCACCGGCCTCTCCGGGGCGGGGAAGACCGGAGCCCTGAAGGCCTTCGAGGACGCGGGATACTTCTGCGTGGACAACCTGCCTCCCGCCTTGATCCCTGCGTTCGTCGATGCCGTCGAGGGGCGTGAGGAGGGACCGGAGAAGCTCGCGGTGGTCGCGGACATCCGGGGGCGTCGCTACTTCGGCGGCGGGCTTGAAGGGGTGTTGAACGAGCTTCGCGTCCGGAGGAGGTGGGAGAGCCGGCTCATCTTCGTCGAAGCCGACGAGCCGACCATCGTCCGGCGCTACAAGGAGAGCCGCCGGCCGCACCCCGTCGCGCGGGACGGGGACGTCCCATCGGCGATCCGGGCCGAACGCCGCGACCTCGCCCCCTTGCGGGAGCTCGCCGACGTCGTGGTGGACACCTCTTCGCTCTCTCCGGCCGAGTTGCGCGGGCGTTTCGACGCGCTGGCCCGATCCCATGCCGGTCGGCTGGCGGTGAGCCTCGTCTCGTTCGGCTTCAAGAACGGAACGCCCCTGGACGTGGACATGCTGTTCGACGTGAGGTTCCTGCCCAATCCCTACTACGACCCCGCCCTGAGGCCCCTCACCGGTCGCGACGAGCCGGTGAGGGACGCGGTGCTCTCATCCGGGGATGCCCGGGAGTTTCTGGAGCGGACCGAAGGGTTGCTCTCCTTCCTCGTACCGCGCTACCTGGCGGAGGGCAAGGCCTACTTCACGCTCGGGGTGGGGTGCACGGGGGGGCGGCACCGCTCCGTGGCGATCGTCGAGGAACTCGCCCGCCGGCTCTCCTCGTGTCCTCGCATCGACCTCTTCGTCCGCCACCGCGACCTCCCGCGGTCTGACGGTTAGAATCGGTTGGCCGGGAGATACGCTGGAAGGAGGCACGGTTGGCACCGGGCATGATGGTAGAGGGGGTCTGGAAGACCGAGAGGCAGGAGCAGGACGAGGGGGGCCGCTTCATCCGGCCCGAGACGAGCTTTCGCGGCAGGATCACCGCCGACGGTTCGAGCGGCTTCCCCGCCGAGAGCGGACGTTACCACCTCTACATCGCCTGGGCCTGTCCCTGGGCGCACCGCACGGCGATCATCCGCTCCCTCAAGGGGCTCGAGGATGCGATCTCCATCTCCGTCGTCGACCCGCACATGGGCGAGATGGGCTGGGAGTTCACCGAGGGACCGGGCCGCATCCCCGACACCATCAACGGCGCCCGCTACCTGCACGAGATCTACGCCCTCGCCGACCCGCACTACACCGGGCGATGCTCCACGCCCGTCCTGTGGGACAAGGAGCGGCGCACGATAGTCAACAACGAGTCGCGCGAGATCCTGCGCATGCTCGACACCGAGTTCGGGGAGTTCGCGAAGAACGACGTCGACCTCTGCCCCGAAGAGCTGCGCGAGGAGATAGACGCGACCATAGACGCCATCTACGAACCGATAAACAACGGCGTCTACCGGGCCGGCTTCGCCGCGACCCAAAAGGCCTACGAGGAGGCGGTCACGGAGCTCTTCGAGGCCCTGGATCACTGGGAGGAGGTCCTCTCCGGGCGGCGCTACCTGTGTGGAGAGCGCCTCACCGAGGCGGACATCTGCATGTTCACGACCCTCTACCGCTTCGACCCGGTCTACCACTACCACTTCAAGTGCAACCTCAGGCGCTTGCGGGACTACCCGAACCTCTGGGGCTACACCCGGGACATCTACCAGCACCCCGGCGTCAGGGAGACCTGCCACCTCGACCACATAAAAGAGCACTACTACACGAGCCACCCGCACGTAAACCCCACCCGCGTCGTCCCGAAGGGCCCGATCATCGACTACGACGAGCCGCACGGGAGAGGCTAACGCTGGCGGTTATACTGGTGGTGTGGAGAGAGCGGCTGATCTCAGGGTTGTCGCCTTCGGCGGCGGGACGGGGTTGCCGGTGCTCCTGCGCGGTCTCAAGGATCTGGTAGGCGATCTCACGGCCGTCGTCACGGTCGCCGACGACGGGGGCTCGAGCGGCAGGATCCGGGATGAGCTCGGCGTGGCTCCTCCGGGGGACGTGCGCAACTGCCTGGTCGCGCTCGCCGAGCGCAGGTGGCTCGCGGAGGTCTTCAACTACCGCTTCGAGGGCGGCCGGGATCTCCGGGACCACAGCGTGGGCAACATCATCATCGCCGCCCTCACGGACATGGCCGGGGGATTCTGCGAAGGGGTCGAGCAGGCGGCCCACTTCCTGCGGGCGAAGGGACGGGTCTACCCGGCGGCGGCCCTGCCGCTCACCCTCTTCGTCCGTTACGAGGATGGCTCCGTGGTGCGCGGAGAATCCGTGGTGCGCGAGGTCGGCAAGCGCATCTCGCGCGTGTGGGTCGAACCGGAGGCCCCGGCCCCGGAGGGGGCTATCGAGGCCGTCTCTCAGGCCGACGTGGTGGTCCTCAGCGCCGGCAGCCTCTTCACCAGCACGATCCCCGCGCTGCTCGGCGTGGGGGTGCGGGCGGCGCTCGCGGGCTTCGGAGGCCCCGTGATCTACGTGGCGAACGTCATGACCCAGCCCGGAGAGACGTCCGGGTTCACCGTCTCCGACCACCTGCGGGCCATAGCCGAACATGCCGGGCCTGTCGTGACCGACGTACTGGTCCACTCCGGGAAGCTGCCGCCGGACGTCCTCGCCCGCTACGAGGCCGAGGGGGCGCATCCGGTCGAGCTCGATCGGGAAGAGGTCGAGGCGATGGAGGTGCGCGTACACGAAGGAGAGCTTCTGGCGGACGATTTCGGAGCCGGCGTGCGCCACGACCCGCAGAAGCTCGCGCGGGAGGTGCTCGCCGCTGCCCTCGTACGCCTCTGAGCTGCGCCGGGAGCTGGCTGCCCACACGGGGGACTCCCCCCGCGAGCGACGGGCCGAGCTGGCCGGGCTGGTCGACGCGGCCGGAAACTGGGACGAAGAAGGGGTCACCGTCCGTACCCCGAGCGCGGCGGTCGCCCGCAGGGTGATGCGCCTCTGGCGCTCGGAGTTCGGGGTTGCGGCGCACCTCGAGGCCGGGGGGAAGGCCCGGGGGAGCTTCGGCCGGTCCAGCTATCCCGTGCGTGCCGCGGGCAACCGGGTGCTGCAGGCGTCCGAGGAGCTGCGCGTCTCCCGGCTGGGGCGCTCGGCGGCGGAGCGCAACGCTTATCTGCGCGGGGCCTTCCAGGGGGCCGGATACGTGGTGCGTCCCGGGTATGCGAGGGGACACCACCTGGAGTTCGTCCACCGCGAGGAGTCCTTCGTCCGGCGGGTCGCCGGGATCTCCAGGGCCCCTCTCAAGGTCACCCGGCGGCGGGGAAGATGGGTTGCGTACACCAAGAGCGCCGAGGGGGTGACGACGGTGCTCTCGCAGATGGGGTTGCACGGGGCGGTGTTAGACTACGAGACGCGGGCCGTGCTGGGCGAGGCCAAGGCGAACGCCAACCGGGTGACCAACTTCGACGCGGCCAACGCCACCCGGGTTGCCCTCGCTGCGGCGCGACAGCAGAAGGCCATCTCCGGGCTCGACCCGGAGAGGTTGCCCCCGGCGCTGCGTGAGATGCGCGAGCTCCGGCTCGCGCACCCCGACGCCTCGCTCTCCGAGCTGGCACGTCTCGGCGGGATCTCCAAGAGCGCCGCCAACCACCGCCTGAGGAGGCTGCTCGCCATGGCCGACGAAGGGTGAGGGCGCTGTTAATCGGGAGGCGATTCGGGCAAAATACGACTGGAAGCGAACGCGAGAAACGGAGGGAAAATGGCCGTACGGATAGGGATAAACGGCTTCGGCCGGATCGGGATGATGGTCGCCAAGGCCGCGATGAAGCGGGGGGATCTGGAGGTCGTGGCGGCGAACGACCTGATGCCGTTCGAGAGCCTGGCGCTCCTGTTCAAGCGCGACTCGACCCACGGCGTCTGGGAGGAGGACGTAGAGTTCGACGGGAGCATCCTGCGCGTCGGGGGGCGGGAGATAAAGACCTTCTCCGAGCGCGAGCCGAAGAACATCCCCTGGGGGGACCTCGGGGTGGACATCGTCATCGAGTCGAGCGGGGTCTTCACCAACCGGGACGCGGCGGCCGGTCACCTCGAGGGCGGGGCGAAGAAGGTCGTGATAAGCGCGCCGGCCAAGGGTGCGGACGCCACCTTCGTCTACAAGGTCAACCACGAGACCTACGACCCGCAGAACCACCACGTCGTCTCCAACGCCAGCTGCACGACCAACTGCATCATCCCGATGGTCAAGGTCCTGCAGGACAACTTCGGGATAGAGTCCGGCTACATGACCACGGTCCACGCCTACACCAACGACCAGAGCCTCTTGGATGCGGCGCACAAGGACCCCCGCAGGGCCCGCAGCGCCCCGAACAACATCGTCCCCACCTCCACGGGGGCCGCGCGTACGGCCGGCGTGATCTACCCGGAGTTGCAGGGCAAGATCGACGGGATGGCGATGCGCGTGCCGGTGAAGGACGGCTCGATAACCGACTTCGTCGCGCAGGTCAGCCGCGAGGTCACCACCGAAGAGGTGAACGCCGCCTTCAGGCAGGCCGCCGAGGGGGAGCTCGCCGGCATCCTCGAGTACTCCGAAGCCCCGATAGTCTCGACCGACATCATCGGCAACCCGGCCTCGTGCGTCTTCGACTCCCCGCTCACCATGTCCACCGGCAGGACCGTCAAGGTCTTGGGCTGGTACGACAACGAGTGGGGCTACTCCAACCGCACCTGCGACATCACGGCCTACATCGGCAGCAAGCTCTAGCTGGCGTTCTCTGCGGCTATCTTCCGCCGGGCGGCCCGGAGCGCTACCCTCCGGGCCGCCCGCGGTGAGGAGGTGATATGAACAAGAGGAGCGTGAGGG
>JGI26049J44785_1000197_pt1 | contig 32754 bp, 30 predicted proteins | sample HigsolmetaGSP11D_FD_44785 | JGI IMG/M metagenome (IMG submission 44785)
GTGGCGCTGCGCCGCCTCGGCTTCGGGCCGGATCAAATGACCAGTCACGGTTTCCGCGCCACATTCTCCACCCTCGCCAATGAAAGTCGGATGTGGCACCCAGACGCCATCGAACGCCAGTTGGCCCATGTGGAGGCAAACGAGGTGCGCCGCGCCTATGCGCGTGGCGACCATTGGGATGAGCGGGTGCGCATGATGCAATGGTGGGCCGACTACATGGACGAACTACGGGGCGGCTCAGTCGTGCCCTTCCCCCGAAAAACGGCATAGCGCCCCACCAGCGGCCGCAAACGACGCCCCGGCTATGTCCCTAGCCGAATGACGACAACGCCAGCCAGCGGCCTCGCTGGCGGCCTTCAGGGCCGCTCAGGTAGTCGTATACCCAAAACGTCATGAAGCCAGCCAGCGGTCATTTCTGGCCGTTCTCGGGGCATTCCTTCGCGGCGGCCTTGGCGTCGGCAAGAGAAAGCCCGCCACGATGGGCGGGCCTTGCAGCGGCTGCAGAGCCGTTGTCAGCCCTCAGAGGACCAGCGGCTTTGGCCGGTCATGCTCACGCATGTAGTCGCCAGCGGTAGGGGGGCGGGTGTAGAAGGCCGGGAGCGTTCTGACCTCCCCATGGCCGGTCACGTCCCACTCCGGGATAGGCGGGAGCACGACGGTTGCCGCGAGCGCAATCCCGCCTTCCCAGATGACCTCAGGGCGGGGCCTCGCCCGACCAAACTCGACGGGCGCAACCATGTCGGTGCGACCAGCCTCACCCAGGGCCTCGTTGACCTCGCGCACCCGATCCTCTGCGGCGGCCAGGCGCTCCAGCAGGGCCACCATCTCCCGCTGGAGCAGAGGCCAACGCTTCGCAATGGCCGCCGCCGTCTCGGCGGCCAGCATCTCGGCATCGGCGCGCATCTGATCCAGCTTCGCAGCGGCTTCCCTGCGCTCGGCATCCTCTACACGGGCAGTCAGCTCGTCCCGCGCAATGGATGCGCGCTCAAGTGCGATCCGGGCCGCGTGTAGCGCCTTTTCAGCGGCGGCCAATCCCTTGTCGTCGCCATTAACGAGGGCGGCCCTGCGGGCCGCTTCTGCGGCCTGCACTTCGCCTTCCAGCGAAGCAACGTCAATCTGCTCCAGCGCCTTGCGCAGATCGGCGGCAGTGGGATTGGCGTTGCCGCGCAGTTTCTTGAAGATTTCAAGCATTGCAGACTTCCAATTCAAAAGTTGAGCGAACCGTGGGGAAGATGACGCTCCATAATATCATGCGCCGCATCTCCAGTAATATCGTCACGGATCATTAGCTGTTCAGCAAGATCAGATACCGCGCGCCAAACGCTCGGCGTCTGGATCATCTCGATTGTTGCGGCTTCGATTTCCCGATAGCGCCGCAGATACTCGGCATCAGGCGCAGCCGCGCCCAGCTCACGCACCAGTGCCAAGACAACACGGCAATCGTCGCAGCGACCAAAGCGGGCATGCTTTACGGCCTCGATCAGTTCAAGCACGTCGCCATCGTTAGGCCGGAACACGTGGCGCTGACGCCACCGTTCGCCGTGCTCGCCAGCCAGCGCGACAGCGGCGCAGGCGGCTGGAGACGCGCCGCGAAAGTCGATTGACGCTAGGGGCATCGGCTCAATCCGCACCTCCAGCACCGGCAGGCCAAGCGCATGGGCGGCGACGCAGTGCGCAGCCTCATGGGCGGCCTTCTGTGGATCCCGCGGCGGCGGCTCCATTGTGACCGTGCGCACCACCGGCCCCGGCAGGGGCGGAATGTCGGCAGGCAGGTGGACCGGCTCGAGCACCAGACGCGCTGCGCAAAGGCAGTCAACGCCGCAGGCGCGAAGGTGAAAGGCTTCAGCCGCCATCGGTTTCGCCCTCCGGCTCGGCGGTACGGCCCAGCAATGCTGCCCGCCGCGCGGCAATCTGACGTTCGAGCTCCTGCAAAACTGCATCCGCGTTCGCAGCGATTGCAGCTTCAAGATCATGGTCGAGCACCTCCCATCCGGCGGCGTCGTTATTTTCCATTTTCTCGTTGGTCATTGGTCTATTCCCGCAACCAAACCGTAAATTTCAAAGCGAGAAACACACCCAAATCGCGGGGGGCCGCGCACCCGCACAGGCGCTGGCGCGGGGCAGGACCCAACGGGGCGGGGGTGCCATCAGGCGCGCTCCTGGTGGTGCTGGGCGAGCGCCATGGCGGCAGGCGTGCTCCGGCCGCCGTCGATCACTGCGAAATAGGGTTTGTTGGGATCGGGCGAGTACCACCTGCACCGCACCACGACCCCGCCGCGGCAGAACACGTCGTCACACTCGGCACTGAGCAGGGTCCGCTCCAGCGCGTTCAAAGTGACGCCCAAGGCTGCGGCAAGGGCGGCTTCGTTCCAGACTTGATCACCGACCAGCGCCATCACCTTTGAAGCTGAGGGGCGCTTTGCACTCGGCTTGCGCGACATGGCGGGAACCTCCTGAATTTTGAGGGAGACGGGGTGCGGGCATGGCGAACATGCGGAAGCGCAAGGCCATGGGAGCGCGCGGCGGCATAGGCCGCGCGCTGGCAAAGGTGATCGGTTTTGAGGGGGGATGGGCGGCTGGCGCGGCGCTGGAGCGCTTTACACTTTCGTCGCCGCTTCTTTGTCCCTTATTATTGACGTGCGACGAAACTGTAAAAGCCAGATGCTCCCGGTACTCGGCGGCGGTCTTGCAGCCCGCCGCTTTCATTCGGGCATAGACCGTAGGACGCGACACACCTAACTCGCGTGCCAAGGCCGCAATCGACTGGCCGCGCGGGCGCGCTCCAGACGCCGCGCGCCTCTTGGCGGCGCGGGCGCGGTCATTCAGCCTCTTCACGTTGGCGCGGATCGTCCGAAGCGTCTCGGCTTTGGCGTCTACCGGAGCCAGTCCCCACGGGCGACCGATTTCCATCCACTCATCAAGCCGCAAATCAATTGCGGCACCGGCCTGCGCAGGGGACGGCACAACGCCGCCACCCTCGCTCTCCGCCCATGCGGCGGCGATTGCGCCATGTCCGGCTTCGGGAACGTGCACGGCGGCCCACTTGCGCAGGTCGCACTCCCCCACCGGCTTATCGCCATGGAACGCGCGGGCGCGGATCATCTCGGCGGCCAGATCGAGCACGCCACCCCACGCGGCACTGCCAACAAAACCGACAGCGCGACGGTGCGCGGCGACTTTGGCCAAACTGTTCAGCAGGCGCGCGGCGCGCATCGCGGACACAGCCGCTGAGGACAGCGGGCGCACGGGTGCTCCGCCGCTCTTGCGGGGGGAGGCCGGAACATCGTGCGGCAACGAATAGAAGACCACAGCGCCGCCTTCCGTCTCCCGGCGAAACACCTCAGCGGGCGCGGACATTCGCGCCTCCCGCCTGAAGATGTTGCCAATGAAGAAAAACTGCTGTATTGATCGCCGTACCGATTTTTAGGGCAGGATTGACAGAACGCCGGGCGAAAGCTTCTGCAATCCGCGCCGCAATTACGTGAGGGGGCGGCTTCGCGCCGCCCTTTCTTTTTGTCTGGATCATCGGACGCCCCCAATTAGACCTGGCGCACCGGCAGGCTCGCCATGAAGGCCTCAATGTCACGGCCGAGGAACACAGTCTTCCGATCCAGCTTGCGCGCCGGGATGCGGCCAGCGGAGATCAGCGAGTAGAACTTCGACCGCGAAAGCCCGAGAATGGCCATGGCCTCCTTCACCGAAAGCAGGCGGTCTTGGGTATTTGTATTATTGGTCATTTTTCTCCTCTGCAGCTACGTGAGAGTACGCAAGAGGAACAATAAAGAATGAACAAAACACCGTCAATAATGGTAAAATACAACCTTGATACCTCCAGTAAAATACAACCTTGATACTTCCTGAAACGAAAATGCCCACGATTTCAATTCGTGGGCAATCTTACAACTAATAGCGGTACGGCGTGTTGCTGCACCCCAATGGCGCAGCCCCACGGTGGGGACGCAGAGGGGGGGCACCGCCCGCATGATGTTGGCGCTTTTGTTGGCATTTTGCGCCATGAGCACAGGCAATGCCGTGATATTTCAATGCGTTATATAGCTTATATCGGTCCTCTCCTGGGCACCATATCCCCTCAAGACGTTTCTGATCGAGACGTTGAGGTGCCCCAAGCGGGCTTTCCTTCCTTGAGCGCATTTCGGTGAAAGCTGCCGACAGCGGGATGTCGCGCGTTCGCAATATCCGGCGCGTCCGCTGGGCGCCTTGCTTGTCTTGACTTTTGCCCAAACGAGAGCGTCGGCGCGCGGCGACTACCGCTGCCTGAAAAGCTCAGCGCATGTCGTCTATGCATCGGCTGCGGGGTACGCGCAGACGATGGTTTGTCTTGACTTCGACGGCCCCCTGTCCCCTCACCCCAGCCTCTCTCTCAGCCGCAGCAGCGCGATGCGTTCGATCTCGGCCATCGCGGTCGAGAATTCGGCTTCCGGCGTGTTCGCGAGCCGGGCGCGGAAGGCTTCGAGGATCTCGTCCTTGCTCCGGCCCTTCACGGCCATGATGAAGGGGAAGCCGAAGCGCGCCCTGTAGGCGTCATTGAGGGCTAGGAAGGTTTCCTTCTCCTCCGCCGTCAGGCGGTCGAGGCCGGCGGAGGCCTGCTCGCGCCGGGAATCGGGGGCGAGCTCGGCGGCCTTGAGGCGGCCGGCGAGGTCCGGGTGGGCCTTGATGAGGGCGAGTTTCCTCTCCTGCGGCGCATGGGCGAGCACGGTGCACATGGCCGCATGCAGGCCCTCGGCGGTGTCCTGCGCCGCGGTGAGGCCGCGCCGGTGCGTCTCCTCCGCGATCCAGGGCGAGTGCTCGAAGACGTCGCCGTAGAGCGCGACGAAGCGCGGGGCGGAGAGGCGACTCGGCACGAGGCCGGCCGGGCGGTGGTGGACGTACCAGTGGCGGGCGATGTCGATGCGGCGCGCCACCCACACGCGCGGATGGGCGGCGACATAATCGAGGAAGCGCGCGAGCGCCGCGGCGCGGCCGGGCCGGCCGACGAGGCGGCAGTGCAGACCCACGTTGAGCATCTTCGGCGCGCCCTCGAGCCCCTCGGCATAGAGGGTGTCGAAGCTGTCCTTCAGGTAGGCGAAGAACTGGTCGCCCGAGTTGAAGCCCTGCGCCGAGGCAAAGCGCATGTCGTTGGCGTCGAGCGTGTAGGGGATGACGAGGTGCGGCCCGTGCGGCCCCTCGATCCAGTAGGGCAGGTCGTCGGCGTAGGAATCGGACGAGTAGAGGAAGCCGCCTTCCTCCATGACGAGCTCGGTGGTGAAGGCCGAGCAACGGCCGGTGTACCAGCCGAGCGGGCGCGTGCCCGTCACTTCCTCGTGCAGGCGCAGCGCCTCATGGAGATGGGCGCGCTCCTCCTCCTTCGAAAAATCCTTGTACTCGATCCACTTGAGGCCGTGGCTGGCGATCTCCCAGCCGGCCTCCTGCATGGCGGCGACGGCCTGCGGGTTGCGGGCGAGGGCGGTGGCGACGCCATAGACCGTCACCGGCAGGCCGCGGCGCGTGAACATGCGCCACAGCCGCCAGAAGCCGGCGCGCGAGCCGTATTCATAGATCGACTCCATGTTCATGTGGCGCTGGCCCGGCCAGGGCTGGGCGCCCATGATCTCTGAGAGGAAGGCTTCCGATGCGGCGTCGCCGTGCAGGATGTTGTTCTCGCCGCCCTCCTCGTAGTTGATGACGAACTGCACCGCGATGGCAGCGCCGTTCGGCCAGCGCGGATCGGGCGTGTGGCGCCCGTAGCCGATCATGTCGCGGGGGTAGGGGCTCGTCATGGCGAAGGCTCCGGAGGCTGCAGCGGGAGGGCGGCGAAGGGCCGCGCTGCTTTCATGCAAGCATCGGGCCGCACCGGAAATCAACGGTGTCGCGAGCAAGCGGCGCCCGCCCTGCACGCAAGGTGGCGTAATCCTTTGGCAAGCTGTGCACTCTGCTGTAGTGACTGGGCAGGGACGGCAATTCCGCCGCATGAAGGTAGGCACGCCCCGTGAAAACGTCCGTGATCTCCGGCTGCATCCGGCCGTCTGACTGGAACCTGCGCAGCGTCCTGCAGGATCTCTTCGTCCTCACCACGGGCATGGCGCTCGGCGTGCTCGTCGCCTGGCAGTACGACATCTTCACGAGCGACTACGTCACGGATCCGCCGGAGAAGCGGATCGAGATCGACGAGGCGCTGCTGCTCGGCCTCGTGCTCTGCATCCTGCTCTTCGTCTTCGCAGTACGGCGGCTCGCCGAGCAGCGCCGGGCGCAGGAGCGGGCGCAGCGCGCCGAGGAGCTCGCCCTGCTCGACCCCCTGACGGGGCTTCCCAACCGGCGCGTGCTGAGCCGGGCTTTCGAGGAGGTGCGGCAGCGGCCGGAGCGGGACGGTGCGAGCCTCGCCTTCATGCTCCTCGACCTCAACGGCTTCAAGGCGATCAACGACCGCTACGGGCACCCGGTGGGTGACAGGCTGCTCGTCGTCGTGGCGCAGCGCCTGCGGGGCGCGTTGCCGCAAGAGGCGACGCTGAGCCGGCTCGGCGGCGACGAGTTCGCCGTGCTCTGCCCGCGCATCAACGGACGTGCGGATGCCGGGGCCATCGCCCGGCGGCTCGCCGATGTCATCAGCGAGCCCATCGTGATCGAGGGCACGCGCCACTGCGTCACCGCCGTCGTGGGCGTGGCGCTGCGCCCGGCGGCCGGCGCCGTCATCGACGATCTGATGCGCGATGCCGATGCCGCTCTCTATGAGGCGAAGGCGACGGGCGGTGCGACCATCCGCTTCGCCGAGGCTGGAGGGACGGCGGCAACGGAGGCCGCGGCGCGCTGAGGCGGGTTCGGCCCGCGACAGGGGGCGACAACACGCCCGAGCGATGGCTGCCATGCAGCGGGGGCCGTGCGCGGGCAGTCCGAATCGTGGTTTGCTGATAAAATTACATGGCGTATCGCGTGGCGTTCGGTCGGGTCGTGGTGTCGGTATGCGTTTCGAGGCTTCGTTCTGCGTAGAGGTCGACGAATACGGGCGCGTGGCGCACGAATGCGTGGATTATTCGTTGCTGCCCCTGCGCTACGAGCGGCTGACGCTGGAGCTCGACGAGCCGATGCCGCGCCGGCAGATTGGCTATGCCATCGTCTGGAACGACGACCGGGTGGTGCATGCCGCCGCGGTGGTCAGCGACCGGCTGCGCATCGATCTCGATCTGGCCGTGCCGGCCGGCGACCATGCCTTCTGGTTCCTGTGCGCCGGGCTCGATCCGGGCGCCACCATCAGGGGGCGGGCGATCGTCGAGGGGCGGCTCGACCTTTCGGTCGATGCTGCGGCCGGGCGGCAGGGCTGACAGGCGAACGCGCCGACAAGGCACGCAAAGCACATATGGGGGAAACCAGTGGGCACTATTTCTTATCTGACGACGACGGAGTTCGGGCCGGGCAGTCTCGCGAAGCTGGCAGACGGCCTTACGGGCCTCGGCATCCGGCGTCCGCTCCTCGTCAGTGACCGCGGCCTTGCGGCGACGCCGCTCGTCGAGCGCGTGAGGGCGCTGTGCCCTGCGGGCACGCCGCTCTTCCTCGACGTGCCGACCAACCCCACCGAGGAGGCGGCGCTTGCCGCGCTCGAGGTCTACAGGGGCGAGGGCTGCGACGGGCTCGTGGCGCTCGGCGGCGGCTCGCCCATTGACCTCGCCAAGGCCGTGGGGCTGCTTGCCACGCATCCGGCGCCGCTCGCCCGCTACGCCGCCATCGACGGCGGCATGGCGCACATCACCGCGGCGGTGGCGCCGCTCATCGCCATCCCGACGACGGCCGGCACCGGCGCCGAGGTGGGGCGCGCGAGCCTGATGACGCTGGCCGACGGGCGCAAGGTTGGCATCATCAGCCAGCACCTCATCCCGCGGCTCGCCCTGTGCGACCCGGAGCTGACGCTCGGCCTGCCGGCGTGGCTGACGGCGGCCACGGGGCTCGACGCGCTGTCGCACTGCATTGAGACTTTCCTCTCGCCGCGCGACAATCCGCCGGCCGAGGCCATCGCCCTCGACGGCGCCGGGCGCATCTGGCGCAATCTCGAGCGGGCCTTTGCCGACGGCTCCGACCTTGCTGCGCGCACCGAGCTGATGATGGGCGCGCTCGAGGGCGGCCTCACGTTCCAGAAGGGCCTCGGGGCCGTGCATGCGCTGAGTCACGCGCTCGGCAGCCTCAAGGAGCCCTCGCTGCATCATGGCACGCTCAACGCCATCCTGATGCCGCCCGTGATCCGCTTCAACGCCGGCCATGTGGGCGACAAGCTGGAGCGCATCAAGGCGGCGCTCGGTCTGCCGGCGCAGGCGGACCTTGCCGCCGAGCTCGAGGCGCTCAACCGGCGCCTGAACATTCCGGCCGGCATCCGCACGCTGGGCGTTACCGAGGCCATGTTGCCGGGCATCGTCGAGAAGGCGCTTGCCGATCACAGCAACGCCACCAATCCGCGCGCCGCGACCCGCGAGGACTACATGGCCCTGTTGCGCGAGGTGATGGTCTGAGCCTCCGGCCGGTCAGCGCAGGGTGAAGCTGATCGGCACGCGCACATTGAGCGTCGCCTGCCGCATCATGGCGGGCGGTGGGGCCGGCACGGGGCTCGCGTTCTGCGCGCCCCGGATGATGGCCTCGTCGAGGATGGGCGAGCCGCTGCTCGTTGCGATGCGCACGCCGAGCACGTTGCCGGACGCGTCGAGGCGCAGCATCACCTGGGCCGAGCCCGTCACGGTGCCGGCCCGTGCGCGGTCGGGATAGCGCATGTGGCGGCGCAGGTGCGCCACAACCTTGCTGGCCCATTCCATCTTCGTCTGGCCCGACACGGGCGCCGAGCCTTCGCGCGGTGCGACCGGCGCCGGGGCCACGTTCTCCTGTGGCGTCAGGCTGCCACGGGTGCGCCGCTCCTGCGGCGGCGGCGGGCGTCGTTCCACCTTGCGCCTGGGCTGGGCGGCCGCGACCTTCGCCGGCTCGGGCGGGGTGAGTTCCGCCGGGCGCCGCGGCGGGGCCGGCAGCGCCACGTCCGGCGTCGGCACGTCCGGCGGCGGGGGCAGCATGTCGAGCGCGGGGACGTCGCCCGGCGTCATGAGCGCGGCGAAATCGGGCGCCGGTGCGGGCTCGGGCAGTTCGAACACCGGGTCGGGCAGCGGCTCCGGCTCGGCAGGCGACTCCTCGGCCTGTTCCTGCGGCCGGGGCTCTTCGGGCACGGGCNCGGGCTCCGGCGGAAGCGGCTGCTCCTCCTCGGTCCGCTGCGTGTCGGCATCATCTCCCGGTGTCGTGTCCTCCTCGCTCGCGTCGCTCGGCGGGGCGGCGGCGAGCGGGGCGAGGTCGACGAGCACGGCGGCCGGCGGCTCGCCCGGATCCTCGAACGGCGCCCAGGCGTGCATCAGGCCCACGGCGACGAGCCCGTGGACGGCCAGCACCACGGTGCCGGCGAGCAACCAGCGCAACGCAAGCCGGCCGGGATGCTCCGCTGCGGTGAAGGCCGGGTGGAGCATCCGTTAGGGGCTCGCCGTGGGTGCCGTGGCCGCCGCCTGTTCCAGCCCGACGAGGGCCACCTTGAGATAACCGGCGGCGCGCAGCGCGTTCATCACCTGCATCACTTCGCCGTAGGACACGGCCTGGTCAGCGCGCAGGAAGATGCGCTCCTCGCGGTTGTGGCCGGTCGCCGCATCGAGCGCGGCCGCGAGGCCCTCGCGCGTTACCGGGGCCTCACCGAGGACGAGGCCGAGGTCCGCCTTGATGGTGAGGTAGAGCGGCCGGTCGGGCCGCGGCTGCTGGGCGGCGTTGGACACCGGCAGGTCGACCGGCACGTCGACCGTGGCAAGCGGCGCCGCCACCATGAAGATGATGAGCAGGACGAGGATGACGTCGATGAACGGCGTGACGTTGATCTCGTGCGTCTCGGCGAGGTCGTCGTCCCCGTGGTTGAGCTGGACGGCCATGGTGCTGTCCGTTCATTCCGCCGCCATGGGCAGGTTCGGGACGGGGCGCAGGTTCGCGCGCCGCTCTCGCGCCGCGAGATCGCGACGGTCGAGATCGCGCGAGAGCAGCCGCATCACCTCACTGCTGGCGTCCGCGAGGAGGGCCTTGTAGCCGCCGATGGAGCGCGTGAAGGCGTTGTAGATGATGACGGCCGGAATGGCGGCCACCAGACCGATGGCGGTGGCGAGCAGCGCCTCGGCGATGCCGGGCGCCACCACGGCGAGGTTGGTGGTCTGCGCCTTGGAGATGCCGATGAAGGAGTTCATGATGCCCCAGACGGTGCCGAAGAGGCCGACGAAGGGGGCCGTGGCGCCGATGGTGGCGAGCAGGCCGGTGCCGCGCGTCATGCGCCGGGCGGCGTTGGCCTCGATGCGGGCGATGGCGATGGCGACACGCTCCTTGATGCCCTCCGCCGGCATGGCGCCGGAGCGCTCCACCTCATCCTGCGCGGCACGCGGCAGGCTGGCTGCCGGGCTGCGCGCGGCGTCGCCCTTGCGGGCGACGATGGTCGCGAGGGCGTCCTGAAGCGTCGGGGCCACTGCGAGCGCGGCGCTGACCTGGCGGGCGGCGCGGCGGGCGGCGACGAGTTCGAGAGTCTTGGCGAGCCACACGGTCCAGGTGACGACGGAGGCGAAGGCGAGGCCCATCATCACGGCTTTGACGACCCAGTCGGCCGCCATGAACATGCCCCAGGGCGACAGGTCCTGCGGCAGGAGAGCCGTCGCCGGCGCCCTCGCGGAGGCGGTGTCCATCCCGGGCGCGGGACCGTGCGGCGACATCGCCGGCGCCGCGGCGGCGGAAGGTGCGCCCTCGCTCGTTGCGGGCTGGCCGGCCACGGGCGTTGCGTCGGCGCCGGGGGCCGCTTCCGCGCCCGGCGCGACGGTGGCAGACGGTGCGCTCTGCCGCGGAGCCGCCACTGGCACCGCGTCCTGCTGCGCTTCGGCGGTGGTGAACGAGAGCATGCCGAAAACGAACGCGACGGTGAGGCGGCGCATGGCGGCCCCGGCGATGGGCGAGGCGATCCGTCGGTATGCCTCGCGCCCAGCGTGTGGCTGAGTTGCTGTCATCTCCGGCCTCGTCGGCTTTTGGTCCGTTTTGCCCATCGCCGTGGCGGGGACAGGCGTCTCCTGCCTGCTTTTCTGCAATAGTCTGGCGGTGGATGGCAAGTAAAATCAGAGATATCTAAATTAAAATAATTCCAAAGAGGCTAAAACAAATGCGAATTACGGGCGAATTCTTGGCGCCGCAGCCGGATTTTCCGCAGGCTGCGTCACCTCGGCGCTGGATGTGTCGCTGATATGCGATAAATGAAGGAAGGGCGAAAAGCGACGCACAGGCACGACGCCTGCCCTGAGGAGAAGATCGCAACAACGGAGCGAAACCAGATGAGCGAGGGGTCACCCTTCAGTTGCGTGCTCGATGCGCGCGCCCGCCTCGGCGAGAGTCCCGTCTGGTCCGTGGCGGAGCAGGTGCTTTACTGGGTGGACATCAAGGGCCGGACCCTCAATCGCTTCGATCCGGCGACGGGCGCCAACAAGGCGATGGCGATGCCGGAGGACATTGGCTCGGTGGCGCTTGTGGAAGGTGGCGGCTTCATCGCCGCGATGCGCTCNGGGCTCTTCTTGGTCGACACCGACGGGAGGGTGCGCGAGCGTCTCGCTGCCAATCCGGAAGATCCCGCAGTCAGCCGCTTCAACGACGGGCGNACGGATCCTGCGGGCCGCTTTCTTGTCGGCACCATTGACGAGCCCAAGGCGGGCGGGCAGGCGCATCTCTACCGCTTTGACGAGCGCGGCCTGGTGCCGCTCGTCGGTGGCCTGCTCACGTCGAACGGCCTTGCCTTCAGCCCCGACNGCACCTGGCTCTACCATTCCGACACGCCNGCCTTCACCATCTACCGCCAGCGCTACGACATCGAGACGGGGACGTTCTCCGACCGTGAGGAATGGGTGCGCCTGACCCCGACGGAAGATGACCGGGGCCGGCCCGATGGCGCCGCTGTCGACATCGAGGGGTGCTACTGGACGGCGCTCTACGAGGGCGGCCGCATCCAGCGCTATTCGCCGCAAGGCGAGCTGCTCGCCGAATTCCCCGTGCCGGCCCGCTGCCCGACGATGGTCGCCTTCGGCGGGGCGGACCTGAAGACGCTTTTTGTGACCTCGGCGCGGGACGGCCGGCCGGACGATGAGCTCGCTCACCTGCCGCAGTCCGGCGGCATCTTCGCCATGCGCGTATCCGTGCCCGGCCTGCCNGAGCCGCTGTTCCGCCGGCCCGTGCCCTGAGCGGTGCCGATCCGCGGCTNGCGCATGGGCGGGGCCCGCCTCAGGCCGTTCCCGACCGTCTCGGGGGCAGCTAGAGAGGGCGCATCGCAGCCAGTGCCTCGCCCATGACCGTCTCCGCCTCCGGATCGACAGCCGACGCTTCCCCGCGCGCCGTGCGGGGGCGTCTCAGGGGGCGTCTTCGCGGCCTCGCCGACATCGTGCCGGGGATCCTGCTCGCAGCGGCCGTCGCCGTCGCGGCCACGCTCTTCGAGCCCGTTGCGGCGCGCCTCGCCGCCGTCCCTTTCGGTGCAGCCGCCGGCCTGTCGGCGATGGTGCTGGCGCTCCTTCTCGGTATCCTCCTCAATCCGGTGGCGCAACGGCCGGTGTTTCGCCCGGGGCTGACCTTCTGCGTCAAGAAGGTGCTGCGCTGGGCCGTTGCGCTCCTCGGCCTCAGGGTTGCCGTTGGCGATGTCCTCGGCCTCGGCTGGCAGGTCATGGCCATCGTCGTCGGCGGCATGACGGCGACGCTCGTCGCGGGCGTCGTTATGGCGCGGCTCTTCGGTCGCAGCGACGCCTACGGCGCGCTCGTCGGCAGCGCCACCGCCGTCTGCGGCGCCTCGGCCGCGCTCGCCACGGTCAGTGTGCTCCCGGAGTACAGGGAAAGGGACGCCGATGTCGCCTTCGTCGTGGTGGCGGTGAATGCCCTGGCGACCCTCGCCATGCTGCTCTACCCGCCGCTCGCCGCCTTCCTCGGCTTCGACGACCGCATGACGGGCGCCCTGCTGGGGGCGGCGATTCACGATGTGGCGCAGGTCGCCGGTGCCGGCTACGCGGTGTCGGAGGTCGCCGGCAACACGGCGGTGGTGGTCAAGCTCTTCCGCGTCTTCCTGCTGCTGCCGGTCGTCCTCGCCGTTGCCTTCTATTTTGCCGGCCGGGGCGGCGGCACGGCGCGGGCGCGCGTGCCCGTGCCGGTCTTCGCCCTCGTCTTCCTGGCGCTCGTGCTCGTCAACAGTTACGGCCTGCTGCCCGCTGCGGTGACGGCGGCGCTCAACGAGGCATCCCGCGTCGGATTGCTCCTTGCCATTGCCGCGCTCGGCCTCGGCACGTCGCCGCGGGTGCTGGCGAGCCTCGGCTGGCAGCATGTCGCCATCGTCGCCGGGGCGACGCTCGTCATCCTCGCCGTCTCGGCTGCGGGGCTCGCCCTTCTCGCCTGAGGCGGCTCAACTGCGCGTCGCGGGCGTGGCCGCCGGGGCTCCGGCCGGCGTGACGGCCGCCGGTTCTTCCTCCCTCTCTTCCGCCATGCTGCTCCTGAGGGCGATGCACAGCAGGGTCGTCGGGATGCCGATGGCGGCAGTGAGGACGAAGAAGGTCGGGTAGCCGAAGCTGTCCACCATGTATCCGGACAGCCCGCCCACGACCTTGCCCGGCAGGGCGTAGAGCGAGCTCAGCAGGGCATACTGGGTTGCCGCGAAGGCGGGAGAGGTAAGGCTCGACATGTAGGCGATCAGCGCCGTTCCGGCGAAGCCGCCGGCGAAATTGTCGAGGCTGATGCTCAGCATCAGCAGATTGAGGTCGTGCCCCGCGAGCGCCAGCCACGCGAACATGAGGTTGGAGGCGGCGGCGCTGACGGCGCCGATGAGCAGCGTGCCCCAGAGGCCGAGACGCGTCGCCGCGATGCCGCCCGCGAAGGCCCCGAGGATGCCGATCCACACGCCGTAGAGTTTGGAAACGCTGGCGATCTCCGACTTCGAGAAGCCGAGGTCGATGTAGAGCGGATTGGCCATCACTCCTGCCACGAAATCCGGCAGGCGGAAGAGCGCGACGAGCGTGAGGATGGCGGCGATCAGCGGGCCCTTTCGGCGGGCGAGGTCGGCAAAGGGCTCGATCACCATCTCCCGCGCCCGCGCGAGGAAGGAGGTGCCCGTCGAGGCGGCGCGCTCGCGGCCGAGGTCGAGATTGGGCGCGCATAGGCTTGCGCCGACGCCGACGGCCATCGTCACCGCCATGGCGAGGTAGGCGCTGCGCCAGTCGACGAAATCGGCGATATAGAGGGCGCCCGCCCCGGCGCAGATGAGAGCGAGGCGATAGCCGAGCTGGTAGGCGGCGGACATCATGCCCTGCCGTTCGGTGGGGGCGGCGTCGATACGCCAGCCGTCGATGACCACGTCCTGCGTTGCCGAGAAGAAGGCGACGACGAGCGCGCAGGCGACGGTGAAGCCGAGGCTGGTTGCCGGATCGCTCAGGGCGATGCCGACGAGGCCGAGCGCGATGCCCCCCTGCGCCGTCAGCATCCAGGCGCGGCGGCGGCCGAAGAGGCCCGAGAGCACCGGCACGTCGAGCCGGTCGATGGCGGGGGCCCAGACGAACTTGAAACTGTAGGCGAGGGCGACGTAGCTCAGCAGGCCTATGTCCGTCCGCGAAATGCCCGCCTCGCGCAGCCAGGCCGACAGGGTGCTGAAGACGAGAAGGAAGGGCAGGCCGGCGCTGAAGCCGAGCGCCAGCATGATGGCGAGGCGCCCGTCCGAGAGGAGGGCGGCGAGGCTGAGGCGGGGGCGCTCGGTCTTCGTCACGGGCATCGTTCCGGTGTCACGTCGCCAGCCGCGGCCAGCATAGCAGCAATGATGGCGAGCGTGCGCCCGATCCCGTTGACTTTCCGTTAACTATGCCGCGCCGGTCGCCGGGGTGCTGTCGGAGGCGCCTGCGCCNCTGCCGGCAGAGAGGTCCGGGCCGTTCGGGTCGCCGGGGGCCGTCTCCCATCCGAGATCGGGAAACGCCATAATGCGGTTGTTGCGGAAGTCGTTGCGGCAGACGATGACGCCCCGCTCCTCCATGTAGGCGATGATGCGGCGCGCCCGCCCGGCCGAGTGGGTGCCGTAGGCGCGCGCGACGGCGGCGTCCGAGGGGCAGGGGGCACCGTCATGGGCGGCCCGCGCCAACATCAGGAAGACGCCGTGCATGTCCTCCGGCAAGGTCGCCGCCAGCGAGACCGCCGCATGCCAGGGGCCGTCCTCGGCGGCGCTGCGCGCGTCAATGCCCGCGCGTGCCATGGCGAGGCGGCGGCGGAAGGCCGGCAGGTCCGGCGGTGTGCCGGGTACGCGACGGATGCGGCAGCGCACGAGAAAGTCCTGGTAGAGCACGGCGATGGAGCGGAAGGCCGAATCGGGGTCGGCGAGCACCTCCGTGAGCACGGCGTCGATGAGCGCCTCACGCTCTGCGGGGGGCATCGGCGGCTCGGCCGGCTCGCTCGGGGCCGGCGGTTCCGGCCGTGCGCGCACGAGCTGGGCGAGGATGTCGTTTGTCGAAGGTGGCGGCGGCGCGACCGGCCTGCGCGGCGGCGGGCGCACGGGCTCCGGCTCTGCCGGCGTGAAGATGAGCTCATGCGCATCCTGCGGCGGCTGCTCCGGCAGGGGCACGAGGCGCGGGCTGCTGCTGCGGGCGCTCGTCTCCACCGGGCCGATGGTTACCGGCAGGGGGCGGCGCGACAGGGCCGGGCCGAGCGCGACGAAACGGCCGCGGTCGAGGTCGCGGAACATCTCGGCCTGCCGCCGTTCCATGCCGAGGAGGTCGGCGGCGCGCGCCATGTCGATGTCGAGGAAGGTGCGGCCCATGAGGAAGTTGGAGGCTTCCGCCGCGACGTTCTTGGCGAGCTTGGCGAGACGCTGGGTGGCGATAACGCCGGCAAGGCCACGCTTGCGGCCGCGGCACATCAGGTTGGTCATGGCGCCGAGCGAGACCTTGCGCGCCTCGTCCGACACCTCGCCGGCGGCCGCCGGGGCGAAGAGCTGCGCCTCGTCGACGACGACGAGCATGGGATACCAGTAGTCGCGCTCGGCATCGAAGAGGCCGCCGAGGAAGGCGGCGGCGCAGCGCATCTGCATCTCCGCATCAAGCCCCTCGAGGTTGAGGACGACGGAGACGCGGTGCTGGCGCACGCGTGCGGCAATGCGGGTGAGGTCGTTCTCGCTGCGGCTCGCGTCGACGACCACGTGGCCGAAGCGGTCGGCCAGGGTGACGAAATCCCCTTCCGGATCGACCACGGCCTGCTGCACCCACTGGGCGCTCTGTTCCAGCAGGCGGCGCAGCAGGTGCGACTTGCCGGAGCCAGAATTGCCCTGCACGAGCAGGCGAGTGGCGAGGAGCTCTTCGAGATCGAGCAGGGCGGGTGTGCCCGCCTGCGTCACCCCCATGTCGATCCCGACCTTCATTCCGCTCCTCGTCCTGGCTCCCGACGCATGACGGCTCCCGGCTCCGCCGGTGCCGGCATGATTCGCATTCGCGAGCGCGCGCCCCTTCAATAGCCGCCGTAGACNAGGCGCGCCAAGACCGGTAGCGGGCTTTGCGGCCGCCAGATGCGGCACCGGACGACGCACGGTGCCGCATCGAGCGACGATTCCCGTCGCGTTCGCGTCAAAGTCGTGGTCAACCATGGTCGACCGTGGCCGGGCGGCGGTCGCGCGATGCTCAGGGAAGGCGACATGACGGCACGCATCGAAGATACGCACATCGTCTACGACGGCTGGGCGACCGTGGAGGTCGCCACGATCCGTTTCGAGGACGGCTTCATCATCCACCGCGAGGTGGAGAACCACGGCACCGCGGTGGCGGTGCTCGCCTTCGACTCCGAGCGCGGTGTGGCGCTGCTCACGAGCCAGTGCCGGGCACCCGTCCTGCGCGAGAGCGGCGACCTCGTGCTCGAGGTGCCGGCCGGGCTCGAGGAGGGGGAGGATCCGGTCGCTTGCGCCCGGCGCGAGGTGCTGGAAGAGACAGGCGTGCGGCTCGCCGGCCTCACCCATGTCGTGCGCGCCTGGACGATGCCGGGCCTTTCCACCGAGCGCTGCTCGCTCTTCCTCGCGGAGTACCGCGAGGCGGACCGGATCGAGGACGGCGGCGGGCTCGACGAGGACGGAGAGCGCATCACGGTTCACGAGCTGCCGCTCGCCACCCTCGCGGAAATGGCCGACGCGGGCCGGCTGACCGACCTCAAGACCTTCGCGCTCGTCCAGACGCTGCGGCTGCAGCGGCCGGAGCTCTTCGCGCGGCGGTGATGTTCAGGCCGGCGCCGACTCGCTCTCCTCGTCCGCCTCAACGCCGAGGAAGCCTCCGGACTGGCGCCGCCACAGCGCGGCGTAGAGGCCGCCGCGCGCCAGCAGCTCCGCGTGCGTGCCGGTCTCGACGATGCGGCCGGCGTCCATGACGACGAGCCTGTCGAGCACCGCGATCGTCGACAGGCGATGGGCGATGGCGATGACAGTCTTGCCCTTCATGAGGCTGTAGAGCTGTTCCTGGATCGCGGCCTCGATTTCCGAATCGAGGGCGGATGTCGCCTCGTCCAGCACGAGGATCGGCGCGTCCTTGAGCAGGGCGCGCGCGATGGCGATGCGCTGGCGCTGGCCGCCGGAGAGCTTGACGCCGCGCTCGCCCACATGGGCGTCGTAGCCGCGCCGGCCGGCGGGGTCCGTCAGATCCTCGATGAAGACGTCGGCATGGGCCATGCGGGCTGCGGCCCGGATCTCCTCCTCGCTCGCCTCGGGCCGTCCGTAGGCGATGTTGTCACGGATGGAGCGGTGCAGCAGCGAGGTATCCTGCGTCACCATGCCGATCTGCCGACGCAGCGACTCCTGGGTGACGGTCGTGATGTCCTGGCCGTCGATGAGGATGCGCCCGCTCTCGGCGTCGTAGAAGCGCAGCAGCAGGTTGACGAGCGTCGACTTGCCGGCACCGGAGCGGCCGACAAGGCCCACCTTCTCGCCGGGCTTCACCACGAGCGACAGGTCATCGATGACGCCGCGCTCGCGGCCGTAGTTGAAGCGCACATGCTCGAAGCGGATCTCGCCCCTGGTGACGACGAGCTCGCGCGCATCCGGCCGGTCCTTGATGGCGGTGGGCTGGGCGAGCGTGTTCATGCCGTCCTGCACCGTGCCGATCTCCTCGAAGAGGCTGGCGACCTCCCACAGGAACCAGTCGGACATGCCGCGCAGCCGCAGCACGATGGCGATGCCGACGGCGATGGCGCCCATCGACAGGGCGGACTGGTGCCACGCATAGACGGAAAGGCCACCGACGCCGGCGAGCAGGAGGGCGTTGGTCGTGTGCAGGCCGACCGTCAGCCAGGTGACGAGCCGCATCTGCCGATAGACGGTGTCCATGAAGCCGCTCATCGCATCGCGCGCATAGTCGAGCTCGCGGCGCGTGTGCGCGAAGAGCTTGATGGTCTGGATGTTGGTGTAGCTGTCGACCACCCGGCCGGTCATCTCCGCCCGTGCGTTGGCCTGTTCCATGGAGACGATCCGCAGCCGCGGCACGAAGTAGACCATGAGACCCACGTAGGCGAAGAGCCACAGGACCAGCGGTACCATCAGGAGCGGGTCGGCACTGGCGAGCAGGAAGAGCGCGCCGAGGAAGTAGGTGACGACATAGACCGCCACGTCCATGAGCTTCATCACCGTCTCGCGCACGGCGAGCGCAGTCTGCATCACCTTCTGCGAGACGCGGCCGGCGAACTCGTCCTGGAAGAAGGCCATGCTCTGCTCGAGAATGTAGCGGTGCGTCAGCCACCGCGCGATCATCGGATAGTTGCCGAAGATCGTCTGGTGGGTGATGAGCGACTGCACCAGGACGATGAGCGGAAAGCCCACGACGACGAGGAGTGCCATGCCGGCGAGCGCCCAGGCATGCGTCTGGAAGAAGGTGGCGCGGTCCGCCTTGGTCAGCCAGTCGACCAGCGAGCCCATGAAGCTGACGAAGCTGATCTCGATGATCGAGATGAGCGCCGTCAGCGTCGCCATGACGATGAGCCAGGGCAGCACCGGGCGCGAATAGTGCATGATGAACGGCACCAGCCGGCGCGGCGGCGCGACGGCCTCGCCCCTGGGGAAGGGGTCGACGAGGGTTTCGAAGAAACGGAACATGGCGTCCAGACTGAGAACGGTGAAGCCGCGGCGCGCGCGGCAGCGGCAGGTGGCCCGTCCGCCGCCCGGTCAGGCGGCGGATGAAGGCATGGCCACGGGCATATGGTGGCTCCTTCGCTCGCTGTCACGCTTCCGGCCGCTCACTGCGAGGACTCGGCCCCGCCTCGGCCTTCGTCGGACTGCTGATCGAGGTCGCCTGCTGGCGGGAGGGCCGGATCGCGGCGCCTGCCGCCCGCACTCCGCTGCCGTCACACGTCGAGGTTCGCCACCGACAGCGCGTTTTCCTGGATGAACTCGCGCCGCGGCTCGACGACGTCGCCCATCAGCTTGACGAAGATGTCGTCGGCCTCGTCGACCTCGCGGATCTTCACTTGCAGCAGCGAGCGGTTCTCGCGGTCGAGCGTCGTCTCCCAGAGCTGCTCGGGGTTCATCTCCCCGAGGCCCTTGTAGCGCTGGAGCTGGATGCCCTTGCGCCCCGCGGCCATGACGGCNTCGAAGAGGGCGACCGGGCCCTCGATGGTCTTCTCCTCGCCGCGGCGCACAAAGGTGGCGGGCTTGGCATAGACGTCCTGCAGGCTCGCGGCGCGCTCGTCGAGCTTGCGTGCCTCCGACGATGCGAGGAGCGCCGCGTCGAGGCTGATCGTCTGGCGCACGCCGCGCACGGTACGGGTGAAGACGAAGCCGCCGGCTTCGGCCCGGCCTTCCCAGCCGCGCTCGGTTTCCTCGGCAATGGCGTCGAGGCGCCGGGCGATGTAGGCGGCAGCCGCCTCGGCCGCGGCCGGCTCCTCCGCCACCTGTGGGCGCAGCGCCCCGGCGATGGCCGCCTGCTCGACCACGGTGCGGTTGTAGCGCGTGTGCAGGCTGCCCAGCATCTGGCGCACGAAGCGCGCCTCCTCGACGAGGGTGCGCAGGTCCGCGCCGGCGCGCTCCTCGCCGTTGCCGAGCCGCAGCACGGCGCCATCGAGGCCGCCGTCGATGAGATAGTCCTCGAGCGCGCGCTCGTCCTTCAGGTACTGCTGCGACTTGCCGCGCGTGACCTTGTAGAGCGGCGGCTGGGCGATGTAGAGGTGCCCGCGCTCGATCAGCTCCGGCATCTGGCGGAAGAAGAAGGTCAGCAGCAGCGTGCGGATGTGGGAACCGTCCACGTCCGCGTCCGTCATGATGATGATCTTGTGGTAGCGCAGCTTGTCGGCGGAGAATTCCTCGCGGCCGATGCCCGTGCCGAGCGCGGTGATGAGCGTGCCGATCTCCTGGCTCGACAGCATCTTGTCGAAGCGGGCACGCTCCACGTTGAGGATCTTGCCCCTGAGCGGCAGCACGGCCTGATATTCGCGGGCACGGCCCTGTTTGGCCGAGCCGCCGGCCGAGTCGCCCTCCACGATGAAGAGTTCGGCCTTGGCCGGGTCGCGCTCCTGGCAGTCGGCGAGCTTGCCGGGCAGCGAGGCCACGTCGAGCGCGCCCTTGCGCCGGGTCAGCTCGCGCGCCTTGCGCGCTGCCTCACGGGCGGCCGCGGCTTCGACGACCTTGCTCACCACGGTGCGGCCGTCGGAGGGGTTCTCCTCGAGCCAGGTCGCCAGCGCCTCGTTCATGATGCTCTCGACCACGGGGCGCACCTCCGACGAGACCAGCTTGTCCTTGGTCTGGGAGGAAAACTTCGGGTCCGGCACCTTCACCGAGATGATGGCGGTGAGGCCCTCGCGGCAGTCGTCGCCCGTGAGCGAGACCTTCTCCTTCTTGGTCAGGCCGGTCGCTTCGGCGTAGTGCGTGATCTGACGCGTCAGAGCGGCGCGGAAGCCGGCCAGGTGCGTGCCGCCGTCGCGCTGCGGGATGTTGTTGGTGAAGGCCAGCACCGTCTCGTGGTAGCTGTCGTTCCACCACAGGGCGATCTCGACGCCGATGCCGTCGCGCTCGCCCCGCAGCACCACAGGTTTGGAGATGAGCGGCGTCTTGGTGCGGTCGAGATAGCGCACGAAGGCCTCNACGCCGCCCTCGTAGCACAGCTCCTCGCGCTTGCGCTCGGCATGGCGGTTGTCGGTGAGGACGATGCGCACGCCGGAGTTCAGGAAGGCGAGCTCGCGCAGGCGGTGCTCGAGCGTCGCATAATCGAATTCGGTGACGGAGAAGGTCTCGGGGCTCGGCAGGAAGGTCACCTCCGTGCCGCGCTTGCCGCCCGCGTCGCCCACCACCGCCAAAGGCGCGACGGTGTCGCCGTTGCGGAATTCGACGAAATGCTCCTTGCCGCCGCGCCAGATGCGCAGCTTGAGCCAGGTCGACAGCGCGTTGACGACCGAGACGCCCACGCCATGGAGGCCGCCCGAGACCTTGTAGGAATTCTGGTCGAACTTACCGCCGGCGTGGAGCTGGGTCATGATGACTTCGGCAGCCGAGATGCCCTCCTCGGCGTGGAGGTCCGTCGGGATGCCGCGGCCGTTGTCCGTCACCGTGCAGGAGCCGTCGGGATTGAGCGTCACCGTGACCTCGGTGGCGTAGCCGGCGAGGGCCTCGTCGATGGCATTGTCGACGACCTCGTAGACCATGTGGTGCAGGCCGGAGCCGTCGTCAGTGTCGCCGATGTACATGCCCGGGCGCTTGCGCACCGCATCGAGCCCCTTGAGCACCCTGATAGAATCGGCGCCGTAGGAGTCGGGGTTGAGGTCGCGGGCGGGTTCGGCCATGGGGCGATAATCCTGTCAATGATCCCATGCGCACGCACAGCGTGCGACAGGCTTGATTCGACTATTAAATTTAGTGTCTCAACCGGACGATTGCACGTGTCGCGGCCGCTTTCGCGGCCTCATACGGACCCTCGCTCCGGCGTGTCCCGTCAACGGCTTGCCACCGCCACGGCCGCGCCGGCCATGATCGTCCCGGTCGCCCGGTTGACGAGGCGCACCGCCTGCGCGCTCGTGAAGAGACGACGCGCGCGGGCCGCAAGGACGATGTAGGCCGAGAACACCGCGGCGAGCACCGACAGCGTCACGGCGACGAGCTCGATATAGCCCATCGCATCGAGGTGAGCCATGTCGACGATGTTCGGCACGAGCGCGAGGTAGAAGACGATGACCTTGGGGTTGCCGAGGGTGACGGCGAGCCCGGCCAGGAACAGCTTCACCGGGTTTTCGCGCCGACTGTCCGCCTCGATCTCGCGGGCGTCTGCCGGGGCGCTCCACAGCTTCCAGGCGAGATAGAGCAGATAGGCTGCCCCCGCGTATTTCACGACGAGGAAGACGCCGTGGAAGGTCTGGGCCAGCACGGCAAGACCGGTCACGGCGAAGGTCAGCCACACGACATCGCCGAGGGCGATGCCCGCCGTGAAGGCTGCGGCCCCCTGCGTTCCGCGACCGAGCACGCGCGCGACGATCGCAGCGATGCCGGGGCCGGGCGAGGCGGCGGCCACGGTGAGCGCGCCAGCGAAGACGAGAAGGCCCGTGAGGTCGAGACCGGACATGAAAACATCACTTCCTTGTGTCGCGGGGATCGGGGCTCCCCGCTGAGGCGCTGCCCGTTCTTATCAGAAATGCCGGCATCCGCGAAGTCCGGCGGCCCCTGCAGGAGTGCGGCATTTGCCGCATCAGCGGGCGCGGGCGGTCATCCGGCGCGCATCGGCACGAGCCGGCCCGGCGTCACGGAGAAGCGCGCGGCGCCCGCCGGCAGGTCGGCAAAAAGGGTGGGATCGGCACCGGTCATCCAGACCTGGCTGCCGAGGTCGGCGAGCGTGGCGTAGAGCGCGGCCCGCCGGCGCGGGTCGAGATGGGCGGCGATCTCNTCCATGAGCACGAGCGGCGCCATGCCGCTCATGGCGGCGACGAGGCGGGCATGGGCGAGCACGAGGCCGATGAGGAGCGCCTTCTGCTCGCCGGTGGAACATTCGGCCGCCGGCATGTCCTTCGGCCCGTGGCGCACGGTGAGGTCGCTCGCCTGCGGCCCGGTGAGCGTGCGCCCCGCAGCCCTGTCGCGCATGCGGCCTTCGGCGAGGCGCGCGCGGTAAAGGTCCTCCACCTCGACCGCGGGCCGGCCCGCGGCCATGTCCTCGAACTCGCCGCCGATGGAGAGATCGCCCCAGGGGAAGGGCGAGGCGTCATCGCGCGCAGCGAGGATGAGCGCTGCGAGCCGCGTCACCGTTTCGCGTCGGGCGGCGGCGACGGCGACGGCGAGCTCGGCGAGCTCGGTCTCGATGGCGTCGAGCCAGGCGGTGTTGCGCGGATGTTCCTCCAGCACGCGGTTGCGGCTGCGCAGCGCGCGCTCGAAGGCGTTGACGCGTGTGCCATGGGCGGGGTCAACGGCGAGCACGAGCCGGTCGAGGAAGCGCCGCCGGTCGCCGGGCGCTCCGGTGAAAAGCCCGTCGAGCGCGGGTGTCAGCCACACGACGCGCACGTATTCAGCGAAGGCGGCCGGCGAGCTCGCAGTCTCGCCGTCGATGCGGCAACGGCGTGTGAGGCCGCCGTCCGGTGTGCGCTCGGTCCCTGTCCCGAGCCGGACGTCGCCCCAGCGCGTGTCGAGCGAAAGGGAGACGGAGAAGGTGCCAGGGCCATCGTGCGCCGCCATGGCGGCGAGGTCCGCCCGCCGCAGGCCGCGGCCTGCCGTGAAAAGCGAGAGGGCCTCCAGCAGGTTGGTCTTGCCGGCACCGTTCTCGCCCACGAGGGCAACGAGCGGCGCGTCGATGTCGATGTCGAGGCTGCGGTAGCTGCGGAAGTCGCGCAGGCCGAGGCGCGTCACGCGGCAGCGGCTGGCTGCGCCGGCAGGGGGCAGGGAAACGGGTGGCGTCTGCTCGGTCATCGCCTCGTCATGCAGTGGCGCGGCGGGCGCCACCGCCCCGATCCACGGTTGCCGAGGCGCAGGTGTTCTCGTCGTGACGTTCACACGCGCATCGGCATGAGGACATAGAGCGCACTCGCGCCCTCGCGGTCCTGGATCAGCGTCGGCGAGCCAGGGTCGGCGAGCTTGAACAGTGCCGTGTCGCCGTCGAGCTGGGCCGTGATGTCGAGGAGATAGCGGGCATTGAAACCGATATCGAGCGGCTCGGCCTCGTAGTCGACCTCGAGCTCTTCCGTCGCGCTGCCCGAATCGGGATTGGTGACCGAAAGCGTCAGCCGCCCGTCGGCGAGGGCGAGCTTCACCGCCCGGCCTCGTTCGGAGGAGATGGTAGAGACACGGTCCACGGCCGCGGCGAAGCTCGCCCGCTCGACGACGAGGTGCTTGTCGTTGCCGGTCGGGATCACCCGCTGATAGTCCGGGAAGGTGCCGTCGATGAGCTTGGATGTCAGGACGACGGAGCCGATGGAGAGGCGGATCTTGCTCGGGGACAGCTCGACGCTGACCTGCGCGTCGGCATCCTCCAGCAGCTTCTGCACCTCGGCCACGGCCTTGCGGGGCACGATGACGCCCGGCATGCCGGCCGAGCCCTCGGGCGCGGCGGTCTCGACACGGGCGAGGCGGTGGCCGTCGGTGGCGACGGCGCGCAGCACCGGCATGCCGTTGCTCTCGATGGTGTGGAGATAGATGCCGTTGAGGTAGTAGCGCGTCTCCTCGGTGGAGATCGCGAACTGCGTCTTGTCGATGAGACGTTTCAGCTCGCCTGCCGGCAGGGAGAAGCGGTGCGGCATCTCGCCGGCGGCGATGTCCGGAAAGTCGCTCTCGGGCAGCGCCTGCAGCGAAAAGCGCGAGCGGCCTGACCGGATCAGCATCTGGCTCGTATCGCCGCCGGTCTCGAGCGAGACCTGGGAGCCGTCGGGCAGCTTGCGCACGATGTCGTAGAGCACGTGTGCGGGCACGGTGGTCGCGCCCCCCATCTCGACGTCGGCGGCGAGCGCCTCGGTGACTTCGAGATCGAGGTCCGTCGCCTTCAGGTGCAGCATGCCGCTCTCGGCGCGCAGCAGCACGTTCGACAGGATCGGAATGGTGTTGCGCCGCTCGACGACGCGATGCACATGCCCGAGCGACTTGAGAAGTGCCGCCCGCTCGACCGTGACCTTCATGACCGCCTGTTTCCCTTTGGCGTTCCGCGAAGCGCCTGAGACGCTGCTGCCCGGCGGACAGGCTTGCCCGCCGGGGCACGCACAATGCCGTCTTGTCGGCCCTTGTGCAAGGGTGGCAACGGGGGTGTCAACAAAGGCGGGGTGGCAGGCTCCGCGGGGCTGCTCATTCCTGCAGCATGCGCTTGAGGAGTTCGACCTCCTCGTTGAGCGCAGGATCCTCTCCCACGGCTTTCTCGATCTTGCGCACGGCGTGCAGCACGGTGGTGTGGTCGCGTCCGCCGAAGCGCCGGCCGATCTCCGGCAGGGAGCGCAGGGTCAGCACCTTCGACAGGTACATGGCGATCTGGCGCGGCTTCACGACCGCCGCCGTGCGCCGCTCGGACAGGAGATCGGCGCGCGAGACGTTGTAGCGCCCGGCGACGAGCTTCTGGATGTCCTCGATCTTGACNCGCTTGGGGTCGCGGGTGCGCACCAGGTCGCGCACGGCCGCCTCGGCGGTCTCGATGGTCAGCGGCGCGCCGGTCAGCGTCGCATGGGCGAGCAGGCGGTTGACCGCCCCGTCGAGGTCGCGCCCGTTGGTGGCGATGACGCGCGCCACATAGGCGATGACAGCCTCGGGCACCTGGAAGGTGGGATGCAGGGCCTGCACGGCGGCGATGCGCGTCGACAGGATGCGGGTGCGCAGCTCCTCATCGAGCGGGCTCATCTCGACGACGAGGCCGCCGGCCAGACGCGAGCGCACGCGCTCGTCGAGGGCCTCGAGGTCGGACGGCGGACGGTCCGCGGCGACGACGATCTGTCGGCCGGCGTCGAGCAGCGCATTGATGGTGTGGCCAAATTCCTGCTGGATCGACTTGCCCTGGAGGAACTGCACGTCGTCGATGACGAGCATGTCGATGCCGCGCAGGCGCTCCTTGAAGGCGAGGGCGGTCTGGGCCTTCAGCGAGGCGACGAAGCCGTACATGAAGCGGTCCGCCGTGAGGTAGATGACGCGCTTGCCGCGCTCCTGCGCCTCGTGGGCGATGGCCTGCATCAGGTGGGTTTTGCCGAGGCCGACGCCGGCATGGATGTAGAGCGGGTTGTAGAGCGGCGCGCCGCCCTCGTGGCGGGCGATGCGGTCGGCGGCGGCATGGGCGAGGGCATTCGAGCGGCCGACGATAAAGGTCGAGAAGGTGAGCCGCGGGTCGAGCGCGTTGGCGGCGCTGTCGTCCGTGAGATCGGAGGCCGCGGGCTTCTCAGTGGTGGTCTCGCGCGCCTCCTCGGCCCGCGGGCGGGCCGCGGCGGGTGCGGCGGAGCGTACGGGGGCCTGCGCCGGCTCGCTCACGCGGGTGACGGTCGGCACCTCGCGCGCCACCGCGCCGCGGACGAAGAAGGCGACGCGGCTGACGGCCGGATGCTCGGCCTTGAAGATGGCCAGGACACGATCGGCGTAGTGCGACTCGATCCAGCTTTTCAGGAAGCGGGTCGGCACGGACAGGCGGGCGGTACCGGCCACAAGGCCGTCGCACTCGAGCCGGCCGAACCAGCTCGAGAACACGTCCTCGCCCAGCTCGGCACGCAGCCGGCGGCGCACGCGCCCCCAGGCTTCCGTCAGGTCCTCGTTGCTGGCGGCGGTGCGGGCGTCATCGGCATCAGGCGCGGGTCCACGCGGGACGGCCATGCCCTTGGCCTCGATCACGCTCTCTTCGCCTTTGTACATCGCCCCAGCTCCTTCGTTCTTCTTGTTTGGTGCCGACAACGCCCCGCGCGATGCAGGTGACCCCGCAACGCCACTGAACGCGTCCCGCTACCGACGATTGAGTTTCGCAAAAAGCGCCCGTCTGCTGTCGCCATCCTGTGATGGCGACGCTCTGGAACTCTCTCTGCAATCGAATCCGGACCAGCTACGGCGGATAAGTTCTTATTCGTTCGTTCTTATGCCGCTCAGCTGATCCATCGCCTGCGTGGGCAGGCTTTTCCGCAATCCGGGAGAAAGAGTCAATGGGTTCGAGCTGTGGCAACTTTGCGGTGCGACGCCTTGTCTTAGAGACAACACGAACCCCTCCCCCGAAATGAGGCTGAATACGTCGAACNTCTGTTGAGAACCTCTGCCCTGGCGGCGAGGTAGGATGACCCTACGCCAAGGGCCGGCCTGACGCAACACGACTATGGGTTGCATTCTCGCCGCTCAACGCGCAAACCGATGGGCGGCCTCTCGTCGGTTCGTGGCTCCTGCGTGCAACTCTTTGTGGATCAAGCGACTTTGAAGTCGTGATCAGAAACTGAGAAGTCGCGTCGCGGCGGCATTTTTGGCGGCCGGAAGTCTCCGAGTCGGGGGCTCCGGCAGGGGAGATTCGGGTCCGGCCGGGCCCTTTGCCCCCTAAAGTTTTGTCAGCACGACATTTTGTCTGCGCGGTTCCCGCGGCGGCAAGCCGCAAGGGCAAGTCGGCAAAATGTCGCGTTGTCAAGGTATCCGATGCCGAAAAATGCGGCCGCGGCAGCGCCGTTGCCGCCGGCTGACGAACGGCCGCCCCGGCGTCCTGGGAACCCGCGCCGGCGGCTCGCGCGCAAAAGGAAAGAGCCCGGCGAAGGCCAGGCTCCTTCGGATCCGTGCGCGCAAAGCGGCGGCGCACGCGCCGTCAGCGCGGCCTCAGGCCTGCAGCGCCTTGATGCGGTGCGCGAGGCGCGACACCTTGCGCGAGGCGGTGTTCTTGTGCAGCACGCCCTTCTGGGCTGCACGCATCAGCTCGGGCTGGGCATTCCGCAGGGCCTCAAGCGCAGCCTGCTGGTCGCCCGTCGCGATGGCTTCCTCGACCTTGCGGATGAAAGTGCGCACGCGGCTGCGGCGCGCCTTGTTCACGGCGGTGCGGCGGGCGATCTTGCGCGTCGCCTTCTTGGCCGACGGGGTGTTCGCCATGGTGATCCTCGTATCGTCCCGATCTGGCCGCGCGGCGAAGGGCCGGGCGATCGGGATCGGTGGTGGCGGTTGAACGAAAATGACAGCGGTCAAGCCGCCGTCCATGAGCGCGGGCTTATAGTCGCTCGTTGCCCGAGCGTCAACGGCCTGTCGCATCGGCGCGACGGGAATCGGCGGCGGAGGTCAGGGCAGGAGGCTCAGCAGCCATTGCCCGAGCGGGTTGGCGCTGTCGAGCAGGAGGCGCAGCGCCATCAGGCAGCAGACGACGACGATGAGCGGGCGGATGAGCCGGGCGCCGTGGCGCAGGGCGAGGGAGGCGCCGAGGCGGGCGCCGACGAGCTGGCCGGCCGCCATGGCGAGGCCGAGCGGCCACAGCACGGCCCCTGTCGCCGCGAAGAGGGCGAGGCCGCCGAGATTGCTCGCGAAGTTAAGCAGTTTGGTGTGGGCCGTCGCGCGGACCACGCCGAAGCCGAGGAGCGTGACGAACCCGAGCATGTAGAAGGAGCCGGCGCCCGGCCCGAGCAGCCCGTCGTAGAAGCCGACGGGCACCACGACGGCCAGGGTGAAGGCGAGGCGGCTGATGCGGGCTCGCGCATCCTCGTCGCGCACCTTGCGCGAGAGCGCGAAATAGACGGCGACGGCGATGAGGAGAACAGGCATCGCGGCCGCGACCAGCGTCACCGGCAGCACNCTGACGGCGAGCGCCCCGGCGATGGCGGCGACGCTGGCCACGCATGCCAGCGNCGCTGCGTCGCGCCAGTCGATCATGCCGGCGCGGGCGAAGCGGTGGGTGGCAACGGCGACGCCGAAGGTGCCCTGCAGCTTGTTGGTGGCGACNGNGGAGACGGGGTCGAGNCCGGCCAGCATCAGCGCCGGCACCGTGATCATGCCGCCGCCGCCGGCGATGGCATCGACGAATCCGGCTCCCACCGCCACGAGCGCAAGCAGGGCGACGATGTCGAGTTCGAGACCGGCCATGGGTGACCGGCCTCCCCCGCCGGATCGGGCATGCGCTCCCTCTATAGACGCCGGTCAGCGGTTCTTGAAGTCCGCCNTGCGCTTGTCCACGAAGGCCGCCATGCCCTCCTTCTGGTCGGCGGTGGCGAACATGGCGTGGAACAGGCGGCGCTCGAAGCGGATACCCTCGGCCAGTGTCGTCTCGTAGGCGCGGTTGATGCTCTCCTTGGCCATCATGACGATGGGCAGCGACATGTCGGCGATGGTCGCCGCCGTCTTCAGCGCATCTTCGAGCAGCTCGGCCGCCGGCACGACGCGGGCCACGAGGCCGGCGCGCTCCGCCTCCTCGGCACCCATCAGGCGGCCGGTGAGGCAGAGTTCCATGGCCTTCGCCTTGCCGATGATGCGCGTCAGGCGCTGGGTGCCCCCGGCGCCGGGCATGACGCCCAGCTTGATCTCCGGCTGGCCGAACTTCGCCGTGTCGGCGGCGATGATGATGTCACACATCATGGCCAGTTCGCAGCCGCCGCCGAGTGCAAAGCCGGCGACCGCGGCGATGAGCGGCTTGCGGCGGCTCGCCACGCGGTCCCAGCTCGTGATGAAGTCCTCGAGATAGGTCTCGGGATAGGTGAGGCTTTGCATCTCCTTGATGTCGGCGCCGGCCGCGAAGGCCTTCTCCGACCCGGTGATGACGATGGCGCCAATGCCCGGATCCTTCTCNAAGGCGTCGAGCGCCTGGTTGAGCTCGCCGATGAGCTGCGAGTTNAGGGCGTTAAGGGCCTGCGGGCGATTGAGCGTGACGAGGCCGACCTTGCCGCGCGTCTCCACGAGGATGGTTTCATAGGCCATGGGAGAACTCCTGCGATGTGCTGGCGGAAGGGCTACCCGAAGGTGGACGGCCGCGTCCATACGCATTCGCGCAAAGCTGCCACGGCTTTCCGATGCCTCAGCGCTGGCACTGGCTGCACCAGAAGGTGGAGCGGCCGGACTGGACGAGCCGCGCCACAGTGCCGCGGCAGCCCGGCGTCGGGCAGGGCGCATGCTCGCGGTCGTAGACGCGGAAGGCATGCTGGAAATAGCCGAGTGAGCCATCCGTCTTCACGTAGTCGCGCAGGGTGGAGCCGCCGGCGGCGACGGCCTCGTTCAGCACGTCGCGGATCGCCGTCGCCAGCCGCTCGGCGGCCGCGGTCGCCCGCCCNGTCTTCGTCGCCAGCGTGCCGGCGGGGCGCAGGGGCGACAGGCCGGCCCGGTGCAGCGCCTCGCACACATAGATGTTGCCGAGTCCCGCAATGAGGCGCTGGTCCATCAGCGCGGCCTTGAGCGGCGCCTTGCGGCCGGCGAACAGGCGGGCGATGAGCGCGCCGTCGAGTGCGTTGCCCAGCGGCTCGACGCCGAGGTGGCNGAAGAGCGGGTGCCGGTCGAGCTCGTCGCGGGCCACGAGTGTCATGAAGCCGAAGCGGCGGGCGTCGTTGTAGGTGATGCGGACGCCGTTGGAGAGCAGGAACACGACATGGTCGTGGGCGGCGTTGCGGCCGGCTTCCTGGTAGAAGTCGCCGGGCTCGCGCAGCGCCCCGCCCGGCTCCTCCACGATGAAGCGGCCCGTCATGCCGAGATGCATGACGAGGATGTCGCCGCCCGACAGGTCCGCCATCAGGTACTTGGCGCGCCGCCCGAGNGAGATGACGGTCCGGCCCCGGAGCCGCTCGGCGAAGCGTTCCGGAAAGGGGAAGCGCAGGTCCGGCCGGCGCTGGTCGACGGCCGCGATGCCGGCGCCGACCATGGCGGGCTCGAGGCCCCGCCTCACCGTCTCGACCTCGGGCAGTTCGGGCATCGTGTCGTGCTCCTCCGGGCGGGCTTCCCACGGCGGGCCGTTGTGCCGCGTCCGCCCGTTCCTGTCCATGGGCCGCGGCCATTGACGGGCGCGGCTGGGCCGCGCTCCCATGGCCGGCAGGGGCCGACACACACCATCCGGAGGGAAGCCATGGAGCGGATTCTTCTCGTCACCGGCGGCAGCCGCGGCATCGGCGCGGCGACCTGCCGCCTCGCCGCCGCCGAGGGCTATCACGTCGCCGTCAACTACGTCAGTGATGCCGCCGCCGCCGAGGCGATCGTCGCNGACTGCCGTGCCAGAGGCGTGCGGGCCGAGGCNTTCAAGGCCGATATGGGCAAGGAGGANGAGATCCGCCGTCTCTTCGCCGAGGTCGACGAGAGGCTCGGGNGGCTCACCCATTTCGTCAACAACGCCGGCATCACGGGTCCCGTCAGCCGGCTCGATGCCGCCTCCAGCGCCACGATCCGCGCCTGCATCGACGTCAACGTGACCGGCGCCATCCTGGCAGCGCAGGAGGCAATCCGCCGCCTGTCGCCGAAGCACGGGGGCCACGGTGGGGCGATCGTCAACATTTCCTCGGCCGCCTCGCAGCTCGGCGGGCCAGGCGAATATGTCTGGTACGCGGCGTCCAAGGGCGCCATCGATGCGCTCACCATCGGCCTGTCGAAGGAGCTCGCCGGCGAGAACATCCGCGTCAATGCCGTGCAGCCCGGNCTCATCGAGACCGACATCCACGCCAGAAGCTCCCACGCGCCCGAGAGGCTGGCACGGNTGACGCCGCTCATCCCCATGGGCCGCACCGGGACAGCCGAGGAGGTGGCGCGCACCATTCTCTTCCTGCTGTCCGACGCGGCCTCCTACATCACGGGGGCCTTCGTGCGCGTGACGGGCGGGCGCTGATCAGGCCGCGACCTCGTTCCACAGCGGGTGGAGNGGGGGCTCGTCCTCCTCAATGGCGGCGAAGCGTGGCAACTCTTCCAGAAACACATTGTCGGCGTGGTCGTCGTTGACCTGCGAGACCTCGCCGACGAGCACCGTGCCGGTGCNCGGCGCGCCGTAGAAGCGGTGCGCGAGTCCGCGCGGGATGGTGATGCTCTGGCCCGGTGCGAGCAGGATCGGCTCGCCCGGGGCCACCTCGCGGGCCATGCCGTCGCAGTGGACGATGACCGGCCCCTCGCCGCGCCTGCCGTCTGCGGTGCGGGAAAAGACCTCGACGGCGAGGCTGCCCCCGCCGCGCACGATGATGTCCTCCATCTTCACCCTGTGCCAGTGCCAGGGCGTCTCCTGTCCCTCGCGCACCATCATCAGTNTTTCGGCATAGGGCGCCTCGCCCGGCACNCCGGCGATCCCGTTGCGCAGGCAGAAGAGGACGAGCCCGCGCCGCGGGAAGTCGCCGGAGCCGAAATCGGTGACGTCCCAACCCATCTGCCGCGCGGCGCAGTAGCGTGCGACGGCTGGATGTGCAGCCCACTCCTCCGGGGACCAGGCGGCCCACGGCGGCAGGGCAAACTGATGGGCTGCGAAAAAAGCCGCGGCTTCGCGCAGCNNGGCGTTGATGTCCGATCGGCGCATGCGTCCTCCCTCCGGGGCGTGACCCNGCCNGCAGGCGGGGCGCGTGCCGCCTCTCAGGCGAGCGAGGCGATGATCTCGCGATAGGCTGCCTCGGGGAAGGCCTTCAGTGTGCGCGTGCGGACGTTGCCGAGCCGGCCCAGCTGCAGCGTGAAGCGCGCCGCCACCGCGTCGTCTGGCGCCTCGATGATGAGCACCATGTCGCAATCGCCCATGCACAGGTAAAAGGCGCGCAGGGCGCCGGACATGTCGGCGAGCGCCTTCTTGGCCGCGTCGAGCCGGGCCGGCGATTCCCCAATGTTGCGGATGCCCTGATCCGTCCAGTTGGCGAGCAGGATGTAGGTCGTCATGGCGCTCCTCCCGGCGGCTTCGGCCGCCGCGGCGCTCGTTCCGG
>JGI26049J44785_1000213_pt1 | contig 31874 bp, 50 predicted proteins | sample HigsolmetaGSP11D_FD_44785 | JGI IMG/M metagenome (IMG submission 44785)
GGCAGAAAAAACAGGGAACAGAGGGCCTCACTTTTTGCATCGGGACAAAGAAAAACCCGTAGAAGAAGCAATCCTCCCGACGGGTTTTCTTTTTTTGGAATAACACCAACCAATTCTTTATTTTTCTAACCTTTTGTACATCTCAATCATTTCTTTTACCAGTTCCGAAATGGTTTCGGCGCTCATGAGCTGGTCTTCGGCATGCATGAAGAGCATCGAGAATTCTACTTTATTACCGCTTGCTTCCTGCTGGATCAAGGAAGAGTGGACTTTGTGCCCTTCGACGAAATATTGCCAGGATTCCTGCAATTTTTGTTCCGCCAATTCAAAGCCCCCGTCTTTTGCCGCATAGAGCGCTTCCATCACCAAGCTTTTGGCCATGCCGACATTACTGATAATCTGAAATCCAATTATATTCATATCTGTCATTTGTTCTTGTTCCAATATGAGTGTCACACCCTTCGTTCGTCATTTTATTAATCTTGCAATTCCGGCTGGCCGCTGAAACCTACTTCTTTTGCTTTTTCTTGAGCTTGGGCTTCAGCTTCTTCCTGTTCGTTTTTATATGCCAAGCGGTCTGCCGTTTTAAAGAAAGGATAGTAAATCGCCATTGAGATAAAGATTTGGACAACATTCAACACTGCGCCTCTCCAGCCGCTGACAAGGAATCATGCGATGACCGGCGGGGTTGTCCATGGAATGTTTGTGCCGTTTGTGTACGGAACCAAACCAGATGCCATTGCAAAATATGCAACGACGCACAATACAAGCGGTGTAAGGATAAACGGAATGATCATGATCGGGTTTAATACGATCGGCATCCCGAAGATAATTGGTTCGTTGATTCCAAAGAACCCAGGTACGATGGCTAGTTTTCCTAATGCTCTATATTGGCTCGATTTCGACGCGAACAAAAGCAGCAAGGCCAAGCCGAACGTGCCGCCGAAGCCGCCGATTTTCATAAAGTTTGAATAAAATTGATAGTTTACAATGTGCGGCAGTGCTTTTCCTGCTGCGAATGCTGCTGCGTTGTCGGCTGTTAATGCCAACCAGATCGGCTGCATGATACCGCCGACAACGTTCGAACCGTGGATCCCGAAGCTCCAGAGTAAAGCTTCAAAGACGGTAATGATCAATGTTGCCGGCAATGTTGCGCCAAACATCGACTCGAAGTTTCGGATATTTCCCTGCGTAATCTGGCCGCCCATATTACGATCGCATGCAAAAGGATTAAAGAAGGTTTTGTCATCGAAACGCTTGAGNACGGATTATCTGGAAAATATCCNTTTGAAAAAATGGTCGCCGAAGAAATTGTTNACGAAGTGGAAAAGTTGACAGGCCTGGAATTTCCGGAATCGGAAATAGATTACATCATCATCCATCTGCTTGGAACGAAATTAATTCATAAAGATAATTTGGACCATTACTACAAAGGAAAAGGTATTGCCAATTGTNCATTTTTTCCCGGTATCCGAAAAATGTGGTATCCTTATGTATAGAAATTCTGTACCGGGGTGAGTATCGATGAGCGAAGAAAAAGATTATGAAACAAAGGGCTATGATACGAGCATTGTATATGATTACAAGGAAATGCCCGATATCCATCCGGGACGCTGCGATAACTGCGGCTACAGCCATTTTAAATCTTCGGTCAAACATGGTGTGTTCCTGCGTGAATGCCGCCGGTGCGGAATGAAAAAAAGCATCTAGGAGCATATCCATGAAAATATTAGAGGTATTTTTAGAGGGAAAAACGGCGGACCCGCTGCTTTGCGAGGATGCATGGATTGTCACGGAACATTTTGCCGCAGTGATTGACGGCGCTACGGCGAAAAGTGCACTTGTTATTGACGGCATGGCAACGGGAAAATTCATTGCCGAACAAATCAAAGCGGCAGTGGAATCCGTAGAGAATCCGGATTTGGATTCTGAAGCGTTTGTCCGGCTGATTGAATCGCATTTATACGAGCAGTATAAAGCACGCGGACTGCTTGGAGAAATGCAAAAAGATCCGAACAAAATTCCGGCGGCAAGCATGGCCGCGTACAGCAGATACCGCCGTCAAATCTGGCTGTTCGGCGACTGCCAGGCATTTGCCGGAAAACGGTATACGAACTTTAAACCGGTCGACCGGCTGATCAGTATGGTCAGGAAATATTATATTGAATATGCGCTGTTGAATGGAAAAACGGAAGCAGAGTTTCTGGACGAAGACGGCGGCCGGAGCGCGATCCAGCCGCTTTTGCACATGCAGCAGGCATTCCTCAATTCCGAAATGGATTCACCTTTTTCGTATTCAACGATCAGCGGATTCGGGTATAAAATGGAAGATGCTAAAGTAATACCCGTTCCGGCCGGTGTCCAAGAAGTCGTGCTTGCCAGCGACGGATATCCTGAACTATTCCCTGATTTAGCGGCAACAGAACGTTATTTAAAGGAGGCACTGGCGGAAGACCCGCTTTGCTACAAAAAAATCATTTCGACAAAGGGCATTGACGGCAGGATTTCTTTTGATGACCGATGTTATTTAAAGATTGGGATAGACTAGGTGTCGGGTTGCACGCATATGAAAACCACTTTTTTACAGTTTCTGGATATCAGGGCGGACAACCGTTGCACAATGAAAGATTTTTTTACAAATGGTCTCCAGGTTTTCGTAAAGCCCATTTGTAAAATTTTTTCTCCTTTTGGTCGTATGGCTTCATATGGATCATTCGCTGTAAATCATCACCCCATTTCATCTTTACATGCTCCATAAATGACAGCTTTGCTAAAATTCTTGCCGCAACATGCCTTTAAGCAAATTACGCATATCCCTTTGCCTGTAAAAAGAGCTTGATGAGACTGCCAAAACCGAACTCGGCAGCCCCACTGCCCCTTTCCATGAAATATTTTTGCCATTATACCCTTAAAAAGCTGTTTCGGAAAGATTTATTTTACTAAGCATTCAAAATACATGATATACTAATACAAAGAACAATGGTGCAGTAAGGGGGCAACCGCATGCTTGAACGATTGTTAAAAGGGGCTTTTTCCTATTGGGCCACATTTGCCGCAGCATTGGTGCTCGCTGGGATCTGCCGGCATTTTTTGTTCAGCCCAGTTACCGTTTACGGGGAATCGATGTCGCCGACCTTGGCCAATCATGAAAAAGTCATTGTCAGCAAAGTGGGGGAAATTCACCGGTTTGATATTATCGTTTTTCATGCACCGGATGAAGACGCTTATTATGTCAAAAGGGTGATCGGCCTTCCCGGCGACAGCCTCGAGATAAAAAATGATACCCTGTATATTAACGGCAATCCGTATGCAGAGCCGTATTTAAAACAAAACAAAGCACATATAGAAGAAGGGAGCAAATTAACCGGGGATTTCACACTGAAAGAAATTACCGGAAAATCCACTGTGCCGAAAGATTCGTTCTTCGTCATGGGCGACAACCGGCGGATCAGCAAAGACAGCCGGATGTTTAAATTTATATCGGCCAAATCGGTGGTCGGAAAAGTTGAGCTGTCGTATTACCCGTTGAAAGATCTCGGGATGCCGAAATAAAGCGTAATGAAGGGGGTTGCCCAAAAAGCCGGGAAAACCGGCCAAGGGGAGCNCTTTTTAAGCTATTTCGACAATTATTTTCTCCGCTGGATTCTGCTGATCCTGTCCAGCCATGAAAAAATCCGGGAAAGCCTCCCGGATTGTAGGTGAAACTCAGCATCACTTGTTGAACCAAATAAAGTAACTCAAAACGATGACCAGGACTAAAAAACCGATAATCGAGCTGAAGACGATTTTTTTCGATCTGGTGAAATTTCCCAAGGTAAGACTCTCCCCTCTGCGAGAACTGTATTGTTATGCTCATTTTACCCTTAAAAGGGAAAATTCAAACAAAGGGGCGATTTAGTCCACCTTCGACATTTGCAACGCCTTCTTAATGTTTTTCAATGAATTGCTTTTTCCATACAACAGAACCCCGCCGCGGTATATACGCGCACCCTCCGCCGCCATCAGAATAATCATTACTACCAGCACCGCCGCTCCTGAGATGCCCACCCAAACCGGCAAATCAAGCATTCCGACACGCAAAAACATCAGCATCGGAGTAAAAAACGGCACATAAGAAAGCACAGTGATGTAGCCTGCTGAAGGATTGCCAAGGCCTGCCATCGCAAGGAAAAAGCCGATCATCACNAGAAACGTCATCGGCATCATCATTTGCTGCGCGTCTTCAATCCGGCTGACGAGCGAACCGAGCAGTGCCGCAAGAGTCGCGTACAGCAGATACCCGAGTACAAAAAACACAACAGCATACGCAATTGTTGATGCCTTTATATCGGAAAAACCAAATACATCAAAAAAGCCCCCGGTTAAATTGTCGAGATTTTGTTTGATTGAAAAATAGGCTGNTGCAAGNAGAACGGCCATCTGTGTCAACCCGAGCAAAGCGCCGCCGAGAATTTTCGCAAACATTTGCTGCACAGGAGATACGCTTGAAATTAAAATTTCCATGACACGCGATGCTTTTTCCGTCGCCACTTCCATTCCGACTGCGCTCGCATAAAAAATCACAGCAAAATAAATGGCAAACAGTAAAATATAAACAAGTCCCCTTGCCTGCGCCAATTCTTCCTCGGATTTTGCTTTGGTTTTGAGATTCACGCTTTTAAAAGATACCGGGCTGTTTAACTGGGCGAGCTGGCTTGGGGAAAGCTTCAATTCGGCAGCCACCATACTCCCTTTTACAGCCTGCAAAGCCTGCTCCAAACTGTCCGTGATGCCGGTATCAGCCAAGTCGGGGGCTTTATATGTCGCTTTTGGCATACGGGACGCATCAAGCGACAGAACAAGATATCCTTTATATTTTCCGCTTAAGACCTCTTGACGCAATATGCTTTCGCTTTTTTCCGTTTGAACAAGCTGTATATCTTTGTCAATAGCTTTCAGTTGCTGTTTCAACGGCCCGTAGTGCATGTTCGTTTGATCGAGCACAGCAATTTTTTCCTGCTTGCCGCCGCCCGCAAAAAAATCGATAATCCGGCTCATGTTGCCCATGATGATGACAGCGGCTAGCAAAATAACAGTCGTGATGATAAAGGATCTCGATTTTAATTTGGACGAGTAAGTATGCCCGAGCAAAATGCCGAACTTATTCATAGGAAGCCCCTACCTTTTCTATGAAAATATCATTTAAAGACGGTTCTTCAAGCGCAAACTTGCGGATAAAACCTTTCCCGTTGATTTCATTTAAAATTTCCTGCGCGGCTTCTTCCCGGTCAATTTGCAGTTCCGCCCCCAAAGCCGTTTGCTTAAATTTTGCAACGCCGGAGAAAGTACGTAAAAATTCGAGGTCAAAGTCAGCATGGATGATGACATTTTTCTTGCCGAATGCGCGCTTAATCTCCTTTAACCCGCCGTGAACAACCGGACTTCCATGATGCATAATGCACAAGTGCTGGCAAAGTTCTTCGACATGCTCCATCCGGTGGCTTGAAAAAACAATCGTTACCCCGCTATCCTGCAGTTCACAAACGGCTGCTTTTAAGGTCTCGACATTAACCGGGTCAAGCCCGCTGAAAGGCTCATCCAGTATGAGCAGTTTCGGCTTGTGTATAACTGCGGCGATAAACTGGATCTTCTGCTGATTGCCTTTTGAAAGTTCCTCCACGCGTTTATCGAAGTATTCTTCGACATGAAACCGTCCGAGCCAATATTTTAATTCTTTCAGTGCATCCTGCTTGCGCATCCCCCGTAATCTCGCAAGGTAAACAAGTTGATCCTTTACTTTTAATTTTGGATACAATCCCCTTTCTTCCGGCAAATACCCGATATGCGGGCTGACATTGTAATCGATCTTTTTCCCGTTCCAGGTGATTGTGCCTTCATTTGGTTTTAACAAGCCCAAGATCATCCGGAAAGTGGTCGTTTTCCCGGCTCCGTTCGCNCCTAAAAAGCCAAAAATTTCTTTATCGGGAATGGTTAAAGATAAGTCTTTTACGGCTGTAAAATCACCGAATCTTTTGGTCACGTGCTCCAGCTTCAAGGACATAATCCTTCGCCTCCTTTACCTTCTCTCTACATACGTAAACCGGCAGAAAAAGTTCCATAAAAAAGGCCGCATAGCAAACAGACCATTGAAAAAAAGAAAAGCGGCGGGCTTGCTCCATTGAAATGGTCCCACCGCTTTATATTTGTGCGTGTTATCCTTTTTCAGCTGCCTTTGATATGCGGCATTTACACATGGTTCATTAATATGCTGTCCATCCGGCATCTGCCGTGATAACGGTGCCGTTAACGAACGAGGAATCATCGGAAGCGAGGAAAAGCGCAATCTTTGCAATTTCTTCCGGCTTTCCGGTTCTCGGGTTGAGCCCGATGCCGGCCATTGCCCGCTCCATCCCGAACGCGTTCGGCTCGCTCATCGTCGTTCCAATGTTTGTTTCCACCCCGCCCGGCGCAATGGCATTGCAGCGGATGCCTTTTGGTGCATATTGGAAGCCAACACTTTTTGTCAATCCGACCACAGCATGTTTTGAAGCAGTATACGCAGTACCGGCCCGGGATCCGAACAAGCCGCCGACCGAAGCAACATTCACAATGACACCGCCCCTTTTTTCAAGGAAAATCGGAAGCGCTTTTCTTATTGTCCGCATCGGCCCGGTTGTGTTGACGGCGAAAACTTTTTCCCATAAGGCGTCCGTGAGATCCGCCGCCGGTACCATGTTGTCCATAATGCCGGCATTGTTTACGAGGATATCAAGCGTACCATATGTTTTCACTGCCGTATCGATCATGGTTTGCACATCTTCTTCTTTTACGACATTGGCCTGAACGGCAACAGCCGCACCTCCGGCTGATTCAATTTCGGAAACAGTCTGCTGCACACCTTCTAAATTAAGATCGGAAGCGACGACTTTTGCACCTTCATTTGCATATAAAATCGCAATCGCTTTCCCCATACCTGATGCAGCGCCAGTCACTACAGCAACTTTTCCATCCAGTTTTCCCATGATCCCTCACCCTTTATTGAATGCGNTTACAAAATTTAGTACAAGTGCNTAATTTTATTATATTACATTTGCACGCTATTACCAATCATTTTTTTCGGTTTTATAGGACTCCGGTCACAATTAGACCGCGAACTGGGCAGTAATATAATGATTTTTTGATTCATACGGCAACAATTCATTCCGAAATAACAACTTTACTTTCCAGAACGATCCAAAACGCGAGATTTGCATTCCATTCCGCTTTTTTTCCTTCCAAAACCTATTCCATCCTGGCACAAAAAAGGGACTGTCCCAAAAGCCCTTTTTACATAGAAAATGCGGCGATATTTTAAAAGACCATTTTAATCAATTTTTTCTCCTCGAAATGGACCTTAGAAGCATTGTAAAGAGTACTTTACTGTAATTTTTCCTCTGAAATAGGTTTGTCCCAAAAGTATGTTTACCGACTTTTGGGACAAANCTTTTATTGCTATTTCTGTGTATTTTCATACGCCTGTTTTCCGAGNAAAATCGCACCCGTGATGCCGGCATCGTTTCCAAGGCCGGGTGCGGTGATATATTCGGACAGCGGTTCCGGCAGCTTGGCATAGCCGTTAATCAGTTCGCCAAGCCTTTGATGAATGAGCGGAAATAATTGCTTTTGGTGCATCACGCCCCCGCCCAGAATAATTTTTTTCGGCGACACGATTAAAATATACTGCATGAGCGCCTGTGCAAGGTAATCGGCTTCAATTTTCCACACTTCAGGGTGCCCGGCGAGATCTTTCCCTTTTTTCCCCCAGCGCGCCTCAATCGCCGGACCTGCGGCCAAGCCTTCAAGGCAGTCATGATGGAACGGGCAGGTGCCTTCGTAATGGTCATCCGGGTGGCGGCGCACTAAAATATGCCCCATTTCCGGGTGTGACCATCCTTCAAGCAGTTGGCCTTTTACAATGGCACCGGCGCCGATGCCGGTACCGACCGTAATATACAGGCAGCTGTCAAGNCCCTTTGCCGCGCCGAGCATCAATTCCCCAAGCGCGGCACCGTTCACGTCCGTCGTGAAACCGGCCGGGACGCCCAAAGCTTTTTCCATTGTTTGTTTTATCGGATAGTGCTGCCATGCCGTTTTCGGCGTTGTGGTGATGTACCCGTACGTTTCACTCGCCGGATTGACATCAATCGGCCCGAATGATGCGATGCCAAGTGCTTTCACTTCAAAGCGGGAAAAAAATTCAGTCACATCTTTCATTGTATCTCCCGGATCGCGCGTTAGAAACTCGACCCGTTCCTGGATGTTTCCATTTTCATCCCCGACCGCACAAACAAATTTCGTGCCACCGGCTTCAATTCCGCCAAATAACATTGTGATTCCTCCCCTTTATGTTTTTTGTATGTTGACTGCGGTAAACACAAATTTATCATAGCGGTGCCTTGAGAAAGAATATTCAAAAGGCACGCCGGTATTTAAATAGCCAATTTGTTCCACTTCCAGCACCGGATCATCCGGAGCACATTTTAAATATTTTTGGTCAAGTTCATTCGGCTTGTCCGCCCGGATTTTGCGGTGGCATCCACCAATCGTCAAATGCAATTGGTTTTTAATATAGCTGTAAATCGATGATTGCAGTACTTCATCGGTAATGCCGCTGATCAACTCGGCAGGCATATATGTTTCCTCCAGCACATAGGGCTCCCCCTCCACGATCCTGAGTCGGATAATATGGTAAACCGGTGTCTGTACTGTGATCGATAAATGAGATGCGATATGTTCATCCGGAAACATCACTTCAAATGTAATCGTTTTACTTTTAATATCCTTATCTTTCAGCAAATTGGTCAGGCCAAGTGACTCATTTGTCGATACATTAACAAGTTGGTTATCCACAGCAGACTTTACGATAAACGTGCCATGCCCCCGCTTCCGATACAGCAGTCCATCCATCACAAGCATGTCAAGCGCCTTTTTCATTGTCATTCTACTGCAGCCGAATTCTTTCGCCAAGGTAATTTCATCGGGAATGGGCGCATCATATGGGTATTCTTTTTCTAAAATCCTTCTTTTGATTTCATGAGAAATGCTCTCGTATTTTGTTGCTTTCGGCGCCTGTTTCATTCATCATTCCCCTTTGCCTTACTAATATCTGGCTATACGGTTATTACTAGTATACACGTTTTTTCAAACGTTTTCCTCATAAATTGTTTAAAACTTCACATTGCTCCGAAAGCAATAAGGGGCGGACACTGCAGGCACCCGCACCCTGTTCCTTAAAACCCGTTCTGCTCCGCCACTTGTTTAAACCAGTATCCGCTTTTCTTAATGGTTCGTTCGCAGTCTTTATCAAGATTGACAGAAACAAAGCCGTACCGGTTTTTATAAGCATTTGTCCATGACCAGTTGTCCATAAACGTCCACATATGATAACCTTTTACATTCACCCCTTCCCGGATCGCTTTGTGCAGCCATTTCAAATGTTCACGGATAAACTCGATACGATAATCGTCTTCAATCATCCCCTCCTCATTTCGGAATTTTTCTTCGCCTTCCACGCCAATCCCGTTTTCGGAAATATAGCACTCAATATTGCCGTAATTTTCTTTCAAATTGATCAGCAAATCGTAAATTCCTTTTTCATAAATTTCCCAACCGCGGTGGCGATTCATTTTTCTACCCGGCATCTCATAATCATCGAAAAACCTTTCCGGCATAAACGGTGCATACGGATTCGGCAAATTTTCTTTTGCTTTTACGCGGCGTGGTTGGTAGTAATTGACGCCAAGAAGATCAACCGTATTCTCACGGATCAGTTTCAGATCGCCTTCTTCTGTTTTTGGCAAAAAGCTGTATGTTTTCAACAGTTCAACCAGTTCGGCCGGATATACACCTTTTACTGCCGGATCCAGAAAACTGCGATTAAAAAATAAATCTGCGATATTCGCGGCTTTCACATCAGCCGGATGCTGGCTTCTTGGATACGAAGGAGTCAAATTCAAAATGATGCCGATTTTGCCATCCTTTATATTGGTTTTTCTGAAAACTTGTACCGCTTTTGCATGCGCCAAAACGGTATGGTAAGCAACCTGAACCGCCCTTTGGAAATCGACGACATTTGGATAATGAAAATCATATAAATAGCCGCCTTCAACCGGAACAATCGGTTCATTAAACGTAAACCATTTTTTTACACGATCCCCGAATGTTTCAAAACATATTTTGGCGTACGACGCATAGGAATCAATGACTTTCCGGTTTTCCCAGCCGCCGATTTTTTGCAATTCCATTGGCATGTCGAAATGGAATAAATTCACAAACGGTTCAATGCCGTTTTGAATAAGTTCATCAATGACACGGTTGTAAAAGTCGACAGCTTTCTCATTCACTTTTCCGGTGCCTCCCGGAATGAGCCTTGACCAGGAGATGGAAAAGCGGAAAGAATTGTGCCCAGTTTCTTTCATTAATTGAATATCTTCTTTATAACGGTGGTAAAAATCAGAGGTTTTTTCCGGTCCGATACCGTCAAAAAACCGGTTTGGCTCTTGTTCATACCAATAATCCCAAATATTTATCCCTTTTCCATCTTCGCGGGAAGCTCCTTCAATTTGTGTTGCAGATGTGGCACTTCCCCACCAAAATCCTTCCGGAAATTTATACTTGATTGCCATATTGAACACCTCTTATGCTTTTCATGCTGATACGTGTTTATTTTTGTACAATTCAATAATTTCTATTGCAAGGTCCTTAACTGTTAACGCGGTCATCAAATGATCCTGAGAGTGGATCAAAATGACGTTAATATCGTTTTTATTCCCGTTTGCTTCGTCCTGAAGAAGTTTCGTTTGAAAATTGTGCGCTTTGCCTAACTCCGTTTTTGCCTCTTCCATCAACCTGTCTGCTTCATCGAAATCTCCATTTTTTGCCGCCTGGATCGCTTCCATTGCACAAGATCTGCCATTTCCGGCATATAAAATGATTTGAAATGCGATTTCTGTCATGTTTTCCACTTATGATCCACTCCTAAAAGTAAACACCGGCCTCTATTCAAAAGAGGCCGAATAATTTTATTCATTTGATGCTTTCTTCTCGCTTTCATAGTAGTTTTTATCCAAGATCTTCAAGAACGGCCACCAGATTGCCATAACGACAAGCAGATTCACAAGCTGTAAAACGCCGCCCTGCCAATGATTTCCAGTTGCTAAAAAGCCGTTAATGACAATCGGGGTGGTCCAAGGAACAATAACGCCTGCTGGTTTTGGCACGAGACCTGTCGCCATTGAAAAATAGGTGATAATCGTAACAACAACCGGCGCCAGAATCCATGGAATAAGGACCAGTGGATTCATCACGATCGGAAGGCCGAAAATAATCGGTTCGTTTACGTTGAAGATGCCTGCCGGGCCGCCCAGTTTGCCGAGTTCTTTAATTTGCCGGCTTCTGCCGATGATAAAGATTAGAACCACTACGGCAAGCGTCATGCCTGTTCCGCCCATTCCAACAAGGAAGGAATCGATAAACTGTTTTGTAATGATGTTCGGCAGTTCATGGCCTGACTGGAACGCTTTCAAATTTTGGTCATTTAATGTATACCAGATCGGGTCAAACACAGAGTTGATAATGATTTGGCCATGGAGCCCGAAAAACCAGAACAGCTGGATTAACAGCACTGCAACAATTGTTGCCGGCAGTCCGCTTCCTAATGCGGTCAACGGTTTTTGGATGATGGTATATATAAAGTTCTGAACCGTTTCAAACGGCGTATAGCTGAAAATAATTCTGATTGCCAAAAAGATTGTAAGCGTTAAAGCAATTGGAATAAGCGCGCTGAATGATTTTGACACAGCTTCCGGAACACCCGGCGGCATTTTGATCGTCCAATTTTTATTGACAAAATAACGATATAATTCCGCTGAGATAAAAGCAGTAAAAATCCCCAGAAACATCCCTTGCGCGCTCAAGGCCGAAGTCGGGATCACACCCGTTGTTTTGCCCAGAACCTGCGGCGTTAAAATCAGGAATGAAGCAAGCGCAACAACACCGCCGTACAAAGCTTCACCACCATAATGCTGGGTCAATTTGTATCCGATTCCAATGATAACAAATAAGCCCATAATACTTAATGTTGCGGCGGATGCAGGGCCTAAAGCATTTTGATAAGCGGTATAGGCATCTTTGCTGATGATATGGTCCAAAAACGGAAAGTTTGCAATAACGACAAAGATAGAACCGAAAATGATCAGCGGTAACGCAACCATGAAACCGTCGCGGAGCGCAGTCAGATATCGATTATTGTTCAATTTATCCGCTATTGGCAAAAGGATTTTTTCCAAAAAGTCCATGAATTTGTTGCTGTTCATTTTTCTCTCCCCCGCATGATTATTTGCCTATCAATTCAAGCGCTTTCTTGTAAACTGCTTCGCCATCAACACGCCCGTAAGCAACCGGATCAATGACGTCGATCGGAATTCCGGCTTCTTCGGCGTATTTTTCCAATTTCTTTTTCATAAAACGCATCTGAGGCCCAATCAGAAGAACATCTGCATTTGCCATTTCATCTTGCGCCTGATCCTGGCCAACCGCCCAAATTTCGGCTTCATCGCCGATAGACTCGGCATATTGGCGCATCTTGGAAACTAATAAACTCGTAGACATACCCGAACTGCAGGCAAGCAATATTTTTTTCATGTTAAAAACCTCCTAAGTTATATTGATATCGTTTACATTTATTATTATAATCTTTTATTTTTAAATGTCTATACATTTATATAAAAAACATTGAACATTTTTTGAAGACCTGACTCTGAGAGAGGCGCAGCGGGAGTTGTGACAACTTTTTGTCTCATTTTCTTTTCATTTTTCCTTCATTTGTTTTTAATATGCGAGGGCTACATTATAGTTGTAGCAAGGAAAAAGCAACAAACCCTTAAGTTTCTAGATACCCCCCTTAATGTCTAGAAAAAACTCCCCTTACCAAACCGGCCTGGCGCCGGTTTTTTTGCAAATCAAAGCCAGCACTTGTTATCTCGCGCTGGCTTTGCTATGTGCGAAACATATCCGTTTGTTTTTCACCGGCACAAATTAACCTAAATTCCCAGTTAAATGCAAGATAGTACGAATAGCCTCTTAATGGCACAATTGCGGTGAAAATCCGGTTTTTTGCGGCACGATTCATGCATGCGGCATAAATTGAATGCAGAGCACAATCCCGCATATTTATGCACCCTATATTTCCTCTTCCTCTTCATCCCATTCTTCTTCCCAGCTTTCATCGTCCCAATCCCAGTCGTCCCAGTCTTCTTCTGTATCCAATTTGAACAAGCTTAACAGCCGTTTGATCATGCCCAATGTTCTCCTTTCTTTTTTCTATAGGATTCTCCATTCCACCAAGCAATATTCAGACCGTCTGCTGCATCCATAAAACAGTGCCTAATGGGGAACAATAAAAGTACCTATTTCCGGAGGTGAAAAACATGGATACGTGGTTTTATCTTCATCTTATCAATACGTTTTATTTTGTTCTCTTCATGTTTTGTGTGCCGCCGGTGGTCGCTGCATTGCTTTGCTGGCAGGAAATCAAAGAATACCTTAACACCAGGAAAGGGGCACAAAATGAAAAACAGGGATGAGCAAATTTTCGACTGGTTTAATCAATTGTTTAAAATTATTAATTCAAAGGGGGATATTGGGGAAATCAAACAGATCGGTCAAAAATATAAATGGAAACAGCCGCCGAAAAAATGAAGCGGCAAGAGGATGAATAATCATTTTCCCCAAAAAACGACATTTCTCATCAAAAGTTCATTTTTCTTTCATGATTTTTTAGGAAATAACGGCTATTATGAAAAATGTAGCAACGACAAGTTACAAAACCCTATACCAACTAGACACCCCCCTTTTTTTGTTGTCTAGCAATACCCCCTAAAAAACCGGCTTTTGCCGGTTTTTATTTCTTGCCTTCGCAAAGGGGCAGGTTTGCGGCCGGCCGTTATCATCACGCAGAAAATACTGGCGCCATTCAAAATTGTCTTTTTCGCCGTACTGCTTCAATTCCGGGTGGATCGGCACGGAATCGTAAGCTGCAAGCCTTTGATGGATGGACGCCCTCGTTCGTTCCGCTTTCCGCTTATCTTTGGAAAATTGCTCGAGCACCGCGCGTGGTGTCAAGGCAAACATCAAATACGGAAAATGCCGGCTCCGGCGTTTTTGATGGGCTGGTGATGCCCCGTAAACAAAATACTTTTCTCCATGGAAACAAAACTGCCAAAGTGGATGTTCCGGATCTTCCGGGATATCAGCGGGCCAGTCCTCCTCATCAAGGCTTCCCGCTTCGGATAAAATCTGCCAAAACAGTTGTTCATAATCCTCTATGCCGCCTTCAAAATGCGGCAGGTTGCTAAAAACGATCAGCGACGTATACGGCCCGTATTGGCGCCAGTTTCCCGAATAGTTTTTTAAAATAGAAGCAAATGAGCTACCAGCAGCCTCCCCGCCCTCGATAAAAGCATATTGTATCTGATCCAGCGCAAACCCGGCCACAGCCGGCACACACGGAAACGGCTTGTTTTTATCGGAAAGCCTGGCGGCAAATGAGGTAAATGCATCAACCATCCAGCCGTCCAATGCATGGGCATTTTTTTCAATCCACGTCCGGGCAGCGGTCTTTTCTTTGATCTCCATTTCTTTTCCTCCATTTGATGTTCCGGAAAAAACCGGCTTTTATGCATACTGTATGAGGAAAAAGAAATTTGGGTGAAAAAAGGCCGGGACACAGCTATTCTGCATCCCGGACAAGCACATAACGATCCTCGATCGTCTTCGGCGACACCATATTACCGGTGCCGAGGATGGCGCTTTCATTTTGGACCGCCACGACCATGGCGAGGGTGTTATGCTGTTTTTCTTTGTATACCTGACCGACTTTGATGTCCATGTGAACCCACCTTTATAAATGTGTGCGGCGTTTTTGCTGTTCCTGGATCGCTTTATTTCTTTCGCCGCCGTCGGATAGTTCTTCATACGCAAATTCGGTTTCTTCGCTTTCAGCCGCTATCAGGTCAGTAGAAGCCTGATGATTGTTCGGCGCGGCCTGTTCATTCCATTTCAACTGGACTCCCCCTTTCCGTCTTTAATATGCTACTCGCGCCACGAAAACATGCATGCCGGACGTATCGCTTTTTCCGGATCGAATTGGGCCATTACATTTTGCTGGCCACGAAACAGGAAATATCCCAGCAAAGCAGAAGTCAATCGGCCGCCATCCATGGACCTAAGATCCGGATCCCGCCACAATCGTTTAATCCCCTTCCGAATGGGTAAACTATGCTAAAACGATAAGGGGGCGGTTGGACATGGATCAATCTTCGCATGGGAAAATCCAACTGCACGGCTTTAACAACTTGACGAAGTCGCTCAGCTTTAATATGTATGACATTTCTATACGGCAACGAAAAAAGAAAGGGAAGCCTACATAGAATATATTGACGAACAGTACAACGCGGAGCGGCTCACGGATATTTTAACAAATGTATCCGATTTGATTGGCGCGCATGTGCTCAACATTGCTAAGCAGGATTACGTGCCGCAGGGTGCAAGCGTGACCGTGCTGATTTCGGAAGGGCCGGTTGTCGAAGTACCAAAGGAACAGCTGAAAGAATTGCCCGGCACGCTGCCGGAATCGGTCGTGATGCAACTTGACAAAAGCCATATAACTGTCCATACTTATCCGGAGTACCACCCGAGCGAAGGCATTTCCACATTCCGTGCGGATATTGACGTTTCGACCTGCGGAGAGATTTCGCCGCTAAAAGCTTTGCATTATCTCATTCATTCTTTCGATACCGATATTATGACGATCGATTACCGGGTGCGCGGCTTTACCCACGACATCAACGAAAAAAAACTATTTATCGACCATGATATCAGCTCAATCCAAAACTACATTCCGGAATCCACCAAGGCCCTTTACGATATGATTGACGTGAATGTATACGAGGAGCATATTTTCCATACAAAATGCCGGCTGAAAGCATTTGATCTTGATAATTATTTATTCGGCCATACAAAAGTTGAACTGTCGCCGGATCAGATCAGAGGCATTACCTCAAGATTGAAAACGGAGATGGATGAAATTTTTTATGGGAAAAATATGGCTTAAGGCGGATGCCGCCGGTGTCGGGAAAATTCTACGCGCACATTACCGGAATGTCCCGGAATCACTGCTGGTGGATTCCGCGGCTTTAATACGGGATAACCGATACCTGCAAATCAAATGATGCGATTGATCCCCGAAAAAGCGGCTTCAGCCTGCCGCTTTTTTGCATGCCGGGAACCTCAATCTGGATGTTTTTGAAGGGAATTGGTAAACTGGGGTTACAGGTAGAGGAGGTTTTGGAGATGGAAACAGAAAGAGGCAACATTAGAGATCTTCCGTTTGAAAGCTGGGAGCTCGGGGAAACGCTCAATCTTTGGGTGTATTTTCCGGCACGGTTTTCCCCGCTTTATAAATATTCGCTGTGCATCTGCCAGGACGGGAAAGATTTTTTCCAGCTCGGCCGTATTGCGCGCACCGCGGACGAACTGCTCGCGAATTCCAAAATTGAGGACGTGATCATTGTCGGGATTCCGTATGCCAATATTCAGGACCGGCGCCGGAAATACCATCCGGATGGCGAACAAAATCCCGCTTACATCCGCTTTTTGGCGCATGAACTCGTACCATACCTTGACCGCGAGTTTCCGACTTACCAAATGGGGGCAAGCCGCACCTTAATGGGCGATTCACTTGCGGCAACCGTATCGTTAATGGCGGCGCTAAAGTACCCGCACACGTTCGGAAAAGCCGCGCTGATGTCGCCGCTCGTCAATGAAAAAGTGTTGGCAGCCGTAAAGCAATGCCCTGATCCGCAGCTCGTGAACATTTATCATATCGTCGGGAAAGGCGAGACGGAAGTCAAAACTACCGACGGGAAAATCCAGAATTTTGTTACACCGAACAGAAAACTGCATGACGCGCTTACCAAAAAAGGGTTCCCCGGTTTTTATGAAGAATTTGACGGCAACCACTCTTGGAGGTATTGGCAAAAAGAATTACGGCGGGCGCTGCTTTACCATTTTAAAAAGTATTAATTTTTCATAAACTTTTATGATAAAATTGTATCATAGCGGAATCCAAATCCAAAAAAAGGAGGCTAGACCATTGAAGTACGCACTGGTTGTTTTTCCGTCCAAAAAACTTCAGGACCTTGTCAATTCCTACCGGAAGCGTTATGACCCGCATTACGCGCTTATTCCCCCGCATATTACATTAAAAGCGGCGTTTGAGGCGTCCGAGAATCAGGCAGAAACATTTACCGCGCAACTTAAAGAGATCGCGAAAAAATACAACCCGTTTTTATTGAAAGTGACAAAAGTAAAGTCGTTCGAACCTGTCAGCAACACGATTTATTTCAAAGTCGAACCGACACCCGAACTTGAAGGACTTTTTGCCGATTTCAGGGACCATTTGCCGGGCGATCCCCCTCCTTATCCGTTTGTGCCGCATATTACCATTGGGCAGAAACTATCGAAAGAAGAACACGCCGATATTTACCGCCAGCTGGAAATGGTAGGCATTGAACATAAGGAAATGGTAAACCGTTTCCACTTATTGTACCAGCTTGAAAACGAAACTTGGACCGTTTATGAAACATTTCATCTTGGAAAGGATTAACAAACGTGGATGTAAAAATTGTAGAAAACGATAAAGAACAAGAAGAAGCTTTCCAGATTCGGAAAACCGTTTTTGTAAAAGAACAACATGTGCCGGTTGAAGAAGAAATCGATAAATTTGAGAAAGACTGTACGCATTTTCTCCTGTATGACAGGGGAAAACCGGCAGGCGCCGGCCGTTTTCGCATCATGGACGGGTACGGAAAAGTGGAGCGCATCTGCATCCTGCCTGAAGTGCGCGGCAAAGGGGCAGGCAGGCGGCTAATGCTTGCCATTGAAGATTTCGCCGGGAAACAAGGTGTTTCGAAACTAAAATTAAACGCACAAACGCATGCGATTCCGTTTTACGAAAAACTCGGGTACCGCGTCACATCTGATGAATTCCTTGATGCCGGCATTCCCCATAAAGCGATGGAAAAAACATTAAAATAGCACTTGCGAAAAGGCAAGTGCTATTTTATATTCAGCGGTTTGCTATATTAATACTATGAAAATAAATTTTATTTAAAAAATACATATACTTATACTAAGAGGGGTGAGGAAATGTTTTCGAATCTTTATTTAGCAGCGTTAATTTTAGGTTCAACTGTCGGCATCTATGGATTAATCTGTGTTGTGTATTACGATGACAAGTTGAGAAAAAAACCAGATGATAACACGATTAAGATTTACTATTCAACCCGTTTAAAAACCAGTATGTGGGTTTTAGTAGCAGATATCGTTTTTATAGGTTTTCTGATGTTTATCAGTTTCAAATTTCTATAGTGTCCATAAATATCATGCCTGAATATCTCCTGAACGATTTTTTTCAAACTTTGTAAAGTTCAATAAAGAAACATCCTTATATTTTGATATCAATTTTTTTCCCTAAACCGGTCATATTAGCTATAAAGCGCGGCGTCCGCATGTTGGTTTTAACCGGAAGGGCAGATTTCCAGCCGGAAATGGAATCGCCGGAAGCGCCGAATTGCCGACGAATGGGCAAAATTTTTGATATAGCGCCTGCCTTTGCAATTTCCGTACGGCAGGAAGCCAGCTGGTCATAAATCTGGTATTGTTGGGACTGGTAATTGGAGATTGGAGCGATGAAACCCATAGCAGCCACTCCTTTTTCGTTCTTTAAAACCTATACCCTTTCTACTGTCATCTTAAACACATCAAAGCGGACTTGCATCTGTTTTGCAAGCCCGCTTTGTTTACTTTCCGTTGTTCATCATGTTATTGATCGTGTTTAAATCCAGTTTTTTCCCGTCCTGGATAATCGATTCCACGATTTTATCTTCCAGCTCTTTCGGCACACGTTTGTTTGCGATTTGCGATACGCGCCGGATGATGCCGCGAACGGTTTTTTCGTCCTTAAAGTTTGCATTTTGCAGGGAATTGGCCAGCTGGAAAATATCGTTCATATTGACACCCGTTTTTTTCTCAATATTTTTAAAAAACTGATTATCCACGTTTTGATCGCCCCTTTCTTTCAGCTGTTTTATCGTATGAAAGGAGGCGCCAGAATGACAGTGAAAAAAACGGATTTTCCCAAAAAAAGGCGAGGAAGCGCATTCCCCGCTCTTTTTTCATCTAATTAGCAGAAACTTGCTCCAACAATAATCAGTAGGATGAATAGCACGACAATCAACACAAACGTGCTGCCGTAGCCGTAGCCGTAACCATAACCGCAGCCGTAACCATATCCGTACATGTTCTTCACCTCACTTCGTGGATTACACTATACAGTATGTAAGGTGTAGGCATTCGGTATGGGCGTATGTTTGGCTGGTACAATTATCCTTTTGGCTTAAAAATAAGCGAACCGATAAAACCGAAAATGATTGCAGCCGAAATCCCGGAAGATGTCACTTCAAACATGCCGGTCAATACGCCGACAATGCCGTGCCTTTGGACTTCCTGCATCGCACCGGTCGCCAGTGCATTGCCAAAGCTTGTAATCGGAATGGTTGCGCCTGCTCCAGCAAAATTCACCAACGGTTCGTAAAGGCCCAATCCTGAAAGAATGGCGCCGGCAGTAACGAGGACACTCATCGTATGGCCCGGAGATAATTTTGCGACATCAAAGAGCAGCTGCCCGATAACACAGATGAGACCGCCGATGACAAATGCCCAGAAAAACATCGCTAACATATTCCAACTCCCTTTCTTACAAATATTCAATGGCACAAGCATGCGCAATGCACGGGATTGTCTCCCCCTGCTGGAAAGACAGCGGCGATAAAAGCGCGCCGGTTGCCACAAGCAAAATCCTTTTATAGCGACCTTTTTTCATTTCATTTAGCAGATGGCCGTATAATACGACAGCCGAACATCCCGGCCCGCTCGCCCCCGCTTGGACGGGCTGGCTTTCATCATAAATGAGCAGGCCGCAATCCTGAAACTGTTCTTCGGTAACGGCTAGCTGTTTATTTCTAAACAGATCAAGTGCGATGGAACGGCCGATTTTCGCCAAATCCCCAGTGATAATCAGATCATAGTATGAAGGATCCCGGCCCATATCCTGCAGATGCCGTTCAATCGTGTCGACTGCGGCAGGCGCCATAGCACCGCCCATATTAAACGGATCGGAAATGCCCAAGTCAAGCACTTTGCCGATCGTGGCCGAAGTAATGCGCGGCACCGGCCCATTCTCTTCTGCCGGACCGATGACTGCAAATCCAGCGCCCGTTACGGTCCATTGTGCGGACGGAGGTTTCTGCCCGCCGTATTCGGTCGGGTAGCGGAACTGCTTTTCGGCCGATGCATTGTGGCTGGAGGCACCAACCACTACTTTTTGTGCGCCGCCGTGGTTGATAATAAAGGCAGCAAGCGCCAGACTTTCCATCGAAGTGGCACACGCACTGAACAAGCCGAAATACGGGATTGCGTTCGTCCTTGCCGCAAAGCTTGTCGGCGTGATTTGGTTAATTAGATCGCCCGCCAGGAAAAACTGGATGTCGGTTTCCTGGAGATTTTGTTTTTTCAACGCGATTTGGACAGCTTCTTCGATTAATTTCTGCTGTGCTTTTTCATAAGTATCCTGGCCAAGCCACAAATCTTCAAAAAACCTGTCGAAATCATCCACAAGCCTTCCATTTTTCTCGAACGGTCCTCCGACAACGCCGGTCGATAAAATTGCAGGTTGATTGTCAAACACCCATGTTTGCGATTTTCCAGGCATCAGAATCCCCCCCACATCATGATGACGGTGCGAATGAGCACGACAACAAATGCGGAAAATACGCCAAACACAATTACCGTTCCGGCAAGTTTAAAAATGTTTCCGCCGACACCGAGCACATAGCCTTCCGTACGGTGTTCAATCGCGGCAGAAACAACGGAGTTCCCGAAACCGGTCACCGGCACCGCACTGCCTGCACCCGCGTACTGCCCGAGGCGGTCGTAAATGCCGAAGCCGGTCAACAGCATCGATAAAAAAACCATTGTCGCTGTTGTCGGGTTTCCGGCTGTTTTTTCCGTAAAATTAAACATATAAATATAGAAATAAGTAAATGCCTGTCCGACAAGGCAAATACAGCCGCCCACCCAGAAAGCGCGAATGCAGTTTTTCAAGACTGGCCTTTTCAGCTCATGCTTTTTTTCCAGCTGGCCGTATGCAATTTGTTCCGGTGTTTTGTTTTTATTTTTGTTTGCCATTGCCTCANCCCTCTTCTTATGTTAATTCCTGCTTCAGTTTGATAATTTCTTTGAAACGTTTTTTTGCCTGTTCGGTTGTTATTTTGTGCTTGTCCATATCTTCCTGTAGGCGGACGGTTTCCAGGAAAATTTTATAGTCGCTGGAAACGATGAAAGACCGCCTCGGATAACGTTTTTTCAAAAATGCGGTTAATTGTTTCTCGATTTTTTTCATTTTGAAGCGGTGTAGATGCCTGACTTTGTAAGCAATTAACGTTTGTTTCGGTCCTTCAATGATGGCCACATCGTAAATGCTGTCAAAACCAAGGACATCTTTTCTCAATTGCCCTGAAATCGATTCGGATTCAGGGTGGCTGCTCAACCGGATCGGCGCCGGTTGCGTTTTTTTGACGAGTGCAAACTTGCTGTCCCGGTGTTCCGGCCCGTTAAAGTTGCAGCCGGAAACAAGAAATGTAAAAGCCAGCACCATTAAAAATATTTTTTCCATACTCATCCCTCTGCGATCTCAACTTTTACCTTCATATTTTTTTCCACAGTTCGGATTTTATAAATAGAAAATCTTGCCGAACGTTTCCAGTATGATCCCGCGCAGGAGTTGCAAATCCCATGTTGACAGCAATAGCCAGGCCATTTTAAAAAGCGGAAGGTACAAGTTGCCTTCCGCTTTCTGTTCACCGCGTTTTTTTGGCGCCGCAGCCACATCCGCTTTTTTTTATTTTTTTGCCTTTCATTTTATTTGCGGGTTGGACGGATGAGGGGAGTACCGGTATTTTCATGAGCGGCCTGCTGTTCATGTATTTACCACCCTTTCCTGCAGGATTGCACTTTCTTTTTTATCCTATGCCGCTAAGTGAAAGTTGTTTATTTCATTCGTCCATGATGCGAGCTAGCACTGACTCGATCAATCCGGCAAGGCCGGCAATCGCCAGGACCGTAATCAAGGGCTCCCCCACCTGCGGGAAAAACAGCCAGAGCACATAAATCAGGACAGCACACCATATCCCCGTGCACCAATAACAGCTTAAAAGCTCCCCGATCCACCGCCTCAAACCTTTTCCTTTTAAAATAATATAAGTTGCCTTGGAGCCGTCCGGTTCGGTTTCTTCCACTTCCTCATGAAAAGGCTTCCGCAAAAACGCCGTTATTTTATCATAAACGATTAGTCTTGCCAGCCTGAAACTGGCAAACGCCATCAGCATAAAAACGCACCAATCCGACATATACATGCACATCCCCCCTTTGTATGTATTGCTGCCTCCGGGGGACAAGCGGTTCTCCCCCCGCCCTGCGTTCCATTGCCTAAAAACCCTTTAACGGCGCGGCCTGTGTACTTTGCCTATTTTTGCAAAAGCGCGAGAACATTTTCATTCGGATCGGTACAATCTCTTCCGAATTGATTTCAGCTGTCCCGAGCTGATCGGCATAACTGACCAGTACTTTACCGTTCGTTACTTTATTCACCATGCCAACCACAGCACCTTCTGAAGTCGAAATTTCAACAATAATGTTCGGAATGTAAAACGGTTTAATTGTTAAATAATCGAGCTTTCCTTCAATCGACATGTCTTTAAAAGCTTTCCGGTTATAAGCCGGTTTCTCTTTTTCCGACTGCGTTGCCGTTTCCAGTTCTGTTTCTTCCATTTCTGCCACAGGGACGATATCCTGAGCCGCAGCCTAATCCCCGGTTTCCTCCGCAATGCCATGGGACACATGTTCTTCAGTAATGGTGTCCGGACTGCCGCTTTCAACTGCATCTATGGCATGTACGGCTTCTTCCTGCCGGTTTTCCGTTCCGGCTGCATGCTGATGGGCTTGCTCCAATACTTCTTCCGGATTTTCCGCTTTCCGTTCCGGCAGGGCTTCCCGCGTTTTAATAATAAACGTTTTCTGCATATTGACAAGAACCGGTTCGCTTGTCGGCTGGGCAATATACAAAAGCGGCTTGTTTTTTTCAAATTGGCTCTGCTTGCTGATCAAAGCTTTATCCTCCAATCCCCGTAAATTGAATACGTATTATTTATATGCATTGGAATTGATAAAGGTGCCCAGACGCAAAGAGCCGGCCACGCACGATTCGTTTCCGCGTTTTTCTCCCATTATTTGTATCAATTCTACAAGATGGAGAATGGTAATTACTCAAATTGATGAGAGGTTGACCGTCTACTCTGACTTGCATTTCATCTGCCATCATCAAGCAACACAATAACCGGACATTTAATATTGGGGCTTGCAGCAGATTTCAACGGATAGATGAAAAACGTGATCTTATCGATTTAACCAGGCAGGAGATCATTTCGCCGACTGCCTCTCCAAAGTCCATTTTTACATGCAGCATGAAAAAGAAAGGCAGAGCACGGCACAAAGGCTGTACGTAAAAGTAAATGCCCGCCATACTTTTTATGCAGCATATGATTGATATCATGCAAAAAGCCTGACATTTTCCCAAGAAAATGCCAGGCTTTTTTATGGATTGAGGATTTTACTTGTGACTCTGACGAAATGGGAGAATTTACTATCCCATAATATGATAGCCCGCATCGACATGGATATTTTCGCCTGTGATGGCGCGCGACAAATCGCTGAACAAAAAGAGCGCGGTATCGCCGACTTCTCGCGTATCCACACCGCGGTGGAGCGGGGCCCTTTCCTCCATCACTTTTAAAATGCTGTTAAAATCGCCCACGCCTTTTGCAGACAAAGTGCGGATCGGCCCTGCTGAAATCGAGTTGACGCGGATATTCAGTTTCCCGAGGTCATAGGCCAAATATCTCACACTTGCTTCCAAGGAAGCTTTGGCAACCCCCATGATATTGTAATTTTCCATGACGCGTTCACCGCCAAGATAAGTCAGGGTGACAATGCTGCCGCCATTCGGCATCAATTCCAGATCCTTCACGGCTTTGGCAACAGCCGAAAGCGAATACGAACTAATGTTGTGGGCAAGCAGAAAGCCTTCGCGCGTCACGTTCGTGTAATCGCCCCTCAATTCTTCTTTTCGGGCAAAAGCGATGCAGTGGGCAATCCCGTCAATCGTCCCTACTTCATTTTTGATCGTTTGGAAACAAGTCTGGATCTGCTCGTCGCTTTCCACATCGCATTGCAGGATGAGATAGTCTTTCCGGTTCAAAGTTTCGGCAAGTTCAAGGACGCTTTTTTCATTCCGTTCAAGCGCATATGTAAAAATAATCCTTGCACCCGCCGCATCGAGTGCCTGGGCAATCCCCCAGGCAATGCTGCGCTTATTCGCAACGCCCATGACAACAAAAGTTTTGTCTTCTAAAGATAAATGCATATTTTTAACTCCTTTTTCCACGTTTTATACATGTTATTAGCACCTAGTACCAATTCTACATGAACTTTCCGGTTTTGAAAAGCACAGCTGCGTTTTCTTTGTATATGTTTTCCGGGTAAAAGTAAAATAATATAGTGTGTTGTTAAATAAGGAGAGAGTTTTATGAAGATTGATATTATCGGTGATATTCACGGATGCATGCCGGAGTTTAAGGAACTGACGGAAAAATTAGGGTACAGCTGGAAAAACGGCATTCCTGTCCATCCAGATGGGCGGATCGTCGGGTTTGTCGGTGATTTAACCGACCGCGGCCCGGCATCTTTGAAAGTGGCTGACACTGTATGGCGGCTGTGGAAAAAAGGGCTCGGCATTTACGTTCCCGGCAACCACTGCAATAAGCTTTACCGTTATTTTTTGGGCAGAAATGTCCAGCAGACGCACGGGCTTGAAACGACCGTCGCAGAGTATAACGCGCTCCCGGCCAAAGAACAGGCGCGGCACCGGAGGCAATTTATAGACCTATATGAAAAGTCCCCGCTTTACCGGGTTTTGGACGACAAAAACTTGATTATCGCCCATGCCGGCATCCGGCGCCGGGACATCGGCCGCATGAACAAAGCGGTTCAAACTTTTGTCCTTTACGGCGACATTACCGGGGAAAAACATCCGGACGGGACACCGGTGCGCCGTGACTGGGCAAAAGAAGACAGGGGGAAAAGCTGGATTGTGTACGGCCACACACCTGTAAAAGAACCGCGGTTTATCGGCCATACCGTCAATATTGACACCGGCTGTGTATTCGGCGGAAAACTGACAGCACTGCGGTACCCTGAAATGGAAACGGTATCCGTCCCCTCCTCCATGCCGTATGTGGAAGAAAAATTCAGGGCGTATGATTAACCGGGCATGATTTTGAAAAACATGAAACGGCCGGGAATACATCCGGACCATCGGGAATCTACCATTCTTTTCTTCCAGGTTTATAATATACCTAAAAATGGCGGCTCCAAATGAAAACTCATTTCCCGCCCTGAAACCGGGTGCTCGAACCGGAGCGCGCTGCAGTGAAGCGCCTGCCGGGGATATAGAGCTGTACTGCCGCCATACAGCTCATCACCCACAAGCGGATGGCCGATATAGGATAAATGCACGCGGATTTGATGCGTCCGTCCGGTGTCAAGCCTTAGCTTCACATGTGCAAACGCCGGATACTGGCGGACTACCTCGAAATGGGTCCGGGCAAATTGGCCGTCCTCCCTCACTTCGCGTTCAATGATGCTTGTATCTTTCCTGCCGATCGGCGCTTCAACGGTGCCGCTTTTTTCCGTAAAAATGCCTTCCGCCAGTGCTTCGTATGTGCGGCGGATACGGCGGTTCTGTTGCATCAGGCTGAACAAATAATGCACATAGCGGTTTTTTGCAATGAGCACAAGCCCGGACGTATTCCGGTCCAGCCGCGTTACAATGTGGATGGCGGATTCGATCCCGTTTTCCCGGTAATACCCCATCACGGCATTCGCAAGGCTTCCGGACGGATGCTCACGCGACGGGATTGTATTCATGGATGCCGGTTTGTTGGCGACAAGCACACTCTCATCTTCGTACACGCGCTCAAATGGGATGTTTTCCGGCTGGAGCGAACGGCTCGGGGTTTCTTTCGGAAAAATAACAGACACCTCATCGCCTGTCCGCAGCACGTAACGGACCGTTTTTTCCCGTCCGTTCACCAAAATCGTGCCGCCGCGGAATTTTATATCCGCAAGCGCCCTCTTTGAGATATGGTGCATTTTCAAAAACTGTTTTAATTCCTGGCACGCCTCATGTTCTGCAATTTGCCACGTCAAACTCAATCGGGACATCTTTTCACCTAATCTGATATAAAAGAATCGTGCACCCTTTTCCAAAAAGGAAGCGGCCTAAAGCGGGCAAAGCGGATTTTTTCCTTTGCCACACGGTATTGGATTGCCCGCACTTCTTTATGGAGCAGCGTCAAATGGTCGATCGTCACAAGAAAATCTTTCTGCCGAACCGGTTTTAACACACATGTATGATGGGCCGGCAAAATGAGCGGGGAACCGATCGTCCGGAACACTTTATTGTTGATTGAAGCCATTTCCGTTAATTGGATGGACTGCAGAGACGGATGGACAATTGCTCCGCCAAGCGCCTTGTTGTAAGCTGTACTCCCGGACGGCGTGGCGAGGCACAGGCCGTCGCCGCGGAAACGTTCAAAATGCTGCCCGTTGATTTCAACGTCAATCACAAAAGTACCGTCCACGCATTTCACCGTCGATTCGTTTAAAGCGAGATACCTCGTCTCCAGACCGCCGTGCTCATATGAGATTTTTGCTTCAAGAAGGGGGTATTCAACCGTGTTATACGTTTTATGCGCGATCGCGTCCACCAGCTCCTCAATTTCATCCGGCACCCAGTCGGCATAAAAGCCGAGGTGGCCGGTGTGCACCCCGACAAAAGCGGTCCGGTCGAGCCGCGAACTGTACCTGTGAAAAGCATACAAAAGCGTACCGTCCCCGCCGACCGAAACGACGATATCCGGCTGTGCCTCATTATACACAAGCCCGGAATCCTGCAAGTATGTTCGAATTTGTTGCATCCAAATATTGGATTCCGTATCCCCTTTTGAAGTGATTGCAAATTTCATTTCGTTCAACTTCCCCCCATCCTCCAAGTTACTTCTGCAACAGTATAGCAGTTTTATTGCGACTTTTGGTCAGCTTGTTCTTTGTTTTTCGTAAAATACATTTGCGCTTCCTGGATTTCTTCTCGAATTTCCGACATTTCTTCATCAAGGCGGAAAGCGGCTTCGGCGGCCCGTTTCAGCCGCATGTTGATCTCTTCCGGAAACCTGCCCTTATATTTGTAATTTAAAGAATGCTCGATCGTTGCCCAAAAATTCATTGCCAATGTACGGATTTGGATTTCCGCCAGAATTTTCTTTTCCCCGCGGATCGTCTGCACCGGGTATTCTATGATGACATGGTACGAACGATAGCCGCTCGGTTTTTTATTGGAAATGTAGTCTTTTTCTTCGACGATCCGGAAATCGTTCCGCCGCCGCAGCAGTCCGACGACAATTTTAATATCATCGACAAATTGGCACATCATCCTGAGCCCGGCAATATCCTGCATTTCTTCCTCAAGCCGGTCAAGCGGGATGCCTTTCATGGCCGCTTTTTCGATAATGCTTGCGACCGGCTTCACACGCCCTGTGACAAATTCGATTGGGGAATGGGTGTGCTCTTTTTCGAATTGGGCGCGCATGCCTTTTAACTTCACTTTCAATTCATCAACAGCCTGTTTATACGGGGTTAAAAATTCATCCCAGTCTGCCATTGCCATATCCCCTTCACCTCTTTGGATCTCATTCCACGCTGAAAATGGCCTCCACATTTTCCAGCATCTTATTGCCGTAATTGCTATTGCCCCGGATGTTTTCCAGCAAATACCGGAATTCATCTTCCAGCTGTACAAGTTCCAATTTTGCATCTTTTGAAACAGCAACAACCCTTTTATGTTCTAATACAGCTGACCGGAGCCCATGCCAAACAGGAACGGGCAAAAATAAATATGTATAATCATCTTCTCCATCAACTTCAGCCAAATAGATGAATGCACAGGCATCCGAGTCGACAATCATCTGCCCGCATGGCCTAAGATGCTCCAGTGAAACGGACGGATCACTGCAATGCAGCACAAGTGTATCCCCTTCCCATTCAGGTCGTCCTAGTTCAATGATTTTGCGCAACACTCTCTCCTCCTGTACTTTACCCTCCTTAGGCTGCCGGAAAAACCGGGCAGCAGCCGGAATCAATATGCAGCCACCTTTTATTTTACCATAACTCATCCGGGATAGACACTTTCACACCGATGATCCCTTTAGTATAATGAAGTTTGGACGGGAGGCCAGGAAATGGGCAAAGAAATTGAAATTGAACTGAAAAATTTAGTTTCCAAAAAAGATTTTTACCACATTGCCGGAGCATTTGGCATGCAGGAGGAAGATTTTACTTTGCAGGAAAATTTTTATTTTGATACCCCTGATTTTGCTTTAAGAAGCTTAAAATCTGCGCTGCGGGTGCGGAAGAAGGCGGGCGGCTTCCAACTTACGCTAAAAACGCCGGAACATGTCGGGCTTTTGGAAACAAACCAATTGATCGGGGAAGAAGATTTTCAGCACATGATCACGGGCAGCACATTTCCGGAAGGTGAAGTATACGAAAAATTGGCGGTGCTCGGAGTGCCGGCCGAAAATCTGGAATATTTCGGCACGCTTGCCACAAAGCGCGCCGAAACGGGATTTAAAGGCGGCATCCTCGTGTTCGACCATAATTTCTATTTGAACAAAGAAGATTTTGAGTTAGAATATGAAGTAAGTTCACTGGAAACAGGCACAAAACATTTTATAACATTGCTGGATCAGTACGGCATCCCGTACCATCCGGCAAAAAGTAAAGTTCTCCGTTTTTATGAAACAAAATTAAAGGAGCAGTAAGTCATGACGACCATCAGCCAGTTAGCATCATTCATGGAAATGCAAGCGTTGCAGTCGCTTTCTTTAGGCAACACTTCTTCCATTGGAACGGGAAGCACCTCCTCCCTCTTTCAGGAAATGCTGTCGCTTTTGATTGAGGAAACTTTGGAAAACGAATCAGGAAGCAGCCAGGGGGATTCTTCGTCCGGAAATGCAAGTTCCGGGACGGACTCTTCGGCCGCAGCTCTATATGCTTTAATGGGGTTGAATGCTTTGAGCAGCCCGCTGCTTCCGTATTCAGCCGGGGATATGGGTTCCGGTTCAGATTCATCCGCTACAGCTTTATACGCTTTAGCCGGAAGTCCGCTACTTTCAAATTTGGCCGGATATACAACTGCGGCGGATTCTTCAGATCAATCCGGCATCAGTTCAAAGGATGCTTCCAATACAAACACGGATGCAACAGATGGCGGCAGCATTCCAAAAGATCTCAGCTCGATTATTTCGCGGGCATCCGAAAAATACGGCGTGCCGGAAAATCTTATCAAAGCGGTGATCCAACAAGAATCCGATTTTAAAACGGATGCTGTCAGTTCGGCAGGCGCAGCCGGCCTAATGCAGCTCATGCCCGGTACTGCCGCCAGCCTTGGCGTTACAGATGTAATGGATCCCGGACAAAATGTGGATGCCGGCACAAAGTATCTAAAGACCCTATTAGACAAATACAATGACAATGTACAACTGGCCCTCGCCGCCTATAATGCGGGACCGGCAAACGTCGACCGGTATGGGGGTATCCCGCCATTTAAAGAAACACAAAATTACGTTGCTTCAATCATGGACAATTTAACATAACCTGACCGAAAAAACGCCGCCTGTGCGGCATTTTTCATGAAATAACGGTTATTCCACGCACCAGTAAGCTGGGGGCGGGCTGTCTATATCAGGAAAAACCGGGAAAAGCGGGCCGGTATCGCCTGAGGTAATTGATGTAAAAAAGCGGATTGTTTGAGTTAGTCCCGTCCCCTTTGATAAAATAAACGTACAAATGGAAGAACATTCGACAAAAATTTTGAAATAAAATCCTGTCCTGCGTATTAAGCATATAAGCAAGATGAAAACAAGAAAAAGGAGCAGTTATTCTATGATGGGAAAGAAAACTGTGCCGTATGATGTCATCGGGGGAGAAAAACTCGGCCGACTTGTCGATGCATTTTACAAGCGGGTAGCAAAACATCCGGATTTAATTCAGATTTTTCCTGAAGATTTAACGGAAGTTGCCAGGAAACAAAAACAGTTTCTGACACAGTTTTTAGGTGGGCCGCCCCTCTATACCGAAGAACACGGCCACCCGATGCTGCGGGCGCGGCACTTGCCGCACGAAATTACGCCGAAGCGTGCAAAAGCATGGCTGTCCTGCATGAGCGGCGCAATGGATGAAGTGGGTTTGGAAGGAGAAGTCCGCGATTTCTTTTTTTCAAGGCTTGTATTGACCGCACAGCATATGGTGAATACTCCGGATCAAGTACCGGGTGACGGAAATTGAAAAACATGCTTGATTTTATGAAACATACCGGCTGTTTGCCAAAACCACTGGAAATTTATGTATTTGTTGATCCGCTTTGCCCGGAATGCTGGGCGCTTGAGCCGATTTTAAAAAAACTGCGACTGGAATATGGCATCTATTTCCGGTTCAGGCACGTGCTGATCGGTAAGCTGGCTAATTTAAATGACAATCCGAAAAAGCATGAAGCAATGGCGGATTATTGGGAAAAAACGGCCAGCCGGACAGGAATGTCCTGTGATGGAAGTTTGTGGATCGAGAATCCGATTACTTCGCCATATATTGTTTCAATCGCCATTAAGGCAGCCGAACTCCAGGGGAAGAAACAGGGATTACGGTTTTTGCGGAAAGTGCAGGAACTCGTTTTCCTTGAAAAGCAAAATATATCGGATATTGATATTTTATTGGAATGTGCGAAAGAAGCCTCATTGGATGTGGATGAATTTTTGCACGATATCCATTCCGAAAGCGCGGCAAAGGCATTTCAGTGCGATTTAAAAATTACTTCGGAAATGGAAGTGACCGAAAGCCCGTCTCTCGTTTTCTTTAATGAGAATATTGAAGATGAAGGATTAAAAATTTCCGGCCTTTATTCCTATGATGTTTATGTCCAGGTCCTTCAGGAAATGCTGGGCAAACGCCCTGCCCCGATGCCGCTGCCACCATTGGAAGATTTTTTGAAGTTTTTTGGGATCGTGGCATCAAAAGAAATTTCGGTCGTTTATGATATGCCTATCGATGAGGCGGAAAAAGAACTGAAGAAACTCGTTTTACAGCAAAAAGTACAAAAAATAAACGGCAAGCACGGCTCGTTTTGGAAATATATCAGCTAACCCCCTCCCATTTATTCACAACGGGGGTTTTTTAATTGATGAAGATTTTTAAGACAGGCTTTTATGTTGCATCGGCTGTATTTGGGGTGAAGGACATTCGGGAGCGGATTTCCTTGATTTTGTCCTTCATCCCGTCTCTAACGGACATTTCGGCATTGTTTTCCCGCTGAGATGGTTTTTAACGCAGGATCTTTGAAATGGACTTTGTGACCTCTTAAAAAAAGTTCCTTAACCGCTCTCCAAAAGTTATAATGAAAGAGGCCTTGCATTTGCAAGGCCTCTTTCAACACGAACAAAGGGGATGGGAGAAATTTTTCACGGTCAAACAAAGGGGTATGTTTGCTTGTGATCAACTTCACATCTATATAA
>JGI26049J44785_1000218_pt1 | contig 31535 bp, 29 predicted proteins | sample HigsolmetaGSP11D_FD_44785 | JGI IMG/M metagenome (IMG submission 44785)
GGGGGGGCGCCGGGCCTGCCCTGCCGTGTATGTGGATTTGACGCGGCAGAAACAACCTCGGGATGATAGCCGCCCCTTCCATACATGACCGGATGGTTTTCGCCATGCTTCCAGGCTTCGACGGACTCCGATTCAGCCACTGGCAGGTCACCCGCCGCGACGACGGCGTGGTGGTGTTGACCCTGGACCGCCAGGACGCGCCGGTCAACGCGCTCTCCCAGGACGTGCTGATCGAGCTGGACGACATCGTCGAGCGCCTGGCCATCGACCCGCCGCGCGCCGTGGTGGTGCGCTCGGGCAAGCCGGCCGGGTTCATCGCCGGCGCCGACCTGAAGGAGTTCCAGGAGTTCGACCGCCGCGGCACGGTGGAGGATGCCATCCGGCGTGGCCAGACCGTGTTCCAGAAGCTGGCCGAGCTGCCCTGCCCGACCGTGGCCGCGGTCCACGGCCACTGCCTGGGCGGCGGCGCCGAGCTGGCCCTGGCCTGCGACTACCGCGTCGCCTCCAGCCACCCGTCCACCCGCATCGGCCTGCCGGAGACCCGCCTGGGCATCTTCCCCGGCTGGGGCGGCACCGCGCGCCTGCCGCGCCTGGTCGGCGCGCCGGCGGCCATGGACCTGATGCTGACCGGCCGCACCGTGTCGGCGCAGGCCGCCCGGTCCATGGGCCTGGTGGACAAGGTCGCCGAGCCGGCGCTGCTGGAGGACACGGCCGCCTCGCTGGCCCTGCAGGGCACCACCCGCCCGCTGCGCCAGCGCCTGCTCGGCTGGCTGACCAACACCTGGCCGGCCCGCCAGTTGCTGGCGCCGCAGATGGCCAAGCAGGTCGCGCGCAAGGCGCGCAAGGAGCACTATCCGGCACCCTACACGCTGATCTCCACCTGGCAGCGCAGCGGCGGTGCCGGCATCCAGGGCCGCCTGGCCGCCGAGCGGCGCGGCGTGGTCAAGCTGGCCGGCAGCGCCACCGCGCGCAACCTGATCCGCATCTTCTTCCTCAGCGAGCGGCTCAAGGGCCTGGGCGGCAGGGAGCACGGCATCGCCCATGTGCACGTGGTCGGCGCCGGCGTGATGGGCGGCGACATCGCTGCCTGGGCCGCGTACAAGGGCTTCACCGTCACCCTGCAGGACCGCGAGCAGCGCTTCATCGACGGCGCCCTGGCGCGCGCCCAGGAGCTTTTCAGGAAGAAGGTCAAGGACGAGGCCAGGCGCGCCGAGGTGGCCGCGCGCCTGCAGGGCGACCTGGCCGGCGACGGTGTGGCGAAGGCCGACCTGGTGATCGAGGCGATCATCGAGAACCCGGAGGCCAAGCGCGAGCTGTACCAGGCGCTGGAGCCGCGGATGAAGCCCGACGCGCTGCTGGTGACCAACACCTCGTCCATCCCACTGGACGAGCTGCGCGGACACATCGCCCGCCCGGCCCGGTTCGCCGGCCTGCACTACTTCAACCCGGTGGCGCAGATGCCGCTGGTGGAGATCGTCCGCCACGCCGGCCTGGACGAGGCCACGGTGCGCCGTCTGGCCGCCTTCTGCAAGGCGCTGGACAAGTTCCCGGTGCCGGTGGCCGGCACCCCGGGCTTCCTGGTCAACCGCGTGCTGTTNCCGTACATGCTGGAGGCCGCGCACGCCTACGCGGAGGGCATCCCCGGCGCGGTGATCGATAAGGCCGCGGTCAACTTCGGCATGCCGATGGGCCCGATCGAGCTGATCGACACCGTGGGCCTGGACGTGGCCCAGGGCGTGGGCGCCGAGCTGTCGCCGTTCCTGGGCCTGCAGCTGCCGGCGGCGCTGTCCGCGGTGGAGCCGGGCAAGCGCGGCAAGAAGGACGGCCAGGGCCTGTACAAGTGGGAGAAGACCGAGAAGGGCAGCAAGCCGGTCAAGCCGCCGGTGCCGCAGGGCTACCAGGCCCCGTCCGACCTGGAGGACCGCCTCATCCTGCCGCTGCTCAACGAGGCGGTGGCCTGCCTGCACGACGGCGTGGTGGACGACGCCGACCTGCTGGATGCGGGCGTGATCTTCGGCACCGGCTTTGCCCCGTTCCGCGGCGGCCCGATCCAGTACATCCGCAGCGCCGGCGCCGACGCCCTGCTGGAGAAGCTCAAGGCCCTGCAGGCGCGCCACGGCGACCGCTTCGCCCCGCGCCCGGGCTGGGACAACCCGCTGCTGCGCCAGCCGCCGGAATGAGCGGCCGCGGCCGGCGTCAGCGCACGCCGGCCGCCTCCAGCAGGCGTGGCAGGAACGCGGCCTGCGCCTGCGGCGTGTCCTGCCCCGGGTAGGGCAGCACGGTCCATTCCTCGCGCGCCCGCACCGCCGCGCCCGGCGCCAGGGTGGTGTACGGGCCGTGCACCTCCAGCTCGAGCATGCCGGTGTCGGCCGCGTCCGGACGCCAGTCCATGTACAGCTCCACCTGGCCCTGCTCCGGGTGGATGCGTTCCGGCGGCTGGTGGTCGAAGCGGATGAGGAAGGCCTGCCCGGCGCGGAAGCCGGCGATCCAGCCGGCCGCCGGCTGGATGAACACCTTGCCGCGGCGGCCGTGCAGGCCCGGGNCGGGCGGTTCCAGTTCCAGGCTCAGCAGGCCGTCGGCCGTGCGCACCACCAGGCCGTCGTAGCCCCCGCCGGTGTCGGAACGCACACGCACACCGCCGCCATCGGCGGCGACCGGCACGAACACGCGCGTTTCCGGCGGCACCCGCGAGTTGAACCAGATGTCGCGCGCCACGGGCTCCCGGCGGATGTTGCGCATCTCCACCTCCAGCGCGATGGCCGGCCGGTCCGGCGCCAGGGTGAAGCCATGGACCAGCCGCACGCCGCTGACCGGGCTGGGCGCGCCCTTCAGGCGCAGGTGGCCCTCGCCCTGCTCCAGCACCCGCGCCGGCGCGTGCGCCAGCCACGGATCCGGCGGCCACTGCGCCGCCGCGCGCCGGCGCGCGGGATTGAGGTCCTGGAACCGCCACCANTCCGCCTGCGGGCCGACCCACACCTCGTGGCCCATGTAGGGGATGTGCGGGCCGTCGGCATCGGGCTCCGGCTCCGGCCGGGCCCGCACCGCGTCGCCCACGAGCAGCAGGTTGGGCCTGCCTGGCAGCGACAGGTGCAGCAGGCGGCCGCCCAGGCGCGGGGCCACCTCGACCGCCAGCGTGCCCTCCAGGCGGACCGTGGACGGATGCGGCGCGGCGGCCGCGCCACCGGCGGCCGCCATCGCCAGGACCAGCACCAGTGCGCGCATGGCTCCTCCTGGCGGCGGACGAAGAGGGACGCCGCCGGCCGGGCCGGCGGCGGTGCCGGCGCGCGCCGTGCGCGCGCCCGGCTCACATGGTCTGGGTCGGGCGGTCCGCGCCGAGGCTGCCGGCCAGCAGGGTCTCGATGCGGTTCTTCACCGCCTCGCCTTCCGGGGTGTCCGGGAACTGCACGCCGATGCCGGCGCTACGGTTGCCCTGCGCGCCGACCGGCGTGACCCACACCACCTTGCCGGCGATGGGCAGGCGGTCGCTGGAATCGGGCAGGGTCAGCAGCAGGAACACCTCGTCGCCGAGGAAGTAGCGCTTGGGCGTGGGCACGAAGATCGCGCCGTTGCGGATGAACGGCATGTATGCCGANTACAGCTGCGCCTTGTCCTTCACCGCCAGCGACAGGATGCCCTGGCGTCCGCTCGCAGCACTCATGCGTTCCCCCTATTGCCGGTCGTCTTCGCGGCCCCGTCACGCCAGGCGAGCAACAGCTCGGCCATCACCAGGTCCGCGCGCACCGTGCTCCTCAGCAGGTCGCGCGCGCGGTTGGCCGCGTCGAACCACTCCGCCAGCTTGTGCAATCGCGCCGGATCGGTCAAGCCGGACGCGGCCCGGGCGACGGCGTGCTCGGCCGCGTGGCGCAGCCGCTCCTCGGCGCGCCCGTCGCCGGCCCAGCGCTGCGCCACCTCCACCGGATCGGCGCGCCCGGCCTCCANCTGCGCCAGGTCGGCGGCCACCTCGCGGCGCAGCGCCAGGCCGTCGCCCTGCAGCCANGCGTCGGCCAGGCCGGGATGGCCGCGCGCCGCCTCCAGCGCCTCGGCCGCCGCCTCCTGCGCGTGGCCGCGCGAAAGCAGCCAGGCCATCGCCTCTTCGCGCGGCGGCAGGCGCACCTCCAGGCGCTGGCAGCGGCTGCGGATGGTGGCCGGCAGCCGCGCCGGGCGCGAGCTGACCAGCCACAGGTAGCGGCCCGGGGCCGGTTCCTCCAGGGTCTTGAGCAGGGCGTTGCAGGCGGCGGTGTTGAGCGCTTCGGCCGGGTCGATGATGGCCACCTGCGCCTCGCCGTACTGCGGGGTCAGCGCCAGCTGCTGCGACAGCTCGCGCACCTGCTCGATCACGATCTCGCTGCGCAGGCGGCTGCCGTCACGGTTCGGCTCCAGGGTGACCACGTGCAGGTCCGGATGGGTGCCGGCGGCCAGCAGCTGGGCGGCGCGCTGCGCGTGCGCCGGATCGCCCTGCCCCAGCACGTGCGCGGCCAGGCGCTCGGCCAGCGCGCGCTTGCCCATGCCCTCCGGGCCGCAGAGCAGCAGGGCGTGGCCCATGCGGCCGGAGGCCAGCGCCGCCACGGCCTGGTCGTAGACGCGCTGCTGCCAGGGCGCCAGCGTGCTCATGCCCGCTCCTGCGCGTCCAGCCAGTCGGCCACCGCCGCGGCCACCGCCGCGGCCACGGCCTGCGGCGGCCGGGCCGCGTCGATCACCCGGAAACGCTCCGGCTCGGCCTGCGCGCGCGCGCGGAAGCCGGCGCGCACGCGCTCGAAGAACTCGTCCTGCTCGCGCTCGATGCGGTCCGGCCACAGGTCGCGGCCGCTGGTGCGGGCGCGGCCCTCGCGCACGTCCAGGTCCAGCAGCAGGGTCAGGCCGGGGCGCAGGCCCACGGCGCGGCGCTCCAGCTCGGCGATCCATTGCGGGTCCAGGCCGCGGCCGTGGCCCTGGTAGGCGTAGCTGGAATCGGTGAAGCGGTCGCTGACCACGAAGGCGCCACGCTCCAGCGCCGGGCGCACCACCTGCGCCACGTGCTGGGCGCGCGCGGCGAACATCAGCAGCAGCTCGGTCTCCGGCAGCAGCGGCTCGTCCTCGGCGCCGCGGCCGTCCAGCAGCAGGGTGCGGATGCGCTCGGCCAGCGGCGTGCCTCCCGGTTCGCGGGTCAGCACCACTTCGTGGCCGCGCCGCAGCAGCAGCTCGCGCACGCTGGCCAGGGCGGTGCTCTTGCCCGCGCCCTCGCCGCCTTCCAGGCTGATCAGCCGCGGATGCCGCGGCAGGACCGCCGGCGCGCTCATCGCTGCTCCCCCGCCGCGGCCGCCGGGCAGTTGCGGCGGCGCTGGTAGCAGTCCACCGCGGCGGCGTGCTCGGCATAGGTGGCCGAGAACACGTGGCTGCCGTCGTTGCGCGAGACGAAGTACAGGGCGTCGCCCGGGGCCGGGTTCACCGCCGCCTGCAGCGCGGCGCGGCCGGGCATGGCGATCGGCGTGGGCGGCAGGCCCGGGCGGGTGTAGGTGTTGTACGGGGNGTCGGCGAGCAGGTCGCGCTTGCGCAGGTTGCCGTCAAAGGCACTGCCCAGGCCGTAGATCACGGTCGGGTCGGTCTGCAGCAGCATGCCCTTGCGCAGGCGGCGGGTGAACACGCCGGCGATCTGCGGGCGCTCGTGCGCCTGGCCGGTCTCCTTCTCCACGATCGAGGCCAGGATCAGCGCCTCCTCCGGCGACTGCAGCGGCAGGTCCGGCGCGCGCGCCTCCCAGGCCTCGGCCAGCGCCTGTTCCATGGCCGCGTGGGCGCGGCGCAGCAGGTCCAGGTCGCTGTCGCCGCGCTGGTACAGGTAGGTCTCCGGCAGGAAGCGCCCCTCCGGGTGCTGGCCGGGCTTGCCGATGGCCGCCATCACCGCGGCGTCGTCCATGCCGGTGGTCTCGTGCCGCAGCGGCTCGGCCGCGTCCAGGGCGGCGCGCAGCTGGCGGAAGTTCCAGCCCTCGACCAGGGTGAAGCGGTAGCGGATCACCCGTCCCTCGCGCATGCGCTGCAGCAGCGTGCGCGGGCTCATGCCGGGCTCCAGCGCGTACTCGCCGACCTTGATCCGGCCGGCCGCGTCCATCTGCCGCGCCAGCAGCTGCCATTCCAGGTCGTGGCCGACAGCCACACCGGCCGCGCGCAGCTTGCGCAGCACGGTGCGGAAGCCGTCACCGCGCTCGACCACCACGCTCGGCGCGGCATCCGGGCCCACCGCCGGCGTGTCGGCGAAGCGCTGGAAATGCACCCAGGCCACGCCCGCCGCGACCGCGCATGCCAGCCCCAGGCACAGCGGAACCACCCACCACCAGCGCATGCGTTTCGTTCCGCCTGCCACAACCACCTCGTCCGATCCGGTGCGCTCAGGATACCGCGACCGCACGTCCGCCCGCGCTCATCCGGGCACGCCGAGGGCGCGCAGCAGGCCGCGCGCCTTGGCCCGGGTCTCGTCCAGTTCGCGCGCCGGCACCGAGTCGGCCACGATGCCGGCACCGGTGCGGAAGGCCAGCGCATCGCCCTGCAGCTCGGCGCTGCGGATCAGGATGTTCAGGTCCAGGTCGCCGCGCCGGTCCAGCCAGCCGAAGGCGCCGGTGTAGGCGCCGCGCGGCGCCTGCTCCAGCTCGGCGATGACCTGCATGCAGCGCACCTTGGGGCAGCCGGTGATGGTGCCGCCGGGGAACACCGCGGCGATCACCTGCCCCGGCGTCACCTCCGCGCGCAGGGTGCCGCGCACGTTGCTGACGATGTGATGGACGTGGGCGTAACTCTCCACCGTCATCAGCTCGTCCACCTGAACGCTGCCCGGCTCGCACACGCGGCCCAGGTCGTTGCGCTCCAGGTCGATCAGCATCACGTGCTCGGCGCGCTCCTTGGGGTGGCCGACCAGCTCGCGGATGCGTGCCGCGTCGTCNTCGCCGGGGANGCGCGGGCGGGTGCCGGCGATCGGCCGGGTNTCCACGCGCCGGCCGCGCACCGCCACCAGNCGCTCCGGCGAGGAACTGGCCACCGCCCAGCCCGCGCCGGCGAACAGCCCGGCGAACGGCGCCGGGTTGGCCTGGCGCAGGCGCGCGTACAGCGCGGCCGGATCCGGCGCCTGCCGGAAGCGCGCGNGCCAGCCNCGCGAGAGGTTGGCCTGGAACACGTCGCCGGCGCGCAGGCAGGCCAGCACCCGCTCCACGCCGTCCAGGAAGCGCCGCGGCTCGTCCTCGCCCGCCTCCGCCGGCGGCTGCCAGGGCGGCAGCGGCGGCAGCGCGCACGCCGCCGCCAGGTCGGCGGCGATGGCCTCCAGCAGCGGCGCGTGGCCGGGCTCGGCCAGCGCCACGCAGCGGCCGCTGGCACGGTCGCGCAGCACCGCCGCCGGGCAGCGCAGCGCCAGGGCGACGGGGCGGCCGGCGCCACGCACGGGCAGGCGCAGNACCGGCTCGACCTGGGCGGCCAGTTCGTAGTCCAGCAGCAGCGCCCAGCCGCCCTGGAACGGCCAGTCNGGGTCCGCCGCGCCATGGCCGGCGCGTGCGCGCAGCCAGGCCGCGTCCAGCGCCTGCAGGAAGCCGCCGGGCAGCGGCGCGCCGTCCAGCGTGCGGGTGGTGCCGTCATGGTCCAGGCGCAGGCCGCCGCCGTCGGCGCGCAGCAGCAGGTCCCAGCGTCCCTGCTCGGTGCCCGCCGCCACCGATTCCAGCAGCAGCGGATAGCGCGCCGGGTCCACCCGGTGCAGCGCCAGCAGGTCGGTGTGGCCGGGGAGCGGTCGCAGGTGCGGCATGGCGGTCATGGACGCGGGATGGCACCTGGCCGGAAGCCCGCGCCGGCCGGCGCGGGCGGAAGCGCGCCGGCCCGTCGCCGGGCCGGCAGGCCGTCAGATGCGGCGGAACACCAGGGTGCCGTTGGTGCCGCCGAAGCCGAAGCCGTTGGACATGGCCACGTCCACCTTCGCCTGGCGCGCGGTGTTGGGCACGTAGTCCAGGTCGCAGCCCTCGCCCGGGTTCTCCAGGTTGATCGTCGGCGGGACGATGCCGTGGTGGATGGCCAGCACCGAGAAAATCGCCTCCACGCCGCCGGCCGCGCCCAGCAGGTGGCCGGTCATGGACTTGGTCGAGCTGACCATCAGCTTGTAGGCGTGGTCGCCGAAGGCGCGCTTGATCGCCAGGGTCTCGGCCAGGTCGCCCAGCGGCGTCGAGGTGCCGTGCGCGTTGAGATAGTCCACCTGTTCCGGCGCCAGGCCGGCGTCGCGCAGCGCGGCCAGCATGCAGCGCGCGGCGCCCTCGCCGTCCTCGCACGGGGCGGTCATGTGGTTGGCGTCGGCGCTGGAGCCGAAGCCGGCCAGCTCGGCGTAGATGCGCGCGCCGCGGGCCTTGGCGTGCTCGTACTCCTCCAGCACCAGGATGCCGGCGCCGTCGCCCAGCACGAAGCCGTCGCGCTCGGCGTCCCACGGGCGCGAGGCACGCTCGGGCTCGTCGTTGCGCGTGGACATGGCCTTCATCGAGCAGAAGCCGCCCATCGAGGTCGGCGAGGAGCCGCGCTCGGCGCCGCCGGCGATCATCACGTCGGCGTCGCCGTACTGGATCATGCGCATGGCCACGCCGATGGAGTGGTTGGAGGTGGCGCAGGCCGAGACCGCGGAGAAGTTCGGGCCCTTGATGCCCTTGAGGATGCTCAGCTGGCCCGGGAGCATGTTGATGATCGTGCTGGGCACGTAGAACGGCGAGATCTTGCGCGGGCCGCCCTCCAGGTACTTGGCGGTCTGTTCCTCGATGCCGAGGATGCCGCCGATGCCCGAGCCGATGATCGCGCCGATGCGCTCGGCGTTGGCCTCGGTCACCTCCAGGCCGGCGTCGTCCATCGCCATGAAGGAAGCCGCCAGTCCGTAGTGGATGAACGGCTCCATCTTCTTCGCCTCCTTCGGCGGGATGAAGGCGGTGGGATCGAAGCCACGGATCTCGCCGGCGATGCGGGTGCTGAACGCCGACGCATCGAAATGGGTGACCGGACCAATGCCGGAACGGCCGTGGATGATTCCGTCCCAGCTGCTGGCCAGGTCGTTGCCCAACGGGGTGACCATGCCCATGCCGGTGACTACGACGCGACGCTGGCTCATTGACGGCTCCTAGTGAATAGCTGCATCGGCACGTCCGGCGGCGTACGTGCCCGCCAGACGCGCACGGGGCCGCACGCAGCGGCCCCGGTTTGTGTACTTGCGCCGCGGGCCGAAGCCCGGCCCGCGGTCTGGGCACGCGTCAGTTCTTGACGTGGGCCTTGATGTAGTCGATCGCCTGCTGGACGGAGGTGATCTTCTCGGCCTCTTCGTCCGGGATCTCGCACTCGAACTCTTCCTCGAGGGCCATCACCAGCTCGACGGTGTCGAGCGAGTCGGCGCCCAGGTCGTCGACGAACGAGGCGCTGTTGGTCACTTCTTCTTCCTTGACGCCGAGCTGTTCGACGACGATTTTCTTGACGCGCTCTTCGATGGTGCTCATGGGTTTGCTGCTCCAGGCGGAGGGGTTTGTCGGTCGGACCGCCTCAGGCGGCGGCACGGGTTTCACTTTCCACAGGGCGGATAGTGTAGTCAAAAGGCGCGGCCCCGGGCCATTTCCCGCAACCGCAGCCGAATCAAAAACTTACGCCAACTCCTGCAGGTCCAGGCGGAGGCCGGATCAAGCCATGTACATGCCGCCGTTCACGTGCAGGGTTTCGCCGGTGATGTAGCCGGCGTCCGGCCCGGCCAGGAAGGCCACGGCGCGGGCGATGTCTGCCGGCTCGCCGAAGCGGCCCAGGGCTATCTGCCCGAGCATGGCGTTCTTCGCCTCCTCCGGCAGCTGGCGGGTCATGTCGGTGTCGATGAAGCCCGGCGCGACCACGTTGACGGTCACGCCGCGGCTGCCGATCTCCTTGGCCAGCGACTTGCTGAAGGCGATGATGCCGGCCTTGGCCGCGGCGTAGTTGGCCTGGCCGGCGTTGCCGGTGGCGCCGATCACCGAGGCGATGTTGATGATGCGGCCCTTGCGCGCCTTCATCATGCCGCGCATGACCGCCTTGCAGGTGCGGTAGACGCTGGTCAGGTTGGTGTCGAGGATGGCCTGCCAGTCCTCGTCCTTCATCCGCATCAGCAGGTTGTCGCGGGTGATGCCGGCGTTGTTGACCAGGATCGAGACCGGGCCGAACTCCTTGGCGATGGCGTCGATCAGCGCCTCCACCGCCGCGCCGTCGGTGACGTCCAGCTTGCGGCCGTGGCCGCCCTTGTCCGCCAGGCGCGCGCCGATGGCCTCGGCACCGGCATCGGTGGTGGCGGTGCCGACCACGGTGGCGCCGCGCGCGGCCAGCTCGTCGGCGATGGCCGCGCCGATGCCGCGGCTGGCGCCGGTGACCAGGGCGATCTCGCCGCTCAGGGGCAGGTTGCTCATCTCGTCCTCGTGTTCCGTTGCATGCGGCCGGATGCGGCCGCGGTCTGTGGGGTCAGCGCCAGTCCGCCAGCGCCGCCTCGAAGTCCGCCGCGGCACCGATGGCGCGCGCCTCCAGCGACTTGTCGATGCGCTTGACCAGGCCGGCCAGCACCTTGCCCGGGCCGCACTCGGCGACGCGGGTGGCGCCGCGCGCGGCCAGCGCCTGCACGCAGCCGGTCCAGCGCACCGGCAGGTAGAGCTGGCGCACCAGCGCGTCGCGGATGGCGTCCACGCCATCGTGCACCTGCGCGTCCACGTTCTGCACCACCGGCAGCGCCGGCGCCTGCCACTGCACCGAGGCCAGCGCTTCGCCCAGGCGCTCGGCCGCCTGGCGCATCAGCGGGGTGTGCGAGGGCACGCTCACGGCCAGCTTGACCGCCTTGCGCACGCCGCGCCCGGCCAGCAGCGCCAGCGCCGCGTCCACCGCGGCGGCCTCGCCGCCGATCACGATCTGGCCGGGGGAGTTGTAGTTGGCCGGCACCACCACGCCGCTGCCGGAAGCCTGCGTGCAGACCTCCTCGACCACGGCATCCTCGGCGCCGAGCACCGCGGCCATGGCGCCGGTGCCGGCCGGGGCGGCCTCCTGCATCAGCTGGCCGCGCAGGCGCACCAGGCGCGCGCCGTCATGCAGCGACAGCGCGCCGGCGGCGACCAGGGCGGTGTACTCGCCCAGGCTGTGGCCGGCCAGCATGGCCGGCTGCGGCCCGCCCTGCGCCTGCCAGGCGCGCCACACGGCCACGCCCGCGGCCAGCAGGGCCGGCTGGGTGTACTCGGTCTGGTTGAGGGTCTCTTCCGGGCCCTGCTGGGCCAGGCTCCACAGGTCCACGCCCGCGCCCTCCGAGGCCTCGGCGAAGGTCTCGCGGATCACCGGGTGGGATTGGGCCAGGTCGGCCAGCATGCCCACGGACTGGGAACCCTGTCCGGGGAAAACGAAAGCAAGCGTCGGTTGGGTCACGCGCGTGCGCAATTGGCGAAAGTGCGGCGATGATACGGGCGAAACGCCGGGTTTGTCTGTACCACGGCGTATGTGCCACGGCGCGGGCGCACCTGCGCCCGCCGCCATGCACTCAGTAGCGCAGCAGCGCCGAGCCCCAGGTGAAGCCGCCGCCGAAGGCCTCCAGCAGCAGCAGCTGGCCGCGCTGCACGCGGCCCGAGCGCACCGCCTCGTCCAGCGCCAGCGGCACCGAACCGGCGGAGGTGTTGCCGTGGCGGTCCACGGTGACGACCACGCGGTCCATCGGCATCTCCAGGCGCTTGGCGGTGGCCTCGATGATGCGCAGGTTGGCCTGGTGCGGGATCAGCCAGTCGAGGTCGCGCTTGTCCAGGCCGTTGGCGGCCAGGGTCTCGTCGACCACGCCGTCCAGCGCCTTGACCGCGTGCTTGAACACCTCGTTGCCGGTCATGAGGATGCGCACGCCGGCGTTGTCGGCGTCCTTCTGGAAGCCGCTGGACACGCCCACCGGGCACTGCAGCAGGTCGCGCTTGCTGCCGTCGGCGTGCAGGTGGGTGGAAAGGATGCCGGTCTCGGCGTCGGCCTTGAGCACCACCGCGCCGGCGCCGTCGCCGAACAGCACGCAGGTGGTGCGGTCGGTCCAGTCCACCATGCGGGTCAGGGTCTCGGCGCCGATCACCAGCGCGGTCTTCACCGCGCCGCTGCGGATGAACTGGTCGGCCACGCTCAGGGCGAAGATGAAGCCCGAGCAGGCGGCGTTGACGTCGAACGCCGGGCAGCCGGCGATGCCGAGCTTCTGCTGGATCAGGCAGGCGGTGGACGGGAACACCACGTCGGGCGTGGTCGTGCCCACCACGATCAGTTCGATGTCGGACGGGGCGGCACCGGCGGCCTCCAGCGCGCGCAGCGCGGCCTGGTAGCCGAGCTCGCTGGTGGTCTGCCCTTCGGCGGCGACGCGCCGCTCACGGATGCCGGTGCGGGTGCGGATCCACTCGTCGCTGGTGTCGACCACCCTGGCCAGGTCGTCGTTGGTCACCACCTTCTCCGGCAGATAGCTGCCGGTTCCGGCGATACGCGAATAGATGCGTCCGCTCATGCAAGCTCCCGATCGGGCTCCCTCGGGAGCCGTACCACGAATTGCCGTCCGGCGCGCGCAGGATGCGCGCGCCGGCAGGGTCCAACTCAGTCTTCCTCGACCACCGGGGCCTTGGTGGTGATCACCTTGCGGCCACGGTAGTAGCCGTCGGCGGTGATGTGGTGGCGGATATGGATCTCGCCGGTGGTCGGGTCGGTCGACAGCTGCTTGGCCGTCAGCGCGTCATGGGAACGGCGCTGGCCGCGGCGGGACGGGGTGACACGGGATTTCTGAACAGCCATGGGATTGCTCCAACTCGGATTTGATTGCGTAACTGTGGGACCTCGATGCCACCCGCCGGTGCCATTGCAAGGGCGCCTGCGGCGGCGGCGCGGCCGTCCTACTTGTCCTTCTTGAGGGCCGCCAGCGCCGCGAACGGACTGGCTGCCCGCAGTTCCTCCTCGTCCGCCGGCCAGGTCCTTTCGACCGGCTCGCTGCCCGGGGCCACCGGCACCACCGGCACCGCCAGGACCAGCTCGTCCTCGACCAGGTCGGCCGGGCGCAGCTGACCGTCCTCCGGCACCAGCAGCGNCTCGTAGCCCGGCGGCAACGCGGCCTCGTCGGCCTCGTCACGGATCAGGCCCAGCCGCTGCACCAGCTGCACCGGCAGCACGAACCGCTCCAGGCTGCGCTGGCACACCAGCGGCAGGCCCGCCTCGATGGTCAGCTCGATGAACGGCACCTGCAGCGCGTCCTGGCCGAACTCCAGCACGAAGCTGCATTCGCCCTCGGCATCGGCCAGGCAGCCGCCGAGCCGGGCCATCGCCGACAACGGCAGACGCCCCTCGAAACGGCGCCTCGCGGCGACCATCCGCCAGGCGTCCAGCGATTCGGGTACCTGCACGACAGACGCACCTGCGGACATAAGCCGCTGAATGTTAAGGACTGGGCCGCGTGGTGTCAAACCGCACGCGCGCGTGACCCGCGCACCGTTGCCGCGGCGCACACGCGCGCCCACACTGGTCTTCCATTGTGCGCCTTCCCCGCCCCCATGCCCATGCTCGTCCTGGCCTCCACTTCGCCCTACCGCCGTGAACTGCTGCAACGCCTGCGCCTGCCCTTCCGGACCGCCCGGCCGGAGGTGGACGAGCGGCCGCTGCCGGGCGAGGCGCCGGCCGCCCTGGCCCTGCGCCTGGCCAAGGCCAAGGCCCAGGCCGTGGCCCTGCGGCATCCGGATTCCTGGGTGATCGGTTCGGACCAGGTGGCCGAGCTGGACGGCCGCCCGCTCGGCAAGCCCGGCGGCCGCGAGGGCGCGGTGGCGCAGCTGACGGCGATGAGCGGCAAGGCCGTGGCCTTCCACACCACGGTGTGCCTGCAGGGACCGGGCCGCGCGCTGGTGGCGGCCGACCGCACCGTGGTGCGGTTGCGCCGGCTCACGGCGGAGGAGATCGGCCGCTACGTGGACGCCGAGCAGCCGTTCGACTGCGCCGGCAGCTTCAAGTGCGAGGGTCTGGGCATCACCCTGTTCGACGCGATCGAGTCCACCGACCCCACGGCGCTGGTCGGCCTGCCCCTGATCGCCCTGTCGCGGCTGCTGCGCGAGGCCGGCTTCACCCTGCCCTGAGCGCTCAGCCGCCGCCGCGCACCGGGCACAGCCGGTACGCGAACGCCTGGTCGCCGATCCAGCTGGCATGGTCGCGGCAGCCGTCCGCGTCCAGCGCCAGTCCGTAGCGGGACAGGATCTGCTGCGCCTGCGCCATCAGGGCGGCATCGGCCTGCGCCAGCGCCGCCGCGGCATCGTCCGCGGCCACGAACCGGCACGGCCCGCCGTCCGGCGCCAGGTCGAGGCGGCGGTTGCGCCGGGCCAGGGCCCGCATCAGCGCGCAGTCGCCGTCGTCCAGGCCAAGCCGCGCNGCCCAGCGGTTGAGCCGTTCGATGCGCTGCGCGCGGCGCTCGATCGGCACGGCGGACTCGCCGGGCGAAAGCATGGCCAGCACCGGGCCGGAGGCGGCGATCCGCCGGATCCGGTCGGCGTAGGCCGCCGACTCGGGGAAGTTCGAGCCCACCGAGGCGTAGGTGGTGTCCGTCCACAGGAACGGCAGCCGCCAGGCCTGCGGCTGGTCACCGACCAGCAGCACCGCCGCCGGCGCCGGCCCGGCCGGCCGCTCCACCCGGAACGCCTCGCGCCGCCAGCCGGCGTGCCCCCAGTCGCCCCAGCCGCTGAGTGCCACCAGCGCCGACAGCGCGATCGCCGGACCGGCCACGCGCCCGGCGCGGCGCGGCGGCAGCAGCCGCTGCAGCAGTCCCCACAGCGCCAGCGGCGCCAGCAGCTCCAGCACCACCAGGTAGCGGTGGATGCTGAACAGCGCCAGCCACAGCACGAAGCCGGCCACGAAGAACACCGTGAACAAGCGCGCCACCGCGGCATCGCCCGTGGCCGGCCGGGCGCATGCACGCAGGCGCCGCAGCGGCCAGGCGGCCAGCGTTGCCAGCGCGGCCAGGTACAGCAGCGCCCAGATGAGCTGGCGCATGCCGACCTCGCTGACCAGGTGCGGCCTGGCGGTGAACAGCAGCGGGCGCAGCAGCGCCTCGCCCAGGCTGGACGGCAGCCAGCGCACGTCGGCCACCGACACCGGCTGCGCCAGCGGCGCCTGGAACCAGGCATTGAACTGCGGGAACAGCGGGTTGCCGAAGGTGTGCCACAGGGTCCACAGCCAGGGCCCGTCCAGCAGCGCGAACACGGCCAGCGCGGCGGCCGCCAGGCGCGTGGCCGCCCACAGCCGCGCCGTCCAGCGTCCGGGGGCGGCCAGCACCGCCAGGCCCAGGGCCACGGCGTAGACNGCATTGGTCAGCTTCAGCGCCACCGCCGCGCCCAGCAGCAGGCCGGCCCAGGCCAGGCGCGNCCCACGCCACCGCCCACCCTCGGGCAACGCCAGGGCCAGCGCGCCGAGCACCAGCGGCGCGGTGCTGGCATCGCCCATGGTGTTGCCCAGCTCCGCCAGGAACGCGGCGCCCGCCAGCCCGGACAGGGCCAGCAGCGGCGCCAGCCAGCCGCGCCGCGCATCGCCCTCGAGCATGCGCCAGGCGACCCAGGCCGCCGGCAGGAAGGCCAGACCGTGCAGCAGGCCCAGCAGCAGNCCGGCCAGCGGCGCCGGCGCATGCAAGGCCAGCAGGTAGTACGGCAGGTCCAGCCACGGCGCGAAGTAGCTCTGCATCTGCGCCGGGGCCAGGTCCAGGCCCACCCGCCCCTGCAGCCACGCCCAGGCGTTGTGCAGGTGGTAGTTGCGCAGGTCCCAGTTCATGTCCTGGCCGCGCAGCAGGGCCAGCAGCGCGCACAGCGCGGCGACCGCGACGGTGGCGGTTGCCCGCCCGCGCCGCGACTGGAAACCGCAATGGACGGCCAGCCGGCGCGCGGCGGCCGCAAGCCGCGGGAAGCGCTCAGCCACCGGCCGCCTCCCGCGCCACGCCCCAGGCATCCGCCTCCTCCCCGGCCGCCTGGGCCAGGCCGGGCACGGTGCCCTGCGTGCGCGGGATGGCCAGGTAGGCCAGGCGCTTGGCCTCGACCCGGCCGCGGGTGACCGTGTCCAGGATCAGCCCGCAGGCCAGCGCCAGGGCCGCCAGCAGCGCCAGGCCGGAGCACAGCACCGCGGTGGGCAGGCGCGGCACCAGCCCGGTCTCCAGGAAGGTCAGCAGCAGCGGCACGGCCAGCACCAGTGACAGCAGCATGCTGGCCGCGGCGATGATCGAGAAGAACAGCAGCGGCCTCTCGGCCTTGAACAGGCGCAGGATGGTGGCCAGGATGCGGGCGCCGTCGCGCCAGGTGTTGAGCTTGCTGGTCGAGCCTTCCGGCCGCGCGAAGTAGCGGGTCGGCACCTCGGCCACCGGCATGCGCAGCTGCAGGGCGTGCACCGCCAGCTCGGTCTCGATCTCGAAGCCGGCCGCGTGCGCCGGGAACGACTTGACGTAGCGGCGCGAGAACACCCGGTAGCCGGACAGCATGTCCTGGAAGCTGTTGCCGAACAGCAGCCCCACGCAGCGGGTCAGCAGGCGGTTGCCGAAGCGGTGCCCGGCGCGGTACGCGGCCGGGTCCTGGTCCACACGCGCACCGACCACCATGTCCAGCCCCTCCTCCAGCAGGCGCCGGACCAGCCGCGGTGCGGCCTCGGCGTCGTAGGTGGCGTCGCCGTCGACCATGACGTAGACGTCGGCCTCGATGTCGGCGAAGGCCCGCCGCACCACGTTGCCCTTGCCGCGCAGCGGCACCGGGTGCACCACCGCGCCGGCCTGGCGCGCCAGCTCGGCGGTGCCGTCGTCGGAGGCGTTGTCCAGCACGTGGCACTGCGCCTGCGGCAGGCTGCGGCGGAAGGCGGCCACCACCTCCGCGACGGTGGCGGCCTCGTTGCGGCACGGCACCAGCAGCGCGACACGCAAGGTGCCGGCACCGGCACTGGGCTGGTCCATGGCGGGATTCCTCCGGAAGGGAGCCGGATATTACCGGCGCGCCGCGGCGCTGACGATCCGCACCGGCACCTCGGGCCACTCCTCCACGCTGCCGTCGGCGCCGTGCAGGCGCAGGCCCAGCCAGCGGCGGCCGGCCAGGCTGGCGGGCACGTCCACGCGCGCCTGGAAGCCCACGTGCGGATGGTGGGGATCGGTGGAGCCCGGGAAATGCCCGCGCACGTCCAGCGGTGCGCCGTACTCGGCCTCGGCCACCACCGCGCCGTCCAGGGTCACCTCGACCCGGGCCAGCCCCACCCCTTCCTTGAACGCCCAGCCGCGCACCGTGAACGGCGCGGCGACCTCCTCCCCCGGCCCGGGCGCGTCGATCCAGGCCAGCGCCGGAGTCACGCAGCCCTGCCGCGGCGGCGAGCGCCGCGCCGGCAGGCGCAGCAGCAGGAAGCGCTGCGCGCCGTGGTCCACCAGCACGGTGCGCGCCGGCGGCGGCAGCGGGCCGAGCATCCCGCACACGGCGTGGTAGCGGTCCAGCAGCGCCTTGAACGGCACGTGCCCGGGCGCCAGCACCAGCAGCGCCGGCTGCGCCACCCCGGCCGCGGGCGGGCCCTCCAGGCCCCACAGCCGCAGCTGCGGCGCCCGCCCGTGCGCATGGTTGAGCGGGTGGTCCAGCACCGCGATGCGTGCGTCGCCCAGCTCGAAGCCCAGCTCGGCGCCGAGCTTGAAGTCGTCCACCAGCAGGCGTGTGCCCGGCGGCATCCGCGCCAGTTCCCCGCGCACGGCCTCGGCCAGCGCCGACCATCCGGCGAAGTTGCGCGGATAGTGCTTGCTGCCGGCGCTGGCGGTGCGCACCGACGGCGCCGACACGGCCAGCAGCCCGCCCAGCACCGCGCACAGCCCCAGCCCGGCCACGCCCCACACCAGGCGCTGCCAGCGCGGCGCCAGGCGGGCGAGCATGGCCGCGCCGGCCGGCAGCAGGGCCAGGTAGCCGGGCACCGGCCAGTGGAAGCTGACCCGCTCGCTGTCGGTGACGAAGCCCAGCACGAAGATGCCAGCCAGCACGATCGCGCCGAACAGGCCCAGGAACTGCCACTGCGGCCGCGTGGCCCGCTGCGGGCGCACGTGCCGCCATGCGGCCACGGCCAGCAGCACGAACAGTGGCGGAGTCGCGACCAGCGCCTGCACCGGCAGGAACGCCAGGCCGCCGGCGTGCAGCGCCCACGGGTGGCGGTCCACCAGCTGGAAGCGCAGCCCGGCCTCGCCGTTCTCCAGGTTCCACAGCAGCAGCGGCGCCCAGGCCAGCGCGCCGAAGGCCAGCGCCAGGATCACCCGCGGGTCGCGCGCCAGGCGCCGCCCCTGCGGCAGGCACAGCATCGCCGCCGCGCCGGCCACGATCACCCCGCCGAAGCGGTAGTGGCTCAGCGCGCCCAGGGCCAGGCCCGCGGCCAGCTCCAGCACGGCCACCGGCGAGACCTCGCGCAGCAGGCGCACGCCGGCGTGCAGGCACAGCACGGTGGCGCAAGCCAGCGGCACGTCCGGCAGGGCCATCACCCCCAGCGCACCCAGCAGCGGCAGCAGCACCGCCAGGCTGCCGGCGTTCCAACCGGCGATGACGCCGAACCAGCGCCGGCCGATGCGCACCACCCACCACGGCACCAGCGCGCCCAGCAGCAGGAACGGCAGGCGCACCGCCAGCACGTGGTCGCCACCAAGCAGCGTGCCCAGCCGGACCAGCCACGCGGTCATGCCCGGCAGGTCCGAATAGGCCAGCGCCAGGTGGCGCGACTCCTGCCAGTAGAACGCCTCGTCCACGAACAGGGGCAGCCGCGCGGCCACCGCCACCTTCAGCAACAGGGCCACGCCCCACAGGGCGAGGAAGGTGCGGCGCGCGCGTAGTTCTCCCTGCATTCCCGCTACACTCCGTGCGTTCTCCAGGAAACGGCTGCGATGGCGCAAACGACAGGCTCCACCGAAGCGATGCTAACCGACACCCTGCGCGAGGCCCTGGCCCGCGCGCAAGACCAGGTCAACTCGCTGGTGCTGGGCAAGGCCCGCGAGGTGCGCCTGGCCTTCGTCGCCATGCTGGCCGGCGGCCACGTGCTGATCGAGGACCTGCCGGGCCTGGGCAAGACCACACTGGCCCATGCGCTGGCGGCGACCATGGGCCTGGGCTTCCAGCGCGTGCAGTTCACCTCCGACCTGCTGCCGGCCGACGTGCTCGGCGTGTCGGTGTACGACGCGGCCACGCGCCGCTTCCAGTTCCACCCCGGCCCGGTGTTCACCCACGTGCTGCTGGCCGACGAGATCAACCGCGCGCCGCCGCGCACGCAGAGCGCGCTGCTGGAGGCGATGGCCGAGCACCAGGTGACCGTGGACGGGACCACCCACCCCCTGCCCGATCCGTTCTTCGTGATCGCCACGCAGAACCCGGTGGACCTGTCCGGCACCTTCCCGCTGCCGGACTCGCAGCTGGACCGCTTCCTGCTGCGCTTCTCGCTGGGCTACCCCAGCCCGGAGTCCGAGCGTGCCCTGCTCACCGGCGCCGACCGCCGGGAGCTGATCGCCCGCGCCCGCCCGGCGCTGGACGCGGACACGCTGCGCGCGCTGCGCGGGGCGGTGGCGCAGGTGTACGCCAGCGACGCGCTGGTGGGCTACGTGCAGGCGCTGCTGGCGCGCAGCCGCNACCATCCGGGCCTGCGCGTGGGCCTGTCGCCGCGCGCCGGCCTGGCGCTGCTGCGCGCCGCGCGCGCCNACGCCCTGTTGCTGGGGCGCGACCACGTGCTGCCGGAGGACGTGCAGGCGCTGTTCGTGCCGGTGGCCGGCCACCGCCTGGTGCCGGAGGCCGAGGCCGGCCCGGCCGAGAACCTGGCGCGGGCGGTGCTGCAAGCGGTGCCGGTGGACTGATGCGCGAGGCCTGGCGCGGCCTGTACGAGCGCCTGCGGGCCCTGGAGCGCCCGCGCGCGGCCGAGGCGTTGCCTGCGACCATCGACCGCCGCCGCGTGTACGTGCTGCCCACGNGGTTCGGCCTGTTCTACGGCGCGCTGGTGGTGGCGATGGTGCTGGGCGCGCTCAACTACAACAACAACCCGGCCCTGCTGCTGGCCCTGCTGCTGGGCGCGGCCGGGCTGGCCAGCNTGGTCTTCGCCCACCTGCAGCTGTCCGGGCTGCGCGTGGAGGCCGTCTCGGCCGAACCNGTGCCGGCCGGCGACACGCTGTGGCTGAAGCTGGCGCTGGCCGCCGGCGACGGCCGGCGCCGCCGCGGGCTGCGCGCCGACCTCGGTGCCGCGCACGCCACCGCCAGCCTCGGCGNGGACGGCCGCGCCGAGCTGGTCCTGCCGGTGCCGACCCGCCGCCGCGGCTGGCTGCTGCCGGGCCGGGTCCGCCTGTCCACCACCCAGCCGCTGGGCCTGGTCCGCGCCTGGGCGCGGGTATGGNCGCGGCAGGCGCTGCTGGTGTATCCGCGCGCCGAAGCCACGCCGCCGCCCCTGCCCGATGCCGGCGGCCAGGCCGGGCGCAGCCACCCGGACCGCACCGGCGAATCCCCCGAGCAGCTGCGCGCCTATCGTCCGGGCGATCCGCCGCGCAGCATCGCCTGGAAGCACAGCGCGCGCCGCGACGGCCTGGTGGTGCGCGAGTTCGAGCGCAGCCAGGGCNTGGACGTGCTGCTGGACTGGCAGGCGCTGGCCGGGCTGGCCTACGAGCAGCGCATCGCCCGCCTGGCCGCCTGGGTGGACCAGGCCGAGCGCGAGGGCCGCCGCTACCGTCTGCGCCTGCCCGGCCAGCCGCAGCTGGGACCGGGCCGTGGCCATGAACACCGCCACGCCTGCCTGCGGGCGCTGGCCCTGCTGCCACCGGAGTGAGGCCGATGGACGCGCGCGCCACGCCCCCGCTCGATCCGCACAGCCGCGCCTGGGCCCTGGCCACGGCCGGACTGGCGCTGCTGCCGCTGCTGCTGTTGCTGCCGCCGGTGCTGGGCCTGGGCTTCGGCCTGGCGGCGGCGGCGGTGGCGGCGCTGGCGTGGCGCAGGCCCCTGCCGGGCTGGCTGCGCCTGCTGCTGACCCTGGCCATGCTGGCCGCGGTGTTCGCCGCGATGGGCGCGCGCCCGGGCCGCGACACCGGCTGCGCGCTGCTGGCGGCGATGCTGGCGATCAAGCCGGCCGAGACCCGCGGCCTGCGCGACGCGCGCAGCCTGCTGGGCTTTGCCCTGTTCGCACCCTTCGCCGGCTTCCTGCTCGACCAGGGGCCTCTGACCATGGTCCTGGCCCTGGCCGCGGCGCTGACCGCCCTGCTGACTCTGCAACGCCTGGCCGATGCCGAGGCCGGCGTGGCGCCGCCGCCGCTGCGCCGGCACCTGGCCACCACCGCGCGCCTGGTCGGCCTGGGCCTGCCGCTGGCCCTGGCCGCGTTCTGGCTGTTCCCGCGCCTGGCCACGCCGCTGTGGGGCGTGCCCGAGCGCGCCCTGGCCAGACCCGGGCTGTCGGACCGCATGAGTCCGGGCGGCTGGCTNGACCTGATGGCCGACGACCGCCCGGCGCTGCGCGCGCAGTTCTTCGGCCCGATGCCCGGGCCGGAGCAGATGTACTGGCGCGGCCCGGTGCTGTGGCACTANGACGGCCGGACCTGGACCCGCCCGCCGTGGTTGCGCGGTCTGCCCCCGGCGCAGGTGCGGCTGGCCGATGCCGGCTGGGACTACGAGATCGAGCTGGAGCCGGCCGACAACCGCCACCTGGTTGCCCTGGACCTGCCGGAGGCGGCGCCGGCGGGCGCGCGGCTGGGCGGGGACGGCTCGATGACCGCGCAGCGGCCGCTGGCCTCGCCCAGCCGCTGGCGGCTGCGCTCGGCCCCGCCGGTGGCGTTCGAGCCCACCCTGCACCCGCGCCTGCGCCAGCAGGCCCTGCAGCTGCCGCCGGAGCGCAACCCGCGCACCCTGGCCCTGGCACGGCAGTGGCGGCAGCAGGCCGGCGGCGACGACCGCGCCATCATCGAGCGCGCCCTGGGCTGGATCCGCGCGGAGTTCGCCTACACCCTGGACACGCCGCTGCCCGGCCGCGACGCGGTGGACGAGTTCCTGTTCCAGACCCGTGCCGGCTATTGCGAGCACTTCGCCTCGGCCTTCACCGTGCTGATGCGCGCGGCCGGCATCCCGGCGCGGGTGGTCACCGGCTACACCGGCGGCTACCGCAACCCGTTCGGTGGTTACTGGGNGGTGCGGCGCATGGACGCCCACGCCTGGGTCGAGGTCTGGCTGGACGGCCAGGGCTGGGTGCGGGTGGACCCGACCGCCGCGGTGGCGCCCGAACGCATCTACGACACCCTCGAGCAGCGCGCCGCCGGCGCCGGCGGCCAGGCGCTGCTGCGCCTGGACACGCTGGGCGACTTCGCCGACTGGCTGCGCCGTGGCTGGAACGACCTGGTGCTCGGCTTCGACGCCGCCCGCCAGCAGGCGATGCTGCGCACGCTCGGCCTGGAGCGTGCCTCGCCCGCGCAGCTGCTGGCCCTGTTCGCGGCGCTGGCGGCCCTGGCCGTGGCCGCCATGGTGTGGCGGCTGGCGCGCGGCGAGCGCGAGCGCGATCCGCTGCTGCGCGCCTGGCGCCGCCTGGGCCGGCGCTACGAGAAACTGGGCCTGGGCCGGGCCCCGCACGAGCCGGCGCTGGCCTGGGCGCAGCGCGTGGCCGCGGCCCGCCCCGGCTCGGGCCAGGCCCTGCTTATACTCAGCCAACGTTTCGTCGCCGCGCGCTACGCTCGCGCCTCGCAGACGCCGCGCCAGCTGCTGCGTGACCTGGCGCGGCATCGCCCCTGAACGAGGAGAATCCGCATGTCCGTCCGCCATCCGTTCCGCATCGTCCTGGCCGCGGCGGCGGCCGCGCTGCTGGGCGCATGCGCCACCGCACCCCAGCCCCTGCAGGGCAGCTTCCCCGCCGTGACCCCGCAGCAGGCCGCGGCGGACACCCAGGCGGGCGTCACTGTGCGCTGGGGCGGCCGCGTGGTCGAAACCCAGCCGCGCCAGGACATGACCTGCTTCCAGATGGTGGCCCTGCCGCTGAACGCCAGCGGGCGCCCCGACGGCAACTCGCCGGACGCCAGCCAGGGCCGCTTCCTGGCCTGCCGCGCCGGCTTCTACGACCCGGCGGTGTTCACCCCCGGCCGCGAGGTGACCTTCATCGGCCGCGTCGAGGGCACCGAAACCGTGCGCATCGGCGAGTACGACTACCGCCTGCCGCGCCTGGCCGCCGACGTGGTCTACCTGTGGCCGGAGGTGCGGGAGGTGGAAGTGGTGGTCCCGCCGCACCCGTACTGGGGGCCGTACTGGCGCCCCTACTGGGGGCCGTGGTGGTGGTGGTAAGCCCCCGCCCGCGCAGGCACGCATGAACGACGACGAGCGCCGCCCACCGGGCGGCGCTCGCGTATCCGGGGGGGCGGGGCTCAGCGGCCGGGGACGCCGAAGTGGCCCAGCGGTGCGCCGGCCAGCAGGTGCAGGTGGATGTGGAACACGGTTTGGCCGGCGTGGTCGCGGCAGTTCATCACCACCCGGTAGCCATCCCGCTCCAGGCCCTGGCGGCGGGCGTACTCGGCCGCGGCCAGCATCAGCCGGCCCAGCAGCTGGGCGTGCTCGGGCCTGGCATCGTCCAGGGTGCGGATCGGCTCGTGCTTGGGCACGAACAGCACATGCACCGGCGCCTGCGGGGCGATGTCCTTGAAACCGAGGATGTCCTCGTCCTCATAGACGATGGTGGCCGGGATTTCGCGACGGATGATCTTGCCGAAGATGGTGTCGGTCATGGTGGCGATGGGGTTTGGGGCTGCGACCGGAAGGCCAGCTTAGCGCGCCACGCCGCGCGGGCGCTCAGTCCTTCATCTCCGCGCGGGAGCCGAAGGCGTGGGAAAGGGTGCCGCGGTCCACGTACTCCAGCTCGCCGCCCAGCGGCAGGCCCTGGGCNAGGCGGCTGGGCCGCACGCCGTGCTGGCGGGCCAGCTGCGCCAGGTAGTGCGCGGTGGCCTCGCCCTCCACGGTGGCCGAGGTGGCCACGATCATCTCGGCGACCTCGCCGCCCTCCAGGCGCCGGGCCAGCAGGTCCAGGCCCAGCTCGCGCGGGCCGATGCCGTCCAGCGGCGACAGCCGGCCCTGCAGCACGAAGTACAGCCCGCGGTAGCCGGTGGCCGTCTCGATGGCCAGGCGGTCGGCCGGCGTCTCCACCACGCACAGCTGCTGGCGGTCGCGGCCGGCGCCGGCGCACAGCGCGCACACCTCGGTCTCGCTGAAGTCGCGGCACTGGCTGCAGTGGCCGATGCGCTCCACCGCCTCGGCCAGCACCCCGGCCAGGCGGCGGCCGCCGTCGCGGCCGCGCTCGAGCACGTGGTAGGCCATGCGCTGGGCGGTCTTGCGGCCGACCCCCGGCAGCACCTGGAAGGCTTCGATCAGCTGTTCGAGCAGCAGCGACACGGGGCGGTCAGAACGGCAGCTTCATCCCCGGCGGCAGCGGCAGGCCGGCGGTGGCCGCGCTCATGCGCGCCTTGGATTCGGCATCGACCTTGTTGGACGCGTCGTTGAAGGCGGCGGCGATCAGGTCCTCGACCATTTCCTGGTCGGAGAGGATGCTCGGATCGATGCGCACCTTGCGGCACTCCTTGGTGCCGGTCAGGGTCACGCTGACCATGCCGCCGCCGGCGCTGCCGGTGACCTCGAGCCGGGCCAGTTCTTCCTGGGCGCGCTGCAGGTTCTCCTGCATCTTCTGCGCCTGCTGCATGAGCTGGGCGATGTTGCCGCGCATTGTTCAGTTCTCGTCTGCGGGTCGGATGGAATCGGGCACCACGCGGGCCCCGTACTGCTCGACCAGGCGGCGCACCGCCGGGTCGTTGTGGAAGGTCTCCTCGGCCGCCGCCTGGCGCGAGTCGCGCTCGCGGTCCAGCCGCTGGTTCAGGGTCTCGGCGGGCAGCTCGCCCACCTGGAACACGATCTTCGGCACCGCGCCCAGCCCGGCGCCCAGGGCCTCGGCCAGCACCGCGGTGGACTTCTCCGTGCGCAGGTACTCGAAGCCGGGCGCCAGGGCCAGGGTCAGCACCCCGCCGGCATGGGACACGAAGGCCGAATGCGCGGCCAGCTCGCGCGCCGGCCCGCGGAGGTCGCAGGCGGCGACCCGGCGCAGCCAGTCCTCGGCGTCCTCGATCACCCCGCCCGAAGCGGCGGGTGCCGACGGCGCGGCCACGGGCGCCANCGGCTCCGGTGGCGGCATGGCCGCCGGCTCCGCCGCGGGCGCGGGCGCCGGCCGGGGCGCGGCGGCCGGCATCACGATGTCCGGGGCCAGGCCGGCCACCGAGGCCGGTTCGGTCCGCCCCAGGCCCCGGGCCGGCCCGGCCGGAGGCACGGCCGGTGCCGGGCCGGCCGGCGCCGGTGCCGCGGACAGGCCCGCGGCCGGCCCCGGTGCCGGCCGCGCGCCGCCATGCAGGCCGGCGCCACCGGAAGCCGGCGGGCCGGCATCGGCCTCGGGCCGGAAGGCCAGCATGCGCAGCACGGTCATCTCGAAGCCCACGCGGGGCGACGGGGCCAGGTCCAGGTCGCGGCGGCCGTTGACCGCCATCTGGTACCACAGCTGCACCACCTCCGGGCGCAGCCGCGGCGCGTAGGCGTCCACGGCGATGCCCTCGTCGTCCTGCGCCGCGCCGGGCACCAGCTGCCGCACCTGGATGCGGTGCAGGGCCTCGGCCAGGGCCTCCAGCACGTTGCCCCAGTCCGGAGCGAAGCCGGCCAGGGTGGCCACCACCTGCAGCAGGCGCGCTCCGTCGCCGTCGGCCAACGCGTCCAGCAGCGCCGCCACCTGGGTGCGGTCCACGCTGCCGAGCATGGCCCGCACCGCGTCCTCGCGCAGCGCGCCGCCGGCGTAGGCGATGGCCTGGTCCAGCAGGGACAGGCCGTCGCGCAGGCTGCCGTCGGCCGCCCGCGCGAGCTGGCGGATCGCCCCCGGCTCGGCCTCGATGCCCTCGGCAGCCAGGATCCTGGTCATCTGGCCCTCGATCTGGCCCTCGTCCAGCCGCTTGAGGTTGAACTGCAGGCAGCGCGAGAGCACCGTGATCGGCAGCTTCTGCGGGTCGGTGGTGGCCAGCAGGAACTTCACGTGCTCCGGCGGCTCCTCCAGGGTCTTCAGCAGGGCGTTGAAGGCCGCCTTGGAAAGCATGTGCACCTCGTCGATGAGGTACACCTTGTAGCGGCCGCGCGAGGGCATGTACTGCGCGTTCTCGATCACCTCGCGCACGTCGTCCACGCCGGTGTTGGAGGCCGCGTCGATCTCCAGCAGGTCGATGTAGCGGCCGGCGTCGATGTCGGTGCAGGCCGCGCACCGGCCGCAGGGCTCGGCGCTGGTGCCCTGCTCGCAGTTGAGCGACTTGGCGAAGATGCGGGCGATGGTGGTCTTGCCCACGCCCCGGGTGCCGGTGAACAGGAACGCGTGGTGCACCCGCCCGCTGTCCAGGGCATTGCCCAGCGCGCGGACCACGTGTTCCTGCCCGACCAGTTCGGAGAAGCGCTTCGGGCGCCACTTGCGGGCGAGGACGAGGTAGGACATCAGGCAACCGGCTCGATCAGGACCGGCATTGTGCCATGCCCGCCCGGCCGGCAAGCCGGCCTTGTGGCAAGTGCCCGCTGGGGTTAGAATTCGCCGCCCGACAGGGCGCTTCCGGCGCCCTGCCAGGTTCCGGAGAGGTGTCCGAGTGGTTGAAGGAGCACGCCTGGAAAGTGTGTAGGCGGCTATAAACCGCCTCGGGGGTTCGAATCCCCCTCTCTCCGCCAGATACGCCTAAACCCCTGTTTTTACAGGGGTTTTTCTTTTTTCGGAGAGAACGCGCCTGGTACATGGATTGGTACATTCATGCGCCTGCCTCGCTACTTGCTCCACCGCCCTAGCGGCTACACCTTCCGCCTGGTTGTTCCCAAGCACCTGCGCCGCCAATTCGACGGACGCGGCGAGATCCGCCGCACCCTTCGCACGCACGATCCACGCCTGGCCATGGCATGGTCAGGCGCGTTGTTGCTCGCCTACCATGCGGCTATCGCACGGGTGGAGGCGTCGGGGATGGTGTGGCAGAAACAGGACGATGACGAACTGGCGCAAGCGCTGGGCCTGACCGGCGGGCGCAAGCCGAAAGAGTGGAAGGTGGTACATCCGTCCGGCGCGGCGATGGAAGGCCCGGACACGGACGACAAGGCGGCCGATATGGCCGCCGCCAGGGAGGCCGCCGCCTTCTTGGCCGAGCTGTACGGCGGCGCCGGCCCCTTGGCGAACCAGCCGCCACCGTCGGCCCTGCCGGTACCGCCGCCGCCTGGCCCGCCGCCTGGCGTCCACAACAGCCGGACAGACAGCGCCGTGGACTTCTGGCTGAAAGCGGAGCGACCGAACTTCACCACGCCGGCCCGCTTGAAGACCTACCACAAGTTGAAGAAGACCGGCGAAACCTTCGCCGCCTACGTCAAGCCGGGAACCCGGCTCTACACCCTGGGCCGCGCGGACTGCGCAGGCTTCTACAACCACTTGATGGCCGGCGGCCTGGCGCGCAAGACCGCGCAGTCCGTCCAGTCCTACCTCAAACGGTTCTTTACCTGGGCCGCGTCCAGCGGCTACTACCCCGATGACAAAGCCAACCCGGCGGCCGGGCATATCCGCCTGACCCGCGCCGACAAGGCGAGCCGGCGCGGTACCGGCTTCCAGGCGTTCAAGACGGAGCAACTCAAGGCGATGTTTACGCCCGAGGCGTTCGCCGTTCTGCCCACGCTCAAAGATCGTTGGCTGGCCATCCTGGCGCTTTACACCGGGGCCAGGTCAAACGAACTGGCCCGGTTGGAACTGGTGGACGTAGGGCCGGACGAGCACGAAGGCGTGCCCGTCCTGGACATCAACGAACTGGCCGAGGACAAGGCCGTCAAGGCCGAGGCCAGTATTCGGCTGGTCCCCATCCATCCCGACCTGCTGGCCCTGGGCCTGCTGGATCGGGTAGAGGCCAGGAAGGCCGCCGGGGAGTCCCGGCTTTTCCCGGGCAACCTGCTGACGCAGAACGGCCCGGCTGCGTCCAGCCAGAAGGCGTTCCTGTCGGCCCTGAAAGCGTGGGGCATTGCCCCGCGCGGCAAGGGCCGGATGGGGCTTCACTCCTTCCGCGCCACCGTCATCCAGACGATGACCCGCAAAGGCGTGGCCCAGGGCTGGCGGGAACGCTTCGTTGGCCACGAGAGCAGCGAAGGGCCAAGCACGCTGGATACCGACCACGCCGCCACCTACGGGGCTGGCGGCTCGGCGCTACAGGCGACGGCCGCCGCCTGTCTTCCGGCCCTCAACTGGGCCGCCGAGGGCGTCATTGACCTGGACGGCCTGCGGCCGTTGCTGGCCGTTGGAGCGGCCCCGGAGACGGCGCGGAGCGGACGCCGGAAAAAGAGCCCTGGCGGTAAGGCGCAAAGCCAGTAACGGCGCAGGTTTCGGGCACTTTCGGGGCTTTGCCGGCGGTAATGGTGGCGGTAATGCCGAAAGCCTTACGGCACAAGGGTTTAGGGGCTGTTTTTGGGTTGTGCATACCGCGCATGGAAAACACCAGAGGTGCGTGCTGTCCCTGCTCTCGGCTCAGGCTTTTTCGCTCCGGCCGCGCGCCCCGCTGACTGGCCGGCCCTCCCGTCCGCCGTTTCGGCCTGACCTGCGGCCAGCCCTCCACCGCCGGCCAGGTCCCCAGGCCGCCCAGCCGCCCGCCTCGGCTTCCGCCTCATCGTCCTGACCTACCCCCAGCCAACCGCCCCGCCTGCGCCCGTCCTGGCTGCTGGTTGGCCTTTCGCCTTCTCGGTTCAGGTTCCGCCGCTGACGGCTTTCGGCTTTGTCGCATTCGCCAGCCACACCCCTCACCACTACCGCCCACTGTTCGGCTGTCGGCGTTTGCGTTCTGCGCGCCGGCTCGCGGCTTTCGCCCCGGCCAGCCCTTGGCCTTCCGGCAACGCTGGCTAACCTGGTCCCATGCCAGCAAAAAACGAACCTGAACGGCGCCGCCGCTCCTCCCCATTGTCGGGCGCGCTAGCGTCCGACAATGGGGGGAGTTTTGCCAGGCAGGAGCGGGAGCGAGTGCCGAAAAGGCAAAACGGGGGCGCAGCCCCCCGCGCCCGGAACGAGAGTGAAGGGCGCTCGCGGTCAACGGAGTTGGCCGCGCAGGACGCGCCGCCCAAGTATGAACGAGCGCGTCTGGCGGGTGGCTGGGAGGCTGCGCACGCCGGCCCCTTGGCCGAGGCGAAGCAGTCCGCCCAGCAAGCCGCCGCTCACTCGGGCAAGCCCTGGACCCTGGAAGCCGACAAGCAGACCCGGGCGATCCTCGACGACTTCCCGGAGCGAAAGGTCAAGGCGGAGACGGTGGCGAAGTACCGGGCCGACTACGACCGGCTGCGGGCGCGGGGGGTGTCGCCGCTGGAAGCGGCCACCACCCCGGCACACTGGCAGCGACTGCGGACGGCCTGCCGGTTCTGTATGGCCGAGGACGTACGGCGTTGGCGGGCGGCCAGTGAGCGCGCCCGCAAGGCGGGCGACCTCGACAACGCGCAACGCCTGACCGCCGAGGCCCACCGCTTGGCGGTGGCCCTGGATGGCTGGTTTGCACAGCCCCGCACCCGCCTGACCTGGGCGGCCAAGGCGCGAGCCCTGGCGGCCCAGGGGAAGCGCCCGCCCAGCAAGAGCCGGCGGCGGGACACCCCGCCAGCCCCGGACCTGGCAGCGGCGGCGCTGCTGTTTCCAGCGGCCAAGGGCGGGCCTCCGGTACGGGGGCAGACCTTGGCCGAGCGCCACACCGAAAGGCTGGCCCTGCTGGCCCTGACGGGCCTGCGGCCGGCCGAAATGATGGCGGGCGTCGTGCTGCGGGCGACCGTCGAAGACGGCCGGCCGCTGCTGTCCGTGGAAATCAAGGGCTCGAAGGTGGACGGCCAGCGCGGCCACCGTGGCCGCGTGCTGGTACTGGAAGCCACCGGGCCAGCAGCGGCCGCCCTACGGGCCGCCGCTGAGGCCAGGGGCGGCATGTTTACGCTAGCGACCACGGCAGCAGACTACCGGAGCCTAAATCGCGCCCTGGCGCGTCATGGTCTGTCTTGCTACTCGTTCCGCCACGCCTTGGGGTCTGACCTGAAGGCGTGGGTTTGCTCGCCGGCCTCTGCTGCTTACATGCAGCCAGGCGAGGCCGCGAAGGCGGCCGCGCAGGTGATGGGCCACCGCTCCACTGAAAGCCTGGCGTACTACGGCACGCGGGCCGGCAGCCGCCAAGGCGGCCGGCCTCCCCTCTGGGCGGCCAGCGCCACGGAAGCCGACTTGATCCGCGAGAAGTCCCCGGCCTACCGGCGGAGCCGGAGTCTACCCCTGGTGCGGTTCCCGGCGCGCGGCAGCGCGCCCCCGCCTCCCGCTCCAAAGCAACAACCCGCGCCAAGGGCGCGGGTGTTACCGAAGCCCAAGCCGCCGGGGTTTTAGCCCTTGCCTTTCGCTTTGAGCGTTGGCTTGAACCGCCCGCCTCGCGTGTCCTGCGCGGCGGTCAGGTGTTGCCTCCGTTCCTCGTCCATGCGGGTACCCAGGCCCTTGGCGAAGATGGTGGAGTTGACGAACAGGTGTCCACCCTGCCTCACGAAAAACCCGCGCTTTTCCAGGGATTTGAAGTGTTTGGATATGGCTTGCTGGGAGCAGCCGAAATCCTTGGCCGTGGCTTTTTGCGAAAGACTGACCAGGTTTCCGTATTCCATCTTCTCGAGGACGTAGGCAACAATTTTCATTTCCTGCGTGGTAGTGCCTGCGTCGAGCAGTTGGCGGAAGTTGCCGATGAACGCGAGGCAGAACCCTGCCCCCTTCTCGATGGCGACGGGGGAGGTTTCGCGGTAGGTGGTGCGCTTTTCAATCACGCCGCCGGCAGCGGCTGCGCCGGCCAGGGCTTGTTTCGCCTCGTCGCTGAGGCCGGTTTCTGCGTCTAGTTCGTCGCGGACTTCGGCGGCGGGGATGGTTTCGGCTCGAGTCTGGAATGTCATGGGGTTAGGCTCCTTCGCGGGAAAGTGCGAAGGAAGGCAGACCGCCGGCCTCGCATACAGCATTGAATGGAAGAAACTCAACCTGTCAAGCGTGAAAAACAACCAAAACTTGTCAGCGCGACAACCCAGGCACAACCTTCAGGGGTTGTAGGGCTACAACCTCTAGAGGTTGTGGCTTTTACAACCTTCAGGGGTTGTAAGAAATGAGACTGAAATGGATGGAAATGGCTTGTTTTTAGGGGTTTCGTGAGTGGGTAAGAGATAGAACATGTAAGAGACCAAGCCGCCCCCTTCCGTCCCGCTGCGGCGCTACGCGCCTGGCGGTCGCCCCCCAAGGGGCTGACGGTGTGGCCGCCTGCGGCGGCCGTCCTCTGGCCGTGGGCCAGGACTTGGGCGGGCGCTTCCGCGCCACGCCCGCAGTCTGCTACACTACGCGCCGACGCTGGTACGCCAGTTGGTACAAACTCTCACCGGGTTGTTTTTCTCGGAAAAACAAGGGTTTAGTGGTGGTTTGGGGCTTTCCCCCTCTCTCCGCCAGTTGCGCAAAGGGGCCCCGCAAGGGGCCCCTTTGCTTTGCGCCTCCGGCGGAGCCGGTCCGGTTCGCCCCTGGCCCGCCCCCGC
>JGI26049J44785_1000222_pt1 | contig 31254 bp, 54 predicted proteins | sample HigsolmetaGSP11D_FD_44785 | JGI IMG/M metagenome (IMG submission 44785)
ATCGGCACATAGAGATTGCTGTCCTTCACCACTTGCTGGGTGAGAGCGAACAATCCAAGATGCGATGCTTTTTTTATTTTTGGAGCGATTTTCTTTGTATCCACTTTAACCCGAACGCCCATCAAACCACTTCCACTTCGTAATGGTGGATTGAATCGAATCCATAAAATGGCTTACAGGCATGGACTCGCATCTCTGTGCCATTAAATGTCACTTTCGATTTAACTTTTAGCGGTTTGAAATTCGGCGTATTCACCGCATCCAGAAAGATGATTCCGGTCGTTTGGATCTCTTGTCCATTAGCGTCCGTCCGGAGTGATATTTTTGGTTCAAAGCGGACAAAATCAATGGTTTCTTTGTCACCCCAGGATTCGCCGAAATTGCCTTGACCGAGGTATTCCTCGTATTCTATGGAATGACAGAGCAGGTACTTGGGAATCGGTTTAATAAACGGCATTCTGTACCACACCTATGCCACTATATAGCAGTCCGGTTGATGATAGATAGTTCAAAGCGTTTGGGCTTAGAAAACTATCTTTCTGTGCGGCAGACTGTCGGCTGCCATAACTAAAACTCCCGATCTGTACATTGCCGACATTCGATTGTCCGGCGTTTACCTCGGCATCGCCGCCCATGACCACGTAATATTCAACCTGCGCCGCAACAGCTTTTTTCACTTGGTCCTGTAAAAATTGCGCCAATTGCTCAAATTCAACGCCTCTTAGCACATAGTTCGTAGCCATATCAATAGCATCGCTGGCACGCTCGATGTATTTATCAATCTGATCGCCCGCATCTTGGCCCATATACTCATTTTTGTAATAGTCGGGAGTAATGTATCCCATCTTTAAAATCACCCCTTAAAAGGGAAAGAGAGCGTTATTTGCTCTCTTTTTTGCTTTCCTTTTGCGCCTTTTTAGCTTTGAGATCATCCTCTGTTACTTCTTCATAGCCTAAAGCCTTGAGCTCCTTGATTTTCGAAGGATCGTCTTCGCGCAAAATGGCGTTTTCCTTGCGTAAAATAGCCAACTCAATCACTCCTTACGCTTTAGCAATGGTGCCATAAGAAGCTACGACACCGTCAGCTTGGTTTTTGAGTACGAACAAGTCGTGATATAGACGGTTTTGATACAAATAACCGTCCCCTTCCGTGTGTTCGCCTGGAGCAAAGAGATAAATAGAGTTCAATTTTGCTTTAGCCACAACGGCACCGCGGTAAACGATGATCCAGTTCAAAGCGTACGATCCGGGCGCAGCAACAAATCCATCCGTGAAATCAAAGGAAGTATGAAACCGATCGACATCAAAAACTTCAATCAAACGGATGCCATCCAACATTGTGACACGCGTTTCGATAGACGTGCCTTGGTTGTCAAGATTGATCTGCCCTTTGCCTTCTTTATACGCTTCAATCAGATCCATCACATCCGAAGATACATATGCCACAAGATTGGATGTGCCGTACTTCCGCACTTTTTTAATGTCACGTTTGAGATTTGTGATGACATCATCAACCGTAACATCTTCGCTTGTTGCATTCCCGAAGCTGATCGCTTTTGTAGCCAGTTTGCTAAACCGATAAGCATCGATTTCCGGCCCGGCATGTTCATTCAAAAATACTCGAGTGAGATTGGCCGCGCTTGCCGCTTGATTGGACTCGTCCACATCCATTTGGTCAACGAAGAATTCGACGTCACGGTCAAAAGAGAGCGTATATGGTTCATGAGTGACGTCAACAGTTCCGCGATTGTAACCGCCATTCCGGCTGTGATTCTTATAACCACTCACAGCGAGCGACGGTACATGGAATGTCCGAGCACCCATCCATTGAACGTTCGGTGTTTCCAAGACATTGGTTAATGTAGCTTGCTTAATGACTTGATCCAATTCTGTTTGGTATTTTTCGGCATAGTTTATTGCCATAAAGAATCATCCTCCTATTCTTGTTTTCCGAGTAACGCGGCGACAAAAGCATCGCCATTTCCACTTGATTGATGCTGGCCAGTCGTAAACGTTGGCTTTTGTTGTTGGCCGCCATCGTTTTCAATATCAAACAAATACGGATCGCTCTCTTTGAGCGATTTAAGTTGCTCATCCAAGCCAAGCAGTTTGTCACCGTCCAGCTTGATCGCTTCTTTGTTAAGGAGCGCTTCGACGGCTTTTGGATTTCGTGCTTTGGCACTTGTTAGTGCTTCTTTCAAGGCGAAATTAAACTGCTGTTCTTGGAGTTGTTTTTCATATTGATCCTTGATTTGGTTGTTTTGGTCCTGCAATTGCTGAATCTGCTTTTGCAATTCCTCATTTCCGGCTGCTTTAGCTTTCAAATCCTCCAATTGCTTGTCGCGGTCGGCCAATTGCTTTTTGTACTCTTTGACTTGGCTATTCACCTCGTCAAATTTCTCCTTCGGAAACCAGTTTCCATCAGATACGACTGCTATTTTGTGTTCGCCGGCTTTTGCAGTCACCTGATTATACAGTTCCTCGCCTAACAGTTCTTTCAAATCCATTTATTATCGGCTCCTTTATTGATGTTTTTTGGCGTGTCACACCTCACGCTGAAAGGATCCGTTCAGTTTTACGCCGAACCTTTAAAGAGCGCAATATAAAGCGCCGAGAAACTCTCATTCCCGGCGCGATTTATACAATTTGTTCGCGGTCATATCTCCGCGTTCTTTCAGTTCGTCTGATAAATTCCCTCATCACCGCTTGCCGTTCTCTAACTTTAGCTGCGGCGCGTTTTGCCCCTTCCTCATCGCCCATCGCTTCAAACATCGCTTTTTCCCGTTTAGCTTGACGGATACGGCGCTCCAAGTACCTTTGTTTTTGGCTTTCGGCATAGCGCTTTTTGGTTTCCACTTCGTCATAATGGGGAAATCTTTTTATTGATAGCCCTTCAATATACGGATAAAGGACATGCCGACAGTTAATACCCCCGATACCTTCGATGGTGCCGTATCCCGTTTCGCTCAACGGTGGATATTTGTTGTTTTGTCCGCTGATGGAATATATCCGCCCTTGAAATGGGATATGCGACGGCCTAGAGTCCGCATGGCTCGATATTTCGACAAGATCAACGCCGTATTCTTGAAAGCGTGCTGTCTGCATCTCATTAGATACCTTTGACACCATCGACCTTGTGACCATGTTGATATAGGCCTCTGTCGACCATTTTCGTCCAGATTTATCAACAAGTGCCGGTATGCCTTTCTCTGCCCACCTCTCAGCCGCTTCTCTGAGGGTCTCCTGAGGCGTTGAAACGCCTGTCAATACCTTCCCTACCGTCTGGTTGATGACGTCAATATAGGCCTGTTCTGCTTGCCCTAGCATGGTTGTATTAACTAGGTTGAATATATCCTGTGCCTGCGCTTGATAAGCGGCAAGTATGCCAGTTAATACAGTGCTGTCAGCGATTGGCGGCGGCTGAACAAGTTTGCCTTGTCTGACCGCTTCTTCCAAATCATCTTCGAATTCTTCAACCGTTGAATATCCGGCTTTCTCAAGCATCTTCGATATGGCATCGATGGCAAGGCCTGAATGCTTTGCAATTGTGATGATATTAGCCTGGGTCAATGACCCCAATTCTGCTAGTTTGAGAGATTCCCATGAATGAATATCATCCTCCGTAAGCAGTGATTTATGTTCTCTTAGCCGTTTGGCGATATTGATGAGGATTTGCTCCTCGATAGACAAATAGACCTGCACGACCGGAATGGTAAGTTGTTGCTGTTTTAGGTAGTCCATTATTCATTTCCACCGCCGACAAGTCCCAACATATCCACTTGTTCCGCGGTGGCCGTCGCATTTTCTTCATTGATCTCTTGCAACCACTTTCTGGCTTCTTCCTCCGGCAAGTCATGAATTCGCATAATGGCCCGTACTTTCGGCATCAATCCTTGTGAGACCAACTTCGAATAATAATTGGCATTGGCATCCCGGTCTTGTGCCACCGAATCATCGAAATCAATAGTGACTTCATATTCATCCGGGGCATCGAAAAAGCCGTATAGTTCGGCCACTTCGCAAATAGTTGTGATGAGCTCTTTCAAGCCTTCCTCGATGGTGACCTCATGGCTGTTTTTCGTCCTGAACGTTTTGGAGTTTTCGCTGACTACCTCCGTGGCTGTTTTTACCCCTTGCCCGTCGAACGTGAATGTTCCGGCACTAAAACCGATTTGCATGGCGAGAATATTAAGCAATGCGTTGATGGCATCAATATGCTCTTGAACACGCAATTCAACAGATATGTCAACGATTTTGTCATCATCTAAGTTTGTATTGATAGCTTGGTAGACTTCATCATTGGCATCAAAGTATCTTCGCATCTGCCCGGTTTCCGGATCCACGACGGTTTTCACCGCAGCGGCCGGAACTATGATGCGTTTTTTGCCCAGACGGAATTCGCGCTCAAAACTGTCAAACGCTGTATCAAGTTCTTTTAATGTATCCAGCGCATTGGCATAGAGAGAGATGCCAAGTGGTGACTGAATGTCGATATTATTGGCGATATTTGGCTTAAAATAAACGAAAAGCGGCCTTGATAGACCCTCAATCCGTGTTTCTTCTTCTAGTTCCGGGTATAGCGCGGATAGTGGCACCTTGACGCCTAATTCGGCTTTTGTAGATGACTGATAAAGTTCATTCCGGACCACATATGTCGGTCCATCCCAAGTATGCCACTCAAGTAACGTGAAATACTTGTCGCCTTTGCGGGTTTCGTTTACGAAAACGCCCTCAGTGATTTCATCGGCAGTCTGTGACACTGGGATAAAACAGTTTGCGGTGACATATGATAGCCGGATGCCTTTGTCATCACCAAAGACTTTTATAACCATGCCACCCATGGCAAACATATATTCCAAGTAGCGCTGAAACTGTTTATAAAAACTATTCCGTTTAAAAGCATCTATGACATTTTCGGATAACTTCTCATCGGAAATGTTGATGACACATTTTTCATTAAAAACTAATGACGCCATTTCTTGAGCAATCACCTTCGGCATTCTCATGCTGTTCATGCGGCGCGTTTTTTTGCCCTGCAATGTAAAATAATCGAGATCATGCCATTCTGGATAATAGCCTTTATAAAGCGCGTACCACATATCAATGTGATTATAAAAATCCTCTGATGCGATGACATCCTTCGATTCTAAAACACTTTTAATACCTTTGATTAAGCCCAATCTATACATCACCTGCCTTATCTTGGCGATTATGTTTCTGAACATGTGCTCACCGCCCTAAATAACGTAACGCTTATAAAAATAATTAACGCTATAGCGAAACTCGTCCATAGCGTGGTTAAAATTGTCAATCGGCTTTCCGTTTTCATCCCGGGAGTACATGCCGATCTCTTTTATAAAGTTGTAATGGTCGTATTTATCGGTTTCGATTAAGAAAAATTGCTCATTTGTAATGACATTTTGTGAGCGCTCTATACCTACCTCAATGCCCTTAGATGAACCTTTGATGTCGTGAGCATTGTTGTCTGCTCCGCGGGTTTGAATGCCGATAAGATGCAATTCCTCACGAAGTGATTTGCACGCGGGATCGACAAACACTTCTGTATATCGCATCTGAAACTTTTCAATGCACCATTGAATGAAAGCCTTGATTTCTCTCGCATAAACACTCATCGCCTTTACTTGGCCGGTTTCTTTCCCGGAATGGTAATAATGGGCCACCCGATTTAGATAATATTTAAGTTTCCCATTTACTTTCTTCCGGGTAACGATGTTACAGCTGCACGATGTTGCATCGGACTGCCCGCCATCGGCCACAAAATACATTTCGATGGGTTCACCTTGAAGTGCAGGCTTTATATTCTTCTCCATGTCGAACATGGAGTAAATGACGCCTTCCGGCAATACCCGTTTACCAAACCAGTCGCGCTGTAATAGGTATGGGTTCTTTTTCAGGGTTTCATAGATTTCTCGTTTGCGCTCTTCGGTAATAATCGGGTTGTCGTTGATCGTCCAATGCGTCCACCGCGTATTTTGAACATCGAAAACCTCTTTGATAACCGGATGATTCGGCGCCGGCGGGTTTAGATCGGCAAGATGATACCGGTCTTTGGCCGCGAAGGTCCTGCGGAAACACTCCTGAATCATGTCCATGTTCAAAAGGTTAATCTCACAAAATACAACGGATCCAAGGGACATACCAGTAATAGCGCCGACACTGTTTGCTTTGCCGCCGCCTTTGTAGTAGATTTTCTTTATTCCGTTTGGCGTATGGACCTCTAAGTGGTCTCCATGCTCGTCATGTTTTATATCTGCAAGACTGCCGAATATATGCATCAATCCGGTACCGTCTCCGTCGATAAAAAGACGGAATGCTTGCTCCTGGTTATACGCGACGATCAAGTGATTCTTATCACGTGTCCATGAGTAATAATCAGCCATTCTAAAATGACCGGCTGTTGTTTTACCTGATCGCGGCGTTCCCTCAAATACATCCAAAGTGTAATCGTATGGACGATAAATAACCTCAAGCTGTTTCGGTGAGAAATGAATATCACTGCTGTTCACTATTCTCACCATCTTTCTTCATTTGCTCATATTGTTTTCGGCCTTCAATAAGTGCTTCAAGCAAGCTAGTATCTTTCTTTTCTCCTTTAAGCAGCTTGACCCGTTCCTGTGCCAGTTCGGTTTCAGCTTTCGTTTTCTCAATTGCATTCTGCATTTGTTTAAGTTTCAACCTACGCTCGTCATCTTCGTGAGCCAATTCATTGAACTGTTTGATCAAACTCCGAAGCTCTGCCATTGCCCGAGATTGAGCATTCAAAAAAGTCGCCTGGCGATCCCAGGCGAATTGAAATTCGTATTCTATTTCATGACTTTCCTCACTATCAGTCAGTCTATTCTTTTCTTTCTTAAGTTCTTTAATCATTTCATCCTTGCTCTCAACAAACATGATTTGTTGTGCTCGAATTATAGCCGCATACTGGATCATGATTTGATCCCATATGAGATCGGCTGGACTCTTTTCATTGAGCATACCCATGATTTCTAATGTTGCTTGGGGGATATACTTAGAAAAAAGACCATGTTTTTTGGCGTTTTGGTTCCCCTTTGGTGCGCCACCATCATTACCGACTGCGTTTTTATTACCCTTGGGTGCCCCTCTTTTCTTTTTTGTGTGCACACCTTTTTCTTTTGTATGCACACCATCACGGGACCATTTATAACGGGTTTTCCACGATTTTACGGTATTCAGGGTGACGCCATATTTTTCTGCGATGTCTTTATATTTCATGCCTTTTAAGTAGTCTCGGTAGGCCAGTTCTTTTTGATCAGTCACTACATCTCACCCACCTCCGGGTATTGTTTTATGTTGTTTTGGAGCAAAAGAAAAAGCACCGCGATGGGTGCTTTTCATAATATTTCTCTTAACTAAGTTCTCTTAATAGATTCCTTAATTCATTAGTCGCTTGATTGACGCCATTAAAATATTGTTCTCTGTCCAATTCCGGATTATCTAAAAAATAAAATCTTTCAAGAAAGACATCAATACGTTCTTTTATTTCGAGATTACTATCTCTATAATATGGAGATAATGTAGCAACTAATACTGTAAATGCCTTTCCAATTTGATCAATATAATCTGCATCAATAACTCCATAAAGGCCTCCACGTCCATTTAAATTCAAGGCTCTTCTGGCAACCAATTCCAAACTCATAGAAATGTGATGATTACTCATGCTCATACTTCCATTCTCCTTTCAATTCACATTATTCATCAGAAAGGAGAAATATTCAACTTTAAAATTATTTAAAAATAAAATCCCGAAAGCGCCCGTCGGATCCAAGCAGGCGCTTTCGTCAAGCAGCAGGTTCGACATATTATACTGACTTAATGATAGCCGGGAGTTTTACCTCGCCGACCTCCCTTCCAGTTTAACCGCACTTTTTATTTTGGTGCAATTTCCCTGCATTCCCTGCAAAGTCTGCAATTTTGTCCACGATCGCATTTCTGATATTATAAACGTGTCGCTCAGAAAGTCCCATATGACGAGAGATAGCGATCATCGACATGCCATCAAGCATACATTCCAAAACGGTTCTCTCGCGTTCATTTGTTATAGCTTTAGAGTATTCCTGTATAAACAGGACCTTTTGTTCCAATCTCTCAACCCATCGACTTTTCTTCTCCCGCCGCAAATACTCCCGAAAAACCGGATCGCTATTTTGGCCGCTTCCTTTGGGTAACGATGCCTCTATCCCATATTGTGCCGTTATACCGTCTCCGGCATCCTCAAGCATTTTTCGCTGCCGTTTTATCTCATTAATCATCCACTTGTAATCCCGAAGAGCATCAGCGATTTGTTTCTTATTCATCCAATCACCCCTTTAAAACTGTTTAAAAGCCCCGCCAGAGGCGCGTTTGTACTTTGGACGATACATACCCATCAACTCTTTTAAATCGCGCTCAGACAGCCGTTCTGTGCGCTTCTGCGGTTTTTTCTTAGGCACTAGCCCAATACGTTCCAATTCGCTTTGTAAGGTTCTCATGGCTTCTCTCTCCTTTCTCAAAAAGAAAAGGACACCAACACCGCAGATGCGATTATTGGTGCCCCGGTTGTTCCGGTAGCATTTCGTATTTTACTCGTACTACGCATTAAAACTTTGTTATGACCTCAATATCATCTATGTCGTCAACTTCCAAAACTTCCGACACCTCATCAAGTTCAATATCACCATTAATGGATTCTTTAAGTTTTACAATTAATTCTACGGAAGCTGTTGCCCACACTTTTGCTTTGTATCGTTCCATTTTCAACTTTCTCCTTCCTACTTCGCACTTTTCCTCTACTTCACCGTATAACTAACCTCATACATCACCGGCTTACCGTTTTGCCATGTAATAATCTGCTTCCCGAACCCGACGCCCGGGACATCTAGCTTTTCTATTTTGCCGTCTAATACACGATAAACAGCATTTTCAAGAAGGCTGACTTTTGCTTCCAACTTGTATTCTTCCATCCCGGCCTCCCCTTTGATAAAATTATTGTAGCGATTGGTTTATGGGGCCCGGGATTTCCGGGCTTTTTTTCATTTCCCGCTTTTTTCGCGATTCTTGATTTCTTCCCTTGCCTCTTCTCGAATCACTTGCCGCTGCCATTCAACGCTGCCGAGCTTTGGTTTTTCAGTGAAGATCCGTCTCTTTCTCACAATTTCACCCCCTTATCTTCGGAATCATGGAACCACCATTACGCTTGCAATCTACGCCCATTCTTGATGCACACCGCCGATAGAGGGGACAACGCATACATAACGCTTGTCCATCTTCCCGGCGCATCCAGTCAGGTCTTGTGTCGATGATGGTCACTCGGGACATATCGCCACCATCCTTTGACCTCGCCATGAATCTGGATCAACTTTTCCCAATTACGATTGACAAAACTATAAATCGGGTAAATCAGAAACGTGTTAAAGAGAACTAACACAATGCAAATGCATATCAATGCATAAACCAACGTCATCACCTACCCCTTTTAGCTTGCCTTCTCAATTCCTTGAGCTCGTCCAATTCAATCCATCCACCGTATTTCTTCACGTATGTAATCAAGCTGAGTTTATGGGGATAGATTTTATTAAACAATTTTTTCTTGATTTTGAAGGCTTCGGTCTCAATCCCCTTTACGTCAATGACCTCGATGTTGCCGTCTTTGTGATGTACTTCAAAGTCCGCAATGTATTCAATTTTCCGGTATGTCTTTCCGTCCTTCTTAAATGCCGGCTGTAGCAAATATCTCGGTTGTAACCGGAAGAAAAGTATCTCGCCGGCTTTCTCAAGAAGTTTGAGATGTTGGTAGTATCGCGCTTCAATTTTGCTGTCGAAAACATGGCCATCTAATTCTACTTTCCTGCTGTTATATTTTGCCGGCACTGCACTCGCTCCCTATACAACTTGTCTATCTGTTCGTCAGAGAAGTGATTGAATATCGCCCGCTCCCAACCCGTGAAAAGCATCAGCATCCGAATCTTGTATTCTCGGACCTTATCAGCACCCATTTGCATGCCCCCAGAACGCCCATATTTGCCTTCTGCGCCATTTTTATTTACTCAACGATAAAAATTATTACTACAGTCCAAAATCCCGTTAGAAGCGAAATATGGAGGTTATATTAGCATCCTTGTTCTCTCACTTGCTCGGCAATCGCCACAGCCACCGCCGCAACTTGAATAAGCTCACTGTACAGATCTTTGTCGTCAGTATCTTTGCTCCATTTTTGGCCGCTCTGCATCGCCTGGGCAACTTCTCCGACTTCTTCGCTTAGAATCATTAGCCATACGGGATACGGATGTCTCTGAACACCCCATTTGGCATTTTGCCGCGCTCGCTCTTTAGCAATGTCATCAAGTACTTTGTTCAACATATCGCCACCCCCGTTTCATGTTTTCTAGCAATCTTCCAAACGTACTTGGATCCATACCCAACGCCTGGCTAATACGTTTCTGCGTCACACCGTTTTTGATGAGATAGCGCACCTCCGATGTCGTCATATCCTCTCCCTTTGAAAGAATCGCATGAATCCGTTCGTCTTCGGTGTTCCTTGGTTTCTTTTGATACAACTGCCTTCCGAGTTCTTGAAGCCTGTCCAAAACCGGACAACCACGGCATTCATTCAGATAATAGCCCCGCGGATTGTGTTTTGGGCACCGCCGGCAAATTGCGAGTTGTTCTTCAATCCGATCGTAAACTTTCATCCGTTCTGCTTCTTGCATGCCGCATCCTCCTTCCTAAAGAACGCCATCTTGTAGGTGCCATATGGTCCATGGCACCATTTTGGTCCATCCACAAGCGTCCATCCGGCATTGAGGGCTAGTTTTAATTCCCGTTCAAACTGAACCGGATCGGGTGTTTTGATGCGCTTTTTCAGCATCAGCCTCACGCTCCAATCGTTCAGCGAGTCTGCCGCTCCGATAAGCGACGACGGCGACCAGGGAAAGTGTGAGAAAATCGAAAATGATGATCAGCACTTGCCACCACCATGGCATCATGTTAGCGCCCCCTTTCTGGCGATAATGGTCAATATCGCATATCCGGCCAAATCCATGAGCGTGTCCTCGATGGATTCATCATTGACTTTTTGTTCGCTTGTTATCAGGGATTTATAACGCTCCAGCTTGTCCGTCAGACGTATAACCGCCGATAAATCTCCGAATTCACGATAAAGCTTTGTAAAAGAGTCGCCGTAATCATGGTTTTTCTTTTCGAGTGTCTCAGCGATGGAAAGAGCGATTTTTTTGAACGGGCTGTCGGTTGGTGTTGACACCTGATCGCGGGCTTTAATAATGTTTACTGCCGTTCTTTCTTCATTCAGGGCTTGAGCACGTTCTGCAATGTTTGATAATGCGTTTGTTAAGATTTCATCCAAATCATTTTTTGGTGCATTTTCTTTGGCCTTTTCCGCAATTTTCTCGGGCCGTTTGCCATAAACGCCGATTAAACCCCAACGGTTTTTCAGCTTATTAAGATTTACGTTATTGAGACCATATTCTTCCATGATCACTTTATCTGTCTTACCTGCCGCTTTTAGTTCCATGTATTTTTCTTTGGTAAGCTCCATATATCCCGTCTCCTTTCTCAATTTTTCGAGTTCCTCCGGAGTCAGCTTATAGGCGATTACCTCGCCACTACGGTATGCCGGGCTATCGCGCAAGCCGAATCTGACGTTTTCCACGATTTTCACTCAACATCAACCCCAACGGCCTTTAGCGCCGCTAAACAGATGGCGAGTGGGGCGGTTTCGGCAAAGGCTTCATAAGTATTAAAAAGTAATGTGATTGAGTTCTCTTTCCGAAAAATTACACGATAGATTTTTTCATTGTCTTCGTTTATCGAATCGCCTATAAAGAAAACAAATCTTTTTCTGAGTTTCTCAACCACTTTCCAAGCATCTGAAATATCCGTGGAAGGGCTAAAAACTTCACAAGAACAGAAGTCAATTGAACATGGTTCAGCCGCTCTTTTCACCTTGCCGCTTTCATCAACCCAAAAAGTAGCTCCGTATCCACGTTCCTCTAACCTCCACCCCATCACCTTCTCGGCGACAAGGGTGTCAAGTTCGCGTCCGGGTTTCATTTATATCCCTCCCGCTAATTTTTGTAGTCGTGCTTTAGCAACCTCTCTCCGGTAACTTGTCGCCTTGTTCTCTACAAGTACTGATGTCTCAGTTATACGGTCATATGTCCTTTCGCTGACTTGACCTGCCAATTCATTTGGACGCAAGTTCGATGTATAGAGAATCGGCAATTCTTTGCGGTAGCGACCATCGATGATCCGAAACATCACATCTTGAACCCAGTCCGTCAGTTTCTCGGCGCCAATATCGTCTAAAATCAACAAGTCACAAGTAAGTAATGCTTTCATGATTTGTTCCTCGGTATCGCGTGAGTTTTTGTTGAAAGTGCTTTTGATTCGGCCTAAGAGCTCCGGAACGCTTTGGAATACGACGATATATCCCCTTTTGTGTATTTCGTTTGCGATGGCAGCAGCAAGATGTGTTTTCCCGTTCCCTGGCGAGCCCCATATCATCAAAGATTGCGGGCCCCATTGGTCAAACTCATTGACATATCTTTGAGCCATTTCAAAAGCTTTTTCGGAGCCTGGTCTTTGTTTGTACGTTTCAAAAGTCGATTCTTCAAATCGTTTGCCGAGATTGGAGATCGAGAAAAGCCGTTCCGTTTCGTGTTTTTGTTGACGTTTAGCAGCTTCCTCAAGCATCTTTTTTTCGTGTTCCCATTCGCAATCGCATTTAGGTTGCACTAATCGTTTACGACCCAAAACATCAATCTCAATCGGTGGCACATATCGTCCGCAATGCGGACATTCATAACGAGAGTTCGTCGTAGTCGTATGGGCTTGTATGATGTTCTCCATCACGTTTGCTATGCTTTGCATTTAGGGCCTCCTTCCGTTGCTTTTTGGTAGATTCATAGGCTCTGACTGCATCGATCGTCAGCAATCCTTTTTGATGCCATTCACGCAGAAATGATTCGCAATATCCGAAGCTGTATCCACCTTTTTTTAAGGCCATCTTCATTGAGGCTATAACGATTTCATTTGAAGAAAAGTCTTTGACCCATGCCTCTATTGATTCCTGAATATAGGGCGATATATATCCGAAGTTGTTCCGAAAAAACATGACGGCATCTTCATCTTCGCGCGCGTTAGCTGCTGCTGCATTATTAGTTTCGTTTATGTTTTGTTTATGTTTATTAATGTCTCGCGGATTAGTCTCTGGATTAGTCCGCGGATTGGTCTCCGGATTAGTCTCTTGATTAGTCTCCGTATTATTCCGGTATAGCGGAATAATAGAGTAAGTACCGGCTTGCCCTTTTTTCCCTTTTTCGTATCCAATAAGCCCTATCTGTTTCAAATCATTTCTGATTTTATGAAACTCAGATTTCGCCATTGGACACATTGCTTGCAGCGTTTGATTGGCAACTGTGAATTCCTTTGTCCAACCACACTTATTGTTGATGTTTAAAATTGCTAGATATAACGCTTGGTGTTTTGGAGTTATCGGATTCAACAAAACCCAATCGTAAAACGCGTTAAGCTGTTTTATGTAGTTCAACCGGTCTCACCTCTTTCTGCATATCGCCTTCATACCTTCAATCTTCACAAGCCTTAACTCCGGATAACTCCGCGCGATATAACCAGCCACATAACGCTTGAAAAGCTTCCCCCGGTTCTCATAGCCGGCCGTCAGATGGAGGTAGACCGGGGGAATGTCGATTTTATACTGCAATGAGCTCACCGATCTCAATCGTGTTAGATAGTTTTTTTGTCAGTCGACAATAATCACATTTTCCACAACGTCTTGGTTCGATCTTCCCGCTTTTGACTTCTAATATGTGCGGCATGGCCATTTCCGTGAAGTCGTATTCAAACTCAAAACGCGACTCATCAAAGTGTAGCACCGCTTTGTTCGGTGGATTTTCCTTCGTTATTGCGACGATATAAGGTGTATACCATTCGCCAAAAACCTCATGCAGCACACGCCGATAAATGGCCATCTGAAGGACGTAATCATATGCCTCGACAAATGATACCCACCCGTTGTATTTGTCACTCCAGTAGCGTTTATGGAGGTCTGACGTGGTCTTTATATCGCTGAATGACTTTCGTTGAAGATTGATGCTATCGACTTTGATTTTCCATTCAACACCCCAAAGATGAGCCGTATAAATTTGCTCTTTTTCGCCCTCCAAAGCAAACATGGCGAATGGGTCATTTTTAAGCGTTTCAATCATTCTGTCAGCCATTTCAAAATCTGCGTACTTGCCGCCGCGACTTTTAAAAATCGCGCTGTTGTTTTTCTCAACAAACTGATTGAATGCTTCATCACTCTCAAACGCCGCATGAACGTAACTACCAACGATCAAGGCATTGCTGGAGGGTCTTTGGTAAGACCCTTCCAACTCAGCCATCGTTCTTGCCTCGCACTCCATGAAATTTTTAAATTGCGATACAGACATGTACTTTTTATTAGCTTCAATCGAGTGGTAATTCAGCTTGTCCATCTTCATTTGCGTTACCGTCATTTTTAGCACCTTCTTGTTTAAAGGCTTTTGATAAGTCGCTCTCTTGTTTCTTCACTTTCTTATCGAACCAGTCTTCCGGTTTGCTCATGCCGTCTTTAAGAGAGTTAAATATTTTGATTAAGTCGAGATAATCGCGCTCTGTAAAGGCGTCGATGTTGTATCCCATACGTTCCTCGATTTGTTCTTGAGTGACCCGGAATTTTTCTTTAAAAGCTTTCAAAGCCTTACCGAGCCGATCCTTTAAAGGGCCTTGCGAATTTCCCTGGAGCGTTCGATTACATTCCTCAACGGCCTTGTCAATGATGTCGCCAGGAATAATGCCAAGAATACACGAACGTAAACGCCTTGCGCCTTGGTTGGCCACCATCTCGTATATATCGCGAGGGTCATCTAGCTTAACCAGTTTTCCTTTGGCTTTCCGGGAATGTTTCACTGTGAAGATCTTTTCTTGCCGGACGTTGGTTTCGAGGTCCCACGCATATGCCATCGCGACCGATTCGCCTTCACGTTGTTCCAGTTCTTTCACTCCAAAAGCGAGGTTTCCCCAGTTTTGTGCGAGCACTTCAGCCAAACGAATTGACGGGCCTTCAACCTTCGATCCGCCTCTTGGGTAACTATAGACGGCAACCTCAGCCAGTGCCGGGCGTTTGCAGGCATCAAGGATTCTTTGCTCTGCTTGGAATACATTACGCGGGAACTGCTTAGCCATGAAAATTTGGCCTTTCACTTCTTCCATTTCTCGGCTGCTTGAAGAATGAGCAAGCACACCAGTTTGTTGTTGCTCGAATTGAGTCGCTAAATCGTTCATTTTACTACCTCCCTTTGTCCGTTCAAACGTTTGTATTCCTCAAACTGCTCCCGTGTCCGAAACCGGAAATGCGGCACACCACGCTTGTCCACCACGATTTCACCACCAACTTGCGATAGCCGCCATTGGTCGAATCGTCGTTCGCTGTATGCGATCTCTATGGGTTTCATATTCAACCTCCTTGTGTTTCGGGAGGATTCTTGCTATACTAGATATAGATTTCTTAGCAAGAAACCCCCTATTTAACCCACCGACTGCCACCACAGTCGGTTTTTATTTTGCAATTTCCCAGTAGGCATCAAAGTATTTCAGAAGGCACTCGGTGTCATAGAACCATTCACCATCGCAGAATATGTGTTCATATCCCTCGACGATTTCCTCGCCACAACCACAAGCGCATTTATCAACCACTTGCGCATCGCGGATCGGTGCCAGAACCATTGGGTTTTCGATTGTTTGGTGCATGAAGTTAGGCCTCCTTTCTATACATATCTGCTTGTGGATAGATACCTCGTTTTTCTAATAACCTGTGAATAAATAGACGTCCTTTTTGAGTCCACTTGGTGTGCATTTTTACCGATTGCCGGCCATCGGTGTGGGTAATATCCACCGTTTGAGACTTTATGAATCCTTTATCCTTATATTTTTGATATAGGATCCATTGGCCATTTAGTTTGTATTGGATACCTTCATCGTGAAGAATTTTGTTTAATCGATAAGCTGATAATCCATAATCTTGAGCGATTTGTGTTGTCGTGACAGTATCCGACGAATTCAAAATTCGTTGGTAATAATCAACCATTGGCGCTTGAATTTGTAATTTTTGTTCTAATAGCTGTTTTTCTTTCTGTTCTTGAATCCAACGTTCTGCCCTGGTGATCGGATCTTCTATCATATAAGAAGGTTGATTCATTGACTGGATTTGTTCCCGCATCCTTTTAAACTCGTTGATGAATCTAACTTTCATCTTCATGGCCTCCGGTGTTACATAAGCCATAGCAACAATAGTGAAGGCTTCTTCGGTCATGTTGTACTTTTTATATTCCCGATTTCCAGAACGATAATGGGATAACGCAAAGTTGCGTTTTACAAAATTTTCCTCTTTTGCTTCGTTTAGTTTTTCGATCTGTATCTCGATGTCTCTCAAAACATCGGAATGACGTTTGTTAAAGACATCTGATACGGTTAAACTATCGGTAACGGGCTTACCGTCGCTGATAAAAACCAGATCTCCCACTGATAATTGCCTCCTTTCTGAATCATTCAACTACCATTTCAACTTCACCATGCCATCGGATATCATCATCTTTGCCACAAAAAGGGCAGAAATTTATGACTTGATCCAACGGTACAAAAATTTCTATGTCGCACTTACTGCATTTATGGAGATCAAACTTTTTGATTTCCATTTTTCACCCTCCTTTCAATATGTATTTGGTGCATTCGCACCGTTCGAGCCACGACCATCCGAGACGAGAAAATGTCGTGGTTTTTTTGTGAGTGGAAAACCCAGTCATGGCTCGAACGGCACGGGCGACCGAAGTCGCTCTTGCCATATGGGATTTTTGGGGGTAAAATGTTTTTAGGGTTTAGGCTGTCGCATTGGCGACGGCTTTTTCTTTTTCGTGATGGTCAATCATATATCCGACCGTGACGATCCGCCGGAGATCCGTCGAGTATTCGGTGTTCGCAAGCTGAGTATGTAAGTCTCCATCTGCCACATAATCTGCAAGAAAATCACTGATTTTTGACATGTTACTCACCTCCGTGAATATGTAAATTCTCAATTTTAATCACGACTTGTCCAAAACCGCGAGATTTTAAATCCTCTTTCAATGCGATCAGTCTGTCGTTTTCCCGTTTGTAAGCCGCTAGTCTGTCCAATTCGCGCTTACAGGCATGGGCCAATTCCGTGTTGCCCATGTGCACGTATGCGACGTATGCATCCAACAACCTCGCAGCCATCGGCAGATCGCTAGGCAGGAATTTTTCTTCAAATGACATGTTTGAACCCCTCTCTCATCGCTCGCCGCGTTTAAGTTCCTGTTCATGCACCAATCTCAGACGTTTGGCGTCGAGTTTGAATTCCTCCTCCAGCACGCCTTGCATGATGACTGCCTTCTCGATTACGTCCCGGATTTCATGCCAAGTCTTTTCCGCTGCTTGTTTCCGTTTTTCCGGGTCGATATGACGTGCCAAGATGAGTCCCTCCAATGCTTTTTCTGCTTCGTCCAGATCTTTCAGTAGGATTTCTTTCAACGCCGCCGGATGCAAATCCAAGTTCGGCACTTCGTCCAAGATGTTCGATATGTACCCGCCACTCCGTTCATCAATGATAGCGAGGGCTAATTTCCAATTCAGCCGCGCGATGTTGGGCTCATGATGCTTCGGCGGGGTGTAGGTGCCAGTTTCAATCCGAGATACAAGAGACCTGTCAATATGCAGCTCTTGTGCAATCTCTCGCTGACTCACATTGCGCTCCTTTCGATATTCAAGCAATTTTTCACCAATGTTCATTCGTATTTCTCCTTTCTGAACACCAAAAATATTCAGTTGTGATAGAGCAAAGATATAAACTAGAATTGCCGAGCGAGTGAAACTTGACGGTAGAGCGACATGATTTCTGGATGTTGTTTTTCGAAGTTGTCGTTTTTAATCATCGGTATCCCGAAAGTCTGTTCCATGTCGCTCATAAGGGCCGTCAGTCTCGAGTTTCTGACATCGACTGACTTGATGTTCTGAATCTCCTTGAAGCGTTCATAGAATGCCGGAAGTAAGTTTGTCATGTTTTCACCTCCTATAATTTCATACAGCGTGCTGATTCTCTTTCTGTTGCTTTTCCAGATACTCTTGAATGAGTCTTGGAAACGATGTTCGGGCGAAAAATTCAACGATCAGCTTTTTGGTATGCTCTTCGCTGGTTAGGTAAGTGATTTTCATATAATCACTCCTTTTGCAGGTATTTCCTTCCTTTTTGTCGAATTTGATCGATGGAAGGGAGGTGAATAATAGTGAATACATGCACAAAATGTGGAAGTTTCAATATGGTTACTAGTAACGACAACTACGCATTAACGATATGGAACTTCCAAAATGATCAAGTAACAGTTAATCCTGGCCAATTTTTGCCTGTAAAAGGTTCTTTCTGTTCATCTTGTGGTCATCTTGAACTTAAGGTTGATGCAGAGAGTTTGAAAAGGTTCCAGAAATAAGGACCTTATCAGCATTAAGATGAATTGGTTTAATCTTATTGGTCGTCGTAGCCGCGGCGACCTTCTCTTCCAAGTCGTTCACTTTTCTTTCTAATTCAGCGATGCGAATGTCATGTTCATCAATGCGATGTTCTTGGTTCATGATTTCACCTCCTTACATAGCCCAACGATCAAAGTTGGTGTTATCGGCTATCCATTGTGTGTGATCGTCAATCCATTTCATAAGCAAGTGGGTCGGTACTTTCGGATGGCCGAAGTCACGGATGACTGGGAAGTCTGGACGATTCAGCAACTCGCTGGCCTTGTTTTCTTTGATGCCCAGGAATGCCATGAGGCCTTTCCTGTTCAGTAGAGGCGGCCATTGTTCTCGGGCATCCAAGCGTTCAGTTAGCTTCTGGTAAGCGCGATCAGCGATTTTTGATGCGACAGCGTCAATGACTTCATCGTCGAACTCGAGTTTGAACATGGAGCGCACCCCTTTAGGCAGTTTGTGTACTTTTTGCATGATTGTTTTCAAAAAAAATTGTCCAATCAAAGTCTAAACAGTTTTTATCAGCAAGCGCTTGAGCCACTTTAACGCTTGGAATCAAGCCATTTTCAATTTTTGTATAGTAAGAACGATCGATACCTGCTATATCAGCCACTTCTTGTTGTGATAAGTTTTTATCCAAGCGTTTTTTAACTAAAAACGTATTTTTCAAAGCCATCACCACCTTGTGCAATTTCTACACTAATTATAGCGTGCATTAAATGCACAGTCAACAGTTTTTGTTCATTTTTTTCACAAATATTTTCATGTGCATAAATTTCACCTATAATGAGGTTAAAAGTTACTGATGAAAGAGCGGAGTGCCTTTCAATGGATTATGGAGAAAGACTTAAAATACTAAGGATGAGAAAAAAATTATCACAGCAGGATGTTGCTGACCGTTTAAATATCAATCGGTCAACATATGCACGATATGAATTGGGACAAACTCAACCAGATTTTGAAACACTTGAAAAACTGGCCGATTTTTTTGATGTTTCAACCGATTATATCCTTGGACGTACTGATTTCCCGAACCCACCTGGAAATGATGAAGACAATCTAGTTGCTTTTTACAACCTTGACGATCTCGATGAAGAAGATATTCAATATGTGAAGGAAACCATTGAGTTTTTGAGACGTAAAAGAAGAAGGCAAAAAAATCAAAAATAGGTTTTACCAATTTTATATAAATATGAATTCAAATTTTAAGGGGGATTTTAATTGAAAAGATTAGCTTTGGGATTATTTTCTCTGGTCTTGATCTTTGGCGTCTTAGCTGGATGCGGTGATGATTCAACTAAAATTGCAAGCGATAACAATAGCAAAACAACTACTAAAAAAGAGGACAGTGATAAAAATAGTTCTGGATCATCACAAAAACAAACCAATGATATCTGGACATATTACAATAACGCGACATGGTCAAATAATTACCAAGGTTTCAAAACAACAATCGAAAAAGTAGTTGTTTCTGATAAAGCACCTGCCGAAGATGGTTCAGATAAAAAGCAAACGGCGGTCGGTGTAAAGTTCAAGCTGGAAAATACGACTAAGGATAAATTTACTACATATCCGGATCAAGCCGTTCTAGTTACCAGTACTGGCGAGCAAATCGATATGCCGTCGATGTTTGGCTCTGACAACTTAGGCGGTGAATATGACGAAGGAGTCAAAAAAGAGGGAGACGTCATTTGGTATCTCAAGAATGCTGGAACTGCCAATAACATCAAGTGGGTTAAATTTAAATGGTCTATTCATAAAGGTGGAGAAGATGAAATAGATGCACCAACTCATGATTACGAAGTGAAACTTGAACTTAAAAAATAATACTAAGCCCTATTTTTTAGGGCTTTTCTTATAAATATAAAACAGAACATACATTCTCATAAAGGGGAAATTACCCATGAATCTAGCACTTTATAAACCAAGCCATCTTGAAAATTGGATAACTGAAAAATACATCGAATTGGGTATTATGTCTCCTGGAGATTTAGAACCGCACAATATTGCTACGAAATTAAATGTTGATCTGTATAAGCATCCAGTAGCCTCATTTTCGATTCGTGAGGGAGGGGTAAATTATATCTTCTTAAAAGACAGTGATCCATACAACGAGCGCGTTCAATTCTTTCATGAGCTATGCCATTTATTGAGACATTCCGGAAATCAACTGGGTATTATGCCTCAAACCTTCCGTGAACTGCAGGAGCGTGATGCAAATCATTTTACGCAATATGCAGCCATGCCATTACACATGCTCACTGATTTCAAGTTTGAAAGTCCCGATATTATTTACGAGCTCTCAGAAATTTTTTGTGTACCAATCAGCTTTGCAGCCTATAGATTGGAGAATATCAAAAGAAAGTTACGTCAAGAGACTTTAGACCAAATATTCATCAAAAACCTAAATTCACACGCTGTCACTCCTTATCCAAAATACCGCAAATTTAATTTGGATGATTGTTCAAATGAAACAAAACGGCTTCTAGCGCAACTTAACCAACAGCTAAAAGGAGGATAAATACATGCACATTGCAAAGGTATACTATGATTTTCGTGATGGCCAAGAGAGGCCTATTTGGTATGTTGTAAATAATGATTTTGATTGGAACTTAGCGACTCAGTATATTGATGTCTTAACACCGTATAAGAAGGCTTCACTCTTCGACTTTGAAAATCATTTAATTAATATATCTGTTTTTATACAAGAAATGACTCAAAGCTATGCCCATCCCAATAAATTAGGTCTTAATCTTTTGGCGATCGCTGATCGTATTCGTCATGATGGAATTGAGCCTAACAACGTTGATCAACTGATTGTGCTTGTTAACGATATTGAAGAAGTATTGCATATGAATATTTTTTGAGGGGGGTTACATATGAAAGGCCATGTCAGAAGACGCGGTAATAAATGGTGTTTTGTCATTGATATTCCAACAGACAATGGAGAACGTCGACAAAAGTGGTTTTCTGGCTACAGATCAAGAAAAGATGCCGAAAAGGAAATGGTCCGTGTTATCAATGAATTAGAGAAGGGCACTTTTGTTGAGCCATCAAATGAAAAATATAGAGACTATTTGAAAACATGGTTGGAAGGAAAGAAAAGCACAGTTAAACCGGCCACATATGATACGTATTTCTATTTAATCTCGAAACATATCGCTCCCAAATTGGGCCATATTTCAATATCAAAAATCAACGCAGTACATCTACAGAGATTCTATTCATATCTCAATGAGAAAGAGCATCTAGCTCCTGCATCCATTTCAAAGATACACAACATCATCAAAGCATCGTTAAATGCAGCATACCGGTATGGGTTCATTTATAAAAACCCAGCGCTTTTAGTGGATCCGCCTCGTATAGGAAGAAAAGAAATGCGGTTTTGGACTGAAGAACAGGCAAGACACTTTTTGAATGTCGCAAAAAATGATCGGCTCTATATAGCTTTCTTTTTAGCGATTACAACGGGGATGAGAAAAGGAGAAATTCTTGGTCTTCGATGGAAAGATATTGACCTGCAGAGGAAAACGATTACAGTCAATCAGACCCTATCTAACCGCGGTGATCGTTTTCAAGAAACAAAAACCAATGCCGGCCGCCGCACGATTGTATTGACAGGTAATACAATCGACGTTCTTAAGCAGCATTATACGACAATTAAAAAAGAGAAACTCAAAAACGGGGCACATTACGAAGATCATGGGCTTGTCGTTTGCACATCATTAGGAACGCCGATCATCCCAAGGAATTTTGACCGTGTATGGAAGCGCCTTTTAAAGAAAAGCGGACTGCCAACGATTCGCTTCCATGATTTACGGCACACACATGCCACAATCCTATTGAAACAAGGCATTCATCCTAAAGTCGTCAGTGAGCGTCTTGGCCATGCAAATATTCGCATTACATTGGATACCTATTCCCATGTCTTACCCGGATTACAGGAAGCAGCAGCAGCCAAGTTTGAGGAATTATTTTTCCATGAAAAAAATATTTCGGAATCCGAACGTTAGCAATTCGTTTGCAGTTGACCTCTTACCAAAATGAAACCGGGGTTTCGCACAAGCGAAAAACCCCGGTGTTATTAGCATAATAATGGAGCTTCCAACAGGACTTGAACCTGCGACCTCTTCCTTACCATTTAAGCACGTTGGGTTTATATAGCATTTTTGCGATTTATTTCGTTTTATTGCAAACGTAAAAAAATGCATTGAAAAACGTATTTTGTTTATCATGTTTTATGAACGGTTATTTTTATCGTTTGCAATTTCGTTTGCAATTTTGATGGTGGTGTTTATTGTTGACTGGATTCAACGAACTCACAAAAGACGAAGAAGATCTGATATATGCTTTTATTCTTCTCCCTCTTGCCCGCCGCGTTCTCGAGAACGACATGAAGGCTATTGAGGCATCTCGGATCAAATTTAAAGAGCCTTATATCCGGCTGATCGAGGATGCATTGAAAAAGCTATCACATGATCTCCGTGATGTGAAGCTGGAAGCCAGGAAGCAACAAATCAAGATGATTCGACATGGGGATCTGGACTATGAAGCGGTGGTAAGGGGGTGGACGCATCAAGTCGTACTGCACCCCAACCTTGCCAAGGAGTGGGTGGAGAACAAAATCAGCGAACTTTTGAACAAACAACATCCATGATCAATTCGTATGCTTCATTTAACATATCGTACTCTTCTTCCGTTAGCTCATGACAATGTGCTATCTTATTGCGGATTGAATAAAGTTTACGAAGGGTCAATATGAGGTCGTCGGAGTTTTTGAAGCAGGGGTAAACGCGAAGGTAACTCACGAGGTCGTAAAAATATGATTGGTTTAGTGGTCGTGATCTAAACGACATGTTTTTTGGGGCTTTGAATTGCCAATCTGGCCCATAATGTGATGTCATTTCGTCATCAATATATCGCCGTAGTCCGTTTTCTATGGCATACAACATGCCATAGGCTTCTTTCATGCGTTCCATGATGAACCTCCTTTCTTTTTGTATTATTCGGCATTAAATGGAAAATTCCTGCTAAGAAAAACCACCCGTGATGGGTGGCTCTTGCTTATTCTAACGCGCCGAGTACAGCATCAACCGCTGCCAGCATCGCTTCCCGTGCTTCTTCTTCGGTCTCATGATAACTGATTCCGGATTCGCCGTCAGTCACATCATGCGCGGGAACCTCATCCGCGAAGGGATATTCGGGCCCCCACGCGAAGAAATACCTTCCATCATCGACCTTCCCGACAACGTATGCTTCACCATCAATCGGGCAGTCATAACGACTAGCGACAACTCCAACAACTTTAGACATGATATTCAGCTCCTTTTCTTTTTCGGTTGTATACTCTTCGATCAAACGCCGAACGACTTCGCTGCCGTTTGCGGCGGCCAATCCATTCACGCGGTCAAACCTATATAGCAGTGATTCTTCGATGCGAAATTGACGCGGTTTTTTCATGCTGCCACCTCAATTTTTGCAATGATCAGGTTATCTTGTTCTTCGACTTCCTTGACGATATATTCATTGTCGAGTATGAGCCATTCGGTCTCACCAAAACTCGTATCATCGGTATAGTTGTAGATCGGAAGACCAATCGGATTTTCAAGAACGAAGATCACCCCTTTAGCACCGCGATCAGCGAATTCTTGAGCAACTTCAAATCGTTCATCGAATGAAGAAAAGAGATTTTGAAAATCGACTTTGTCACCGACAGCTAACTCAAAATCATGATCGACGTATATCCCCCGATAGAGAGGAACTGGACAATTTTCTTGATTCTTTTCGATGAAATCTGCGATCGCCATTTCTTCATCTACATTAATCGCATCGAATCCAAGTTGAGCATAGTTGCTGAGGATTTCGCTGATTTCCATTAGTTTAAACTCCTTTCATTTTCTTCTTGTCTATAATATACATTATGTGTAATTACATGTCAATACTTTTTTAAAATTTTTTTAGGTTTTTTTACAGCCGCCCATAAAGGGCGGCCGTGTTAGATCCGATCTTCGTAAAACTCATAAAACCACTGACTAAACGGGATATATTTCCCGTCTTCCAGACCTTCACGCAAACCATCGTGGTACAAACCGGCCAAATGCCGCACGTCGTTCTCATCCATGAATGGTTTGTTCAAAACCTTTCTGACGAGGTCGCCAAGAGCTGGGTTTTCCAATTCATCTTGGACATGTGACAAAACCCATTCAAAGTCATCCATGACCGGAATCATTGTCAGTTCGTTTTTATACACTCTCAACGCCTCCCTTTTGGTTATGAGCCATGTGGACCCCGATTTCCGGATCTCAGATGACCGAAACTTTCTGCGGTGAATGTCACGTCTGACTGAACCGGACGGCAAATCAAAGTCTTCTTCTATTTCAGATGGTGTAATTACTTCGTATAAAAACATTACGCAACAGCTCCCCTTTCCGCTGCAACGATTTCAAGTGCGCGGAAGATTTCTTTTCGGAAGTTGTCCTTTCCGCCTTGGCGGACAAAAACCTTACGATCGAAGTCATAATAGCCTTCAAAATCCGTTTTTCGAACAACCGGATTTCCCCAGTTGCTGACGGTTACGAGCAAACGGCCACGGATATATAAGCGGTGTTTTCCGTAGTTTTTCCATTCTTTTGCGGAAGCTTCGACGATTTTCATTGCAGAACCTTCGCGGACGATTTTCCAAGCGGTTTTGAGTGCCAAAGCCATGCGAGCCGTCCAGTCACCTTCCATTTTCCGAGCAAGTTTAACTGCCAACTTCATAACTTCTTTTTGCATTTCGATTACCTCCATTTTTTTGATTCGTATTCGTATCATCTTTCTGACTCTATTATAACGATACGTTTTCATATCGTCAACACCAAAAATTAAAGTTTTTATTTTCTGACTATTTAAGGGCAAAATAAAAACCCCCGCCATCCGAAGACAGCGGGGTTTCTTTTACTTCGCTTTCAGTTCTTTCATATACTCGTCCGCCTTAAGCGCGGCTTTCGTAAAGCTATTGTTTTTCCACCAAGCCCAGATGCTAGATACGACAGTCAGAACAGTCGATACAAATGTGTCGACTTGTTCATCGGAGAACGGAAGCGGCGATCTGCCGAATGCTGCTAGCAATTGATTGAGAAGCATAATGACAAGCACAATAGTGCGGATGATGGTTGATTTTGTTGGTTTCATTTTAAATCCTCTCCTATTTTAGATGAATTTTTTGACCGACATAAATTTTGTTCGGGTCTTTGATATTGTTAAGCTTCACCAATTTTGCTACGGTCGTATGATACTTCACCGCAATCTCAGACAGCGTGTCACCCTTCTTAACGACATACGTCTTCATGGCCGCCGCTTTCGGCTTCTGATACTTTGCAAGGGCTGCTTTTGTCTGCGGACCGACGATGCCGTCAACCGCAATATGAGCGGCTTTCTGGAACGCCTTCACAGCGGACTCGGTTTTCGGCCCAAAGATGCCGTCAACGGCGCCACAGTTGAATCCTTTCGCGTTGAGTTGTTTTTGCAAATCCTTGACGGCCGAGCCTTTGTCGCCACGGCGGAGCAGTCCATCATTTTTTGATGTCGTCTTAGCTTTTGATTTGCTTGCCGATTTTGTTGCGGACTTTGTATCTGCGAAAAGCTCCGGTTTTGCGTAATCCATATCAACACTGCCACTAATGCCGGAAACCTTGCCAGAACTCGTATATTGCCACATTGCCCAATCCGGCCAATAGAGAACGGTTGGTTTGTCCACGCCATAGTGGGCGATCCATAGCTGCACGTCGTTGGCCACAACATCTTTTTTCAGATGGTTCTTCGAAAAAGATGGGTTGGTGTAAAGAAAAAGTCCGCCGCGCTTGTGTTCGCGGAGGACTTCAAAGAATGCATTTGCCGCATCTGTTAAATCGCCGGTGCCAACTTCAAGGTCGAGAATATGAAAGTCAAGCTCGTAGTCACCAACGACAGAAATAAAATGCAGCGCTTCATTTTGAGCTTCTTTCGCGTTCGAAAAACGAGCGAAATGATATGCCCCAACCTTCCTGCCGCTAGATTTTGCACCAGAATAATTGGCGTGGAAATTCGGATCTACATACGTCTTTCCCTCGGTTGCTTTGATGAGAACAAATTTGATGTCTTTATCGACCTTTTGCCAGTCGATAGCACCTTGATGATGGCTGACATCGATGCCTTTGATATATGCCATCTTAAATCTCCTCCTTTTTCTCGAGAACATCGATCCTCCGATGTGCCGATTTTGCTGATTCTTCTACTTTTGCCACCCGTTCTGTCAGAGCCACGATGTTTTTCTCGTTCGCTTTCAAGTCAATCCGTATATCATCGACCCCCTTCCGTATGTAGCCCAATTCCGCTTTCAGTTCGGCTGATTCTTGGGTGTCTGTTTTTACTTCTTTTGTTTTTGCTAGCTGATATGACAAGTAGCTGAGCAAAAGCCCAGCTACCGCGATGACGATTCCTGCTTCGATTGTCATTTGTACACCGCCTTTTTCCCAAAAATAAAAAGCCCTACTTTTTAGGCTTCTCGGATTTCAATGTTTCAATTTGCTTTTTAAGCTCGTCAATCTCTTGTTGTTGCTCCGTGATAATCGCATCACGTAACGCTTTTTCTTGGGCAAGAGTCGCAACTTGGTTGGAAAGGGAGTTGATAACGTATTGTGGATTTTTAATGTTCATGCATTTATCGTCCTTTCAAGATTTTCTACACGTGTAATGAGTTCTTGAATCGCTTTGATTGATAGGGCGTTCATCGCATATTGTTCAACGCCGTCACCATCTATGACCATTTCTGGGGTGCGGTATCCATCGCCGATGATAAATCCATGTCGGACTTTATCTATGCCCGCTTCGACATCGCTTTTTAGACGATACTGGTACAAGTCGGCGTTTTTAATGATGTCGATTGCTGAATCTTCCCATAGCTGAATATCTTGCTTATATTCGGCTAGGGAGCCCGTAGGGAATGACGACGCTCTAAGCGGAATAAGCGTGCCTGATCCATATTTTGTTGCGCGAATTTCACTCCGGGATGTTTGGATATAGCCATAGTCTGAATCAGTTATAATCCGAAAAGTTTGTTCCTCTATTGTAAGGTGTCCGTTAATATTAACGTTTGTTACGGGCGTGATGTTAATGTCACCATTTGAGTTTGTCCAGCCCATATCTGCGCTAGATGGGGAAGGTACGCCAAAATAGCCTGTACGCGAAGTACCTGCATCTCTGTAAAACTCGATATAGGACGCTCCTCCAAAACCGACAAGCTGAAGGACGTTACCGACTGAGGATACAACTTCAAGATGTTTACCCTGTATTGTTACGGTATTATCAAAGCTTGAATAAATAGATGACCTTGGATTTCCGTCAAAATAGTCCCCAAATCCAATTCCTTCACCGGGAGAGATATAAGTACCGTTACCGCCTTTGCTTTTCACTTCAAGACCATATTGAGTCAACTCAACGGTGTTCGTACCACCGTTTGCTATAATTGTCGAACCTTCAATCGTTACCCCTTTGATATGTCCTGCTGTAATGTTACCGAGGTTCGCGCTTATGGCGGACAGTGATGTGACAGATAACTTATCTGCGGTGATTGAGTATGTGTAGATCTTACCTCCGTCAATAAGAGTGGTCCCCGTATAAAACCAGTCGAGTGATGGATTGTCTTTGGGATTTGGTCGCCACGCATTCGCGGATTCGTCATCTTCGATTTGAAACCCAGTCAACCATATAGCACCGATAAAGCTAGTCATGATGTTCAATCTGACTTCGCTTATATTTGTGACACCGCTTAATGTGCTTAAATCAATAATGGCTTTCTCTCTTCGCCATGGCGAAGAAGAGGTGTAGTTAGTATTGTTATTGAAGTAAGCCATTTTACCTGTTTCGCTAGCGGTATCGTAAGTTACCCGAATATATACCCGAAAATATCCGGATTGCATTCCACCAGATATTTGATAAAAACTCAGCGTGAGCTTTTTATTCAAGAAATTATTTGGGTTTTCGAGATTTTGATGGACGAAATGCTGGTTGGCATCAGTCGGTTGCAATCTCAAATAGTTTACGGCGCCGGCAGGTACATCATCATTTGGCCGCGTTACTGCCCCTGTCATCGAACGGACAGAGACGTCAGTAAATCCAGAACTAATATTCCAATTCTGTGTTCCTAAAGCAAAATCACTATTTCTGATATAGTTATTTCCTTTGCCAATTTTTGTCGGGTCATAGCCAGCATCAAAAGTTGTCTGTCCCGAGATATGCACTTTGCTTCCGTCGATCAAGATGCCTTCGGTGCTGATGTTGATTTGGTTAATGACATCGTTTTTAGATACTCTCAGGTTAATATCATCCGATAACTGACTGATTTGAGAGCTTACCCAGCTTTGGTCGGCTTTGCCACTAATTTGACTGGTAAGGCTATCAGTCGTTTGCGTTAAAGTGGATATACTCCCCTCTGCATTTGTCATCCGAGTTTGCAGCGAGTCCGCTGTCTGCGTTAAGGTAGAAACGTCACCCTGCACATCTGAAACGGTCGTTTGTAAGCCATCCACCGTCTGCGTGAGCGTTGATATATCACCCTCCGCATTCGTGATGCGCGTTGCAAAACTATCAGACGTTTGCTGGAGGGCGCTTATATTACCTTCGGCGTCCGTCATGCGGTTAGCAAGGCTGTCTGTCGCGGTTAAAGCGTTTTGTGCGTTATCAAACGCGGTCTGCGCTTGGTTGATGGCGTTTGTCGCATCCTGCGTTGCTTGTGTTGCTGTGTCAAAGGCCGATTGGGCTTGTTGCTTCGCTTCTTCTGCGGATTGTGCTGCTTCTTCGAGTGCTTGATTGACCGCCTCGTTGTCGACATCGTCCACCCATTGAGTACCGTCCCAATGCCGAATGGCAATGACGACATCGGTGCCATCCGTCACAAACCAGATATCGCCTGTCTTCGGATTACTCGGTGGGTTGGGGCCATATGAGCTTTTGTTTTTGGAATCAGCCGTCTGTTGGGCTGTTTCGGCTGTTTGCTTCGCATCATCGGCGATGTCCTTTGCGACCGTCCACCGGGTCTGTTGCTTCATCAGTACCGACTGGATCCGTTTGATGTCGTCCGGAATAGAGATGTCAACTTCTCTGTAATTCCCGAACGTATAAGTAAATTCACCATTCGGGTCGCCATATTCAGGCATCTCCGTTCGCAGAACCTCAGCCTCGAGATAGATAGCCGGTTCAAAATAAGTATCTTTGATGCGTATGGTCATCCCGACACGGACTTTTTCATGTTCATAGCCCATGATTTGCTCAAGAGCCGCGCCAGTCAGTTCATATTCAACCGCTGCATCATTCCGACGTTTGAGAGCGTCTTGTGTCGCGTCAAGCACCTTTTGCGGCGTGACATCGGTCGTATCTTCGGGCTGATACTGGAAAATGCCGTACCGATGTCTGCCGCCATCGTTCCACCGCTGATATGCGTCTGCATCTTCGACATAATTTTTTCCGTCATTTATGCTCTCGAACGTGATAAAATTCCCGTCCTCGTCAGCCGGGCCGTACCCGACTAGACGTGTCACAATATCCGCGCGGTTTTCTTTCCGTTTGATGCCAACTATATCCTTGCCGAATTCCAACTCCTTGCCATCGAAAGCGTCTGTCGGGGCGAGCAAATCCATGTAGCGGACGATTGTGTTATTGACAATCTCAACACGAAACTTCACTATGCAATTAAACTGGTCTCTAAGTTGCTGAGCCGCGGCCAGTGGCAATAAATACTCTTTAAACTCGACATCTTGAGTCCCAAGAAAGTCGACACGACCGAGTTGGTAATTCGTATTTGCGAGCACATAAGCCCCTGCCGTTTGTAGGGTTGCGCCAACCAGTTTTGTTGGTCTGATTGGTTCCGCTTTCCCGAGTAAAACATGGTCGCCATCGGCATGAACGATTTGAATCAGACCATTATCATCGTGATCTTTCTCAATCTCTGACAAAACAAAAAGACGGTGGTTGCCGTCTTGGTCTTGGGCGACGATATATCTAACGTTTGTAAAATCAATGGTTCCGAGTGTCGTGAAATCAAGGGTGAGAAGATTGTCCTGTTGGTCCTCGGTAATCTTGGTATCCCAATATATTTTGTCACTTTGGTTGGTCAAAACGTCGATGATTCTTTCATTTGAATCCAAAAGATGAATCCCAGTCGGTGTTTTCTTGGTTTGTTGTTGCTCGTCTTCCAATTGACCGATATATTGCCCGACATGTTGGGTGTAGTTTGACATTGAATCACCTGCCTTTACTTTAAGAAAAGACCTCCGTTAGTTGAGTATTCCTTGTTCACGCCAAGCAGTAAATTGATTCTTCCAACCGTCAGTCGCATTTGGGTTTGCCATCAGTGAACCATAAGTTAAATCTGAGTTGCCGAACATGGTGATAAAACCATCAATGGAAATAAAATTATTGTACAACTCCATATATATACATTCTTCTCCGTCAATATTAACTAATGGTAATTTATTCTTTATTTCTTCTGCTGTCATATTTTACACTCCTATCTGTACCAAATTTGAACTATTGCGGTAAGGAATGTTTGATCGGTTGCATCATTATTTGTGATTCTAAAATCAATTTTTGGCATTTGTATCTTGGAACGATTTATCATACCCGTGCTAGAAC
>JGI26049J44785_1000231_pt1 | contig 30628 bp, 22 predicted proteins | sample HigsolmetaGSP11D_FD_44785 | JGI IMG/M metagenome (IMG submission 44785)
GATTGAAGGCGGAATATCGGCGCGCAAGATCGTTTTGAACGCCATCCGCGGCAGGGCGAGCAATCAAAGATTCGAAAATGCTCAGAAATACAGGAACGATTACTTCGAAGGCGTCGAAGGACAGCGGACGAGGCCGTCCCGCCTGCAAATCGTCTACGATCCGGAAATCATCTACACCTACTCCGACATCAAATCCCAGGAGCCGGTCATCACGGACGTGGACTTTCCGGTTCTCCTCGACCGGAAGCCGGGGGAATAGCCGGTTCCGGTCGGCCGGACGAGTATGCCTTCCTTGGAATCCGGTCACCGTGTTCAATGCACTGAACGATCCGGCAACGCCTAAGAAGATCGATTCTTGGAATCCCCGGTTTTCAGGACGAAAAAATCGCCATGTGCCGGAAGAATAAACTCCGGTGCATGGCGATCTGTATTTTTCCGAGCCTGCTGGAAAAAGAATAGCCGCCGGTTTCCGTTGCCCGGTCCGCAATCCCCGGGGGAACCGCAGCTTACCGGCACCATCATTTCGGACAGCCGAGAGAAACGATGGCCGTCTTCCTGCCGTCTTCTCCACGGCGGAGAAATCCGGCAACCCCCTCCCCGTAAGCTAAATCACGTATTTGGCCACTTTATTGCGGCCGACCCGCTTTGCGCCGATATACAGGGCCCGGTCCGCGCAGCGCAGCAGGGCCATCGGTTCGTCCGTATCCGCGGGGGCGGCTGAAACGCCGATGCTCACGGTAACGCGCACGCTCAATTTCCGCCTGACTTCCGCCAGATCGTTGTACATGACGAAGGAACGGCTCTCGATCGTCTTGCGGATGTATTCGGCAAAGGAACTGGCCTCTTCCTTCTTGTAGCCGGGCAGGATGACCGCAAACTCCTCCCCGCCGTATCTTGCCACGATTCCCTTCGATTGGATGATCGATTTCAGCAGATCCGCCATTTGGCACAATATTTCATTTCCGCTTTGATGCCCGTAAGTATCATTGACCATTTTAAAATGGTCGATATCGATCAATAAAAGGGAAACGGATGGCATCTCCCCGTTTCTTAACTTTTCGAAAATTTCCTCCAGCTTGTCGTGAAAATAGCGGGCGTTGTACAGTTTCGTCAACGGGCATCTGATGCTTTCATCCTTTGTCTTCTCGTAATGTTTGGCGTTATCCAGGGAGATGGCCAAATAGGAGCAGAGGATGTCGAAAATGGCCAGTTGAAACTTGTCATATACCCTTTTCCTCTTCGATCCCAAAAGGATCACGCCGGTGACGCGATTGTTTTTCATCATGGGAACGGCGAGAAGGCTTTCCAGGTCATCGGGAAACCCTTCCTTCTCCATCCGCTGCCATTCCCTTCTTTCATGGAACAGCATCCCTCTTTTCGCCGACCAGACGAGGCCGCCGATCCCTTCGTTCTTTTTCAGCGGCGGCGGCTTCACCTCAGCAAATTCCCCTTTTTCATAGCAGCGGATATATTCCAGCCGTTCATCGTCCACGACTTCCAGAATGTACAAATAATTGGCGGGAAACATTTTCAGCACGTTTTTTACGAAAATCTCGAGCACCTCATCGAATTTTAATTTTTCCGTCAGCCGGTGCCCCAGTTCCACGGCCTTTTGCAAATATTCATTCATGATGCTGGTCCTGTTGTAGTTATGCAAAACAAAAAGCATCAAAATAACGGGAATGCCCACCAGGAGCACGCTGATGTTTCCGGCCGAATTGTACAAAATGTATAAGATCACGCCGATCGGATAGGCGACGAACAAGGAAAGGGTCTCCCAAACCANATCCTTTGAAAAAAATGAAATTTTGACCGAATAAATAAATGAATGGATGAAATTGAAAAACAGCTGGTTCAAAAGATAATAGGCGAAGACATAGACAAACGCCAGCAAAAAGAATGAAACGTCGACGGAAGCCCCCGGATTGTGGGTTCCGCCCAAAAGATAGTAGACCGTCCCGCTTAAAACCGATACGGCGGAAAACATGGCGGAATTTAAGGGAAAACGAAAATATTGGTCCCTCGACANGCGAAGGCGGATCATGGTAATGAGGATGGAGAACTGGGTCAAAATCATTTCCGCCAGCAGGCCGAATTGCAAAAATACCACGAGGACGATCCATTGGGTAAAGGAGATCGGCGTCTGGTTGATAATGACCGGCAATAAGGCGGCGGGGATCATAAGCAGGACTAAAATAATAAAGTCCCCGGCGTTGAAACTCGATGGCAGGGGAGAAACCTGGGAGGCGTAAAGGAAACTGGCAGGAACAACAACCGCCCACGCCAACCAAATGATCCATTTCTTTTTCCGGCCGATCACCATANTGCTCCCCTCCCATGACTTGGCAAANCCCTCATTTTTTCAGCTTTCATATTAAACATATTTTATCAAAAACCGGATTTTTTGTCATTTTATTTTTACAATTTTAATATTTTTTGCACAACAGGATGGACGGCCGCGATAAAATACAAGGAGCCGGTCACGATCAGGGCCTCCTCCCCGGTCAAGCCNCCGATCAGCCGCGCCAATTCCCCCTTCCAATCCTTCACGGCCCGCTTATCGNCGGCGCGGGAAAGGGAAAGCAGCCGTTCCGCCCTTTCNCCGCGGGGATGGGAAAATTCGGTNAAGACGAGNNTTCCNCCCAATTGATCGAGGATGGCGATCATTTCCGCCAGCGGTTTGTCTTTTAAAGCGGAAAAGAGGACGGTCGCTTTTTTGTCCGGAAAATGCCGTTGGAATGTTTCTGACAGNCTCGCTGTCCCTTCGGGATTGTGGGCCCCGTCCAATATCACCAGGGGGCGCCGGGAGACGATCTGGAATCTCCCTTTCCATTCCGCTTTCTTCAAACCTTCGGCAATATGCTCGTCTTCGATGAAAAAGGAATAGTAGGTCTGCANCAGGTAAGCGGCCATCGCGGCGAGGGAAGCATTTTCCAGCTGATGGCGCCCGAACATGCCGATCTCCAGATCCGGAAAGGTCTTAAAGACCAGCTGCAGCGAAAATCTTTCCCCGTTTTCCGCGGGGCCGAGATCCGTATATTGAAATTGTTTTCCCAGCCGGTAGACCGCAGCGCGCTTCTCTTTGGCCGTTCCGGCAACCGTTTCCAACGCTTCCCCTCGCGCCGCGGTGACCAGGGGCACCCCGTTTTTGATGATCCCCGCCTTTTCCGCGGCGATCTCTTTTAACGTGGAACCCAAAATGTTCATATGATCGTGGCCGACGTTGGTAATGACCGAGACAAGGGGATGGAGGACGTTCGTCGAATCGAGCCGGCCGCCGAGCCCGACTTCAAAAATGGCGACATCGACGGGATGAACGAAGGCGAAATAATGCAAGGCCATCGCCGTCAAAATCTCAAATTCCGTCGGCGGATTGCCCTCGCGGTCCAACCTTTCGACGGCGGGAAAGACCGCTTCGGCGCAGGCGATCAGATCCTTTCCGCCGATGGGCCTGCCGTTTACGGCGATCCGTTCGCAAGGATGATCCATATGGGGGGAGGTGAAGGTGCCCGCCTCCAGGCCCGCTTCTTCAACAATCGCCCGTAAAAAGGCGACGGTTGATCCCTTTCCGTTCGTCCCCCCGACATGGACCGCACGGATATATCTTTCGGGATGGCCCAGCGCGGCCATGAGGCGCTCCATCCGTTCCAGCCCGGGTTTTATGCCGAATTTCAAACGGTTGTCCAACCATCCGATGACTTCTTCCGGTGTTTCAAACATGCCGCTTTCCCCCCGTTTTTTCGATCCCGGTTCAAATATCTGTCGACGACCGGGAAAGATCCGATCGGTGAAAACCCGTTTTCCCGCTTCTTGTTCAAAAAGAGGACGAATCTAACGAAGTAGATCCGTCCTGGAAAATCCGTCCATCAAGATTTTAACTCTTTCAGCCGCTGCTCCACAAGAGACCTTTTTTCCAAATATTCCTTCTCCTTCTCCCTTTCGGCGGCGACCACTTGGGCCGGCGCTTTTTTCAGGAAATTTTCATTGGCCAGTTTCTTTTGCACCCGCAAGACTTCCGCATCCCATTTTGCCAGCTCTTTTTCCAGCCGGGCGATCTCCTCTTCGATGTCGATGAGCCCCTCAAGGGGCAGGAAGATTTCCCCGCCGGTGACGACGGCGCTCATCGATTTTTCCGGCGCCGCCAGGTCCTTGGCCATCACGAGGGTCTTCGGATTTAGAAAGCGCCGGAGATATTTTTCGTTTTCCTTTAACGTTTCCAGCGTTTCATCGTCCGTTGCTTTGATCAGGACGTCGATTTTCTTGCCCATCGGCGTGTTCATTTCCGCGCGGATGTTTCTTACCGAACGGATGATTTCCATCAGGATTTTCATCTGCTTGACCGCCTTCGGATCATCCCATTCTTTGCGGACCTCGGGCCATTTGCTTAAAGTGATCGTCTCTCCCTGATGGGGCAGATGCTGCCATATTTCCTCGGTAATAAACGGCATGAACGGGTGCAACAAACGCAAGGTTTGATCGAAAACGCAGGCGAGAACGGACCTCGTCGTCCTTTTCGCCCCTTCGTCATCGCCGTAGAGCGGGAGCTTGGCCATCTCGATGTACCAATCGCAAAGATCATCCCAGATAAAGTTGTACAACGTCCGCCCGGCTTCGCCGAATTCGTATTTTTCCGCAAGCTTCGTGACCGTTTCGATCGTCTCGTTCAATCTCGCCAAGATCCATCGGTCGGCGACGGATTTCTCCCCGCCCAAATCGATTTCATCATAGGTCATGCCGTTCAAGTTCATCAAGGCGAAGCGGGANGCGTTCCAAATTTTGTTGGCGAAATTCCAGACCCCTTCCACCTTTTCCGTGCTGAAGCGCAAATCCAGCCCCGGGGAAGAACCGGTTGCCAGGAAATAGCGCAGGGAGTCGGCCCCGTATTTGTCGATGACCTCCATCGGATCGACGCCGTTTCCGAGGGATTTGCTCATTTTTCTTCCCTGGCTGTCGCGGACGAGGCCGTGGATCAACACATCCTTGAACGGTTTCGTACCGGTAAATTCCAGGGCTTGGAAAATCATCCGCGACACCCAGAAGAAAATGATGTCATAGCCNGTCACCAGNACNTCCGTCGGATAATACCGCTTGTAATCGGGGCTTTCCGTGTCCGGCCATCCCATCGTCGANAAGGGCCATAACGCCGAGCTGAACCAAGTGTCCAAAACATCGGGATCCTGCTCCCAATTTTCGNTGTCCTTCGGCGGTTCGGTGTCCACGTAAATCTCGCCGGTCTCTTTATGATACCAGGCGGGAATCCGGTGTCCCCACCAAAGCTGGCGGGAAATGCACCAATCCCGGATATTTTCCAGCCAGTGCAAATAGGTCTTTTCGAAACGTTCGGGCACAAAACGGACTTTTCCTTCGCCCTTTTGCAGTTCGATGGCTGCCCTGGCCAGCGGTTCCATCTTGACGAACCATTGGGTGGACAGATACGGTTCGACGACGGCGCCGCTTCTTTCCGAATGGCCGACGGAATGGACATGCTTTTCGACTTTTTCCAGCAGCCCGAGCTCCCGAAGATCTTCGACGATCCGCTTCCGGCATTCGAAACGGTCCAATCCCTGGTATTTGCCGGCATTTTCATTCATCGTCCCATCCGGATTCATGACCAGGATCCGCGGGAGCCCGTGCCGGTTTCCGACCTCGAAGTCGTTGGGGTCATGGGCGGGGGTAATTTTGACCGCTCCGGTTCCGAATTCCTTGTCCACGTATTCATCGGCGATGATCGGAATCTCCCGGCCGACGAAGGGCAAGACGACCGTTTTGCCGATCAGGTCCTTGTACCTGTCATCCTCCGGATGGACGGCGACGGCGGTATCCCCCAGCATCGTTTCCGGCCTCGTCGTGGCCACTTCGATATGGCCGCTTCCGTCCTTTAACGGATATTTGATGTGGTAGAGGGCGCCTTCCACTTCCTTGTAAATCACTTCAATGTCGGATAAAGCCGTCCTTGTCTCCGGATCCCAGTTAATGATATATTCCCCCCGGTAGATCAGGCCCTTCCGGTANAGGGAGACGAACACTTCGCGGACGGCCCTGGAGAGCCCTTCATCCAAGGTGAANCGCTCCCTCGTGTAATCGAGGGAAAGGCCGAGTTTTTCCCATTGTTTCCGGATGTGGCCGGCATATTCCTCTTTCCAGCGCCACGTTTCTTCGACAAATTTTTCCCGGCCCAGATCGTACCTCGTCTTTCCTTCCTTCCGCAGCTTTTCCTCCACCTTGGCCTGGGTGGCGATGCCCGCATGGTCCATGCCGGGGAGCCACAAAACGTCATACCCCTGCATCCGCTTCATCCGGACAATGATGTCCTGAAGGGTCGCATCCCAGGCGTGGCCGAGATGCAATTTTCCGGTGACGTTCGGCGGAGGAATGACGACCGTAAACGGTTTTTTGTCCGGTTCTCCTTTCGCCTCGAAATATTTTCCGCGGAGCCACCATTCGTAACGGCCCTGTTCCACCGTTTTCGGATCATATTTGGTCGGCATTTTGATCTCGAGCTCTTCCATGCGATCTCCTCCTTTCCAAAATAAAAAATCCCAAACGTCAAAAGGACGAATGGGATTCGCGGTACCACCTTTTTTCACGGATGCAGACGGCTGCATCCGGCACTCCTTCGGTTAACGGCATCCGCCGGCTTTTGCTAATCGACGGCGACGTCTTTCGCAAAAGCTGCTCCCGGGCGACCTTCCAATCCGCTGCATAGGAATCTTCCACCAGCCGATTCCCTCTCTCGAATGCAGTGGGGATTGTACTCCTCCCGTTCAACGCATATGGCTTTGTCACGTTTAAAAGGTTCAGGTTTTATCTTATATTTTATTCGATGCCAATCTTTTTCGTCAATCATTATTTCCGATTTCCCGGGAAAAATACCTTTCAATCACTATTTTGCCGGCGGGGACATAAAAATAATAGTAATCCCGTTTCTCTAAAGGAGGTTTTCCGGCTTTGCGCAGAAGATTTAACCCTTACACTTTGCCTCCCCGGCTGCGGACGGCGAGGGAGATCGCCCGTCAATTGATCATTCCCTTTTGCATTTTCCAGGCGATCCGGACGGTTTTTTTGCCCACCACCTTCGATGTCATTTTGCTTCTGCTCTTTCTTCTCATCGCGATCGCCTTTCATTTCGAATTCTTCTGACGGGGCGGCAAGTCTTTCAGGATCACCGCCGCCTTTCATTCCGGATCCCCTTGATCTCCGGCATCCGTTCCGCCGGCCGGCAGCCCTTTTTCCAATTCCAAAACGAACCCTTTGATATGGAGCAGCCGCCGGATTTCCTGCATCATCCCTTTGGCGGCATCATATTCCCCCATTTTTTTCTCCGGAAGGGAATAGGCTTTGACAAGCTTCATCAACGGATGCGGACATGCCAGTCCGGCCTGGAGCAGGAATTGCTCCTCCTCCCGCCAGGGGAAATATTTCCAATAGCGATTCATCCAATGGAACGCTTCACCGTCCCGGGTCTGCAAAATCTCCCGAAAAAACGGCAGCAGATCAAAAACGGGGGAGGCCCGCCGGCTGTGTTCCAGGTTGATAAAACGGCCGGTTCCCCGTTCGTCAAAGATGAAGTGATCCAAGGACAGCCGCCCGTGGATGAGGACGCTGCGCAGGCTTCCGCGGCTCACGGTTTCCGTGAACCATCGCTCCAGCTTTGCGCCGGCAAATTCATAGGCCTGCCAAATCTCGAAAAAATAATCCGTAAAGATCCACTCGAAAGGGGACAAATAGGTTTTTTGTTCGCAAAGATCCATGAATCTCTCCAATTCTTCCTTTTCCCTTTCGATCCGCTCCTTGGCCCGCAAGTAATCATTCTCCGCCCGCCTTTTGTCGAGGGGGACCTCCCGGGCGGTAAAATAATGCATTTTCCCCAGTTCCCGGAACATCCTGTCCCCGGTCTCCCCCTGTTGTCCGCCGCTTTTTCCCTCCAACCAGGGCAGCAAATAAAAAAATTTCCCCGGAAAACGGACCCCAGGATACCCCATTCTTGTCAAACAGACAGGGACGACGTGGAAAAAGCCCTTGTCATAAAGGACCGTCAGGGAGCGGAGCATGTTCCTCCCCTTTTGCTCCGTCGTCTCCTTCAGCCCGAAAATTCCCCTTTTCCCGTACACTTTATGCATTTTTCCAAAGGCTTCGATCCGTTCCGCCTCCAACCCGTATTCCCGCAAAACGGTCCGTATCCTTTGCCTGTTCTCCGCATCCATCTCGCTTTCGCCTGCCCATTTCCAGATTAGCCCTTTTTTCAAGTGTAAACTTTCCCGATGGGAGGACCTAAGGCGCCTGAGCCGGTCTTTCCGGAGCCGCGGTTTCTTGCCAGCTTGCGGCGGCTTCGGAAGCCGTGCCGCAGCGATCAGCCCGATGGCCGCAATCCTTTGCTCCAGCCGTTTGCCAAAAACGGGCGAAAAAAAGGGCTGCCTGAAAGCCTTCCGGTCAAGGCTCTTCGGAGCAGCCTCACGAATTGGTCAAATGTCCCTTCGTTTCGGGAATGTAAAGCACTTGCCCCGGGTAAACCTCATGATCCGATTCGAGGCCATTGGCCCGCAGCAATTGGGACACGTTCGTTTCGTATTTCTCGGCGATGTTCTGCAGCGTATCCTCTTCTTGAACGAAATACACTTTCCATCTCGTCAGTTTCGTCTCCGCATCCTTATGGGCGAAAATATCCGCCAGCGAAATGACGCTCTTTTCCTGGACCGGTTCCTCGTTCGCCTGGTAATGGATCTCCCGGGGCTGCGTGTCCGGTCCGTTTTGTTCCTCCGCTTCCGGCAAACGGTCCGGTCCGCCATCCGGCTGCTCCGGCAAATCGTTTCCTTCTCCCGGCCTTGCCTCCGTCCCTTCCGATGCTTTTCCTTTTACCTCAGGCTCCTCAAAAAAAGCGGCTGTCCTTTCCCCTTTCCCGCGCTCCTCCCCCCATTCCGGAGGTCCGGATGGATGCCCGGCATCTTCCTTTGCACCGTCCGCCGGCGGATTTTCTCCCCTAAGGCCGGAAAGGGCAGGCCGTTCCTTCTCCGCCGGGGAAGATTCCGTTCCCGCCTTCACGGCTGTGGCTTCGGATGCGGCGAAAATCTCTCCCTCTTTCCGTGAAGATGCGGGCTCCCCGCCCGGGGCGGAAATCTCCTCTCCATCGAACGGAACCTCTTTCTTCGTTTCGTCATCCGCCTCTTCGTTGGAAAAAATCTGGATCGGGACAAATTCCTCCTCCGGACCTTTCCCTTCCCCTTCATCCAGGCGGGCGGATTTCCTCGCTTCCACGAAAAAGTTGTAATCATCGTCTTCCTTTTGATCGCCGTTCAGTTCTTTCAACAATCCGAATTCCGCTTCCAAGCCCTCTTCCCCGGGCCTTTCCGTTTCTTCCGCTTCCCCTTCTTCCTCCCGTTCGTCCTCATCGTAGATGCCGGAGATCAAAATTTCCGCCCTCAGCCTTAATTCCCCTTTTCCGGGGATTTCATAGTCGAAGGAATCGATATCCAAATTCAATTCCTCAATTTTCCTCACCCGGTACTTCGGAACGGAGATGTCCACGGGGAAATCGTGGCGGAACTCGTTAATCCCCTCCTCCCTCGTTTCGATGACATCCACATACCGCAGCCCGGAAAAGTTGAAGAAATCTTCTTCCCCGTCTTCCTCCTCGCCCCGGGCGACCCTGTATTCCCCGAACATGTTCAGGGATCCCCGGATGGAATAGTAATGGTCCCTTTCCTGGACGAGGATTTCCGGTTCCAAAGATAAGCTGATCAATTCCTCGATCTCTTCTCCTTTGCGGAAGCGTACCACATCTGCCAAAGAAAATCTCAATGCCGACGGCCTTTCCTCAGCCATCCGCAATCCCCCTCCCTTTCAAACATTCGATGATCGTGACGGCCATGATCAATATACTTTATGAAAAAAAGAGGGGAATTATGTTCAAGACAGGAAATACCCGCGGGACAGGAGAAACGCCTCCCATCGGCCCGGCGGATCCCTGAGGGAACGGGCCGTTCGAACAAAATTCCCCGGCCCGCGGCTTCTTCCATTCTTTCAGGGACCGGTTAAATCGAACCGCTAATTATAAAATCCGCAACACGACCAAAAAAAGACCGGTCGTAAGTATTTCAGGAAGAAAAGAAATACTTACGACCGTTCTTTGGAAAAATTACAAGATCAAGTCCTTATTCTAATATAAAAAGAGTCGTACGTAAGGAAGTTAAGTCCGTAAAATTGTGTAAAAAGGAATCTCAAAAAAATGGGCCATTTTCAAATCCCCCCGGTTAGAATGTAGTCGTCGAGAAAACATTCCAAAGAGAGGGGGGGTGAAATGGCTCAAAATCAGATTACCGTAGATTCGCAACTTTTGCATCAACTTTTCTCGGTAACACCCAGGATGCGGGAGTAGCCAAGCTGCCGGAATCCGTACTGAACCAAGTGTTACAAGCCCAGGCAACGGAACAGTTGAGGGCAGAGCCCTACGAACGGACGGAAGAACGAAAGGATATCGAAACGGTACGTATCTAGTTGGGGTGAATTTTTTAGCTGGCTGAAAAGCCGCGGGCTCCGAGGCGTCGATCGGATTGTGTCGGATGTCCACGGCGGGTTGGTGCGGACCATCCGTAAACCCTTCCAAGGCGTCACCTGGCAGCGGTGTCAGACCCACTTCCTGCGCAATATTCTGGATGCCACGCCGAAAGCTATGCAAGATGAAATACATAGCCGGGTACGGGCCATTTTCGACGCACCGGATCTGGATGCGGCGCGGCTGCTCTTGAATCAGGTTCTGGAGGCATACAAAACGAAAGCGCCGAAAGCCATGGCAATCCTGGAAGCCGGTTTTGAAGATGCGACGGCGGTCCCGCTTTTGCCGGAAAAGTACCGCAGGCGTCTCCGCACAACCAGCCCTTGCGCGCTTGAACGAGGAAATCCGCCGTCGGGAACGGGTGATTCGCATCTTTCCCAATCGGGAATCGGCCAAACGGCTGATGGGAGCATAACTCATGGAAATCGACGAGAAATGGGCCGGCGGCAGAAAGTATTTGGATATGGACCGCTATCTGGAGTGGCGTAAATCCCAGGCCGTGAACAAAAACAACAAGATCATAAGTATCGGCTAAAAAGCGTCTGTCGCAGCCTCTCAAAGACGCGAAATGTTCCATCTTCCACTTCAAGCGGGCATTCTAACCGAGGGAAAATTTACACACAACGATGGACTTGATCATCTCAATTTACTATTAATTTGCAGATTGATATTTCTTTAATGCTTGTTTCCACTGTATTCTAACTAAGAATGAAAACAATATAATAAAAAGTAAATAGTACACTAATGTAACCACACTAAAATCGCCTCTTAATATTTCAGCAGGTAAATTTGTACTAAGCAGAATTGGAAAAACCCATACAAATAGTATATGTAAAATGGGAGGATAAACATTCCTTGGACGACTTGCTATATCTAATAAATATTCAGGAATAGCTGCTATTTGATAGGGCCGTTCGATCCAAAAAGCAAAGTTTATAAAAAATTGATTAACTAAATAATAAAAGTAAACACCCATCAATACAAATAATATGTACATAACTATTCCAAAAATATGTCCAGTCAATACATGAGGAACTGAAAAACAGAGTAATACAATTGCGATAACAATGTTAATCAAACTTGGAATATCCAATTGTTTGATACTATTAATCAATTGCGAATCGATCGGCCTTACCAGATCATAGTCCAAATCTCCCTCTACTATTTTATCTATTAATTTTTCATGAGATAGGGTAAAGAAAAATTGATAAATATATGATATTAATGTATAAGTGGCAGAAAGTGTAAGAAAACTATAAAAGTCCCAACCATTTATTGAGTCTGTATAATGATATAGGACAAAAAGAGTTATAACTTCAATTGCTGTAAATAACACACCGAAAAAACATACGAAAACAGAAGTTAATCTATATATAAAAAATTGGGAAATACTTAAACTCCATACAATTTTTAGGTAATTGAAAAACATTATATTCCCACTCCTTCGTATTTCTTTAATCCCTTTTTCCATAAAATAATATAAATAATTTGGAAAAATATTATCCATAACATAGAAGCTATTAAGAAGTTAAACATTGCGTCGTCAGACAACTCTCCCATAATCGCTTTTGTATTTACATAACCAAAGAGCGAGAAAGGTGTAAATTGTATTATATTCAATATGCTTTCCGGGAGTAAATCCAAAGGAAACATTACTCCCCCAAATAGTGAGAGTAAACCATTATAAATTGGGCGTAATGGCCACATTTCAATTAACCAAAAGCTTAATTCTCCCATAACTGATAAAAAAATAAATAATAAAATGAAATTAGTTAGAACCAATAATATAGAAACAATATTTGGAAACGAAAACTGAAATAAGCCTAGCATAAAAAAACAAATAATCATGATGAATACTACACAAATCTGAACTACTTTTTGTCCTAAAAAAACTGAAAAGCTTTCAAAAAAATAAGAGTATGGTCTTATTAATAAAATTGAAAGTTTTCCGCTGCTAATAAGATTGGATAATCTAAAAGCACTGTTAGGAGAAAATATTACACTTAATAAGGATGTTAAGATTAAATAAGTAGTCATTTCTGATATGTTATAATTACCGATATCNTTCTCCCCCGAATATAAAGCTCTCCACACAAAAACCGTCGTTATCATTTGAATGATTTGAACAATAAAACTCGAAATGATATTACCTTTATAAGTCAAATTTAGTAAAATCTCGTTTCTAAAAACNTATAAGTATTTATTCAACTTGAACTCTCCTTCGTTTCAGTAAAGATATTGAAAATGATGTCCTCAAATGGAGTTTCTTTCATATGAAAACTCTCAATCTGGAAATTATTAGTAAGATAAGATAATAATTCATAATAAGATTCTCCTGCTTGTAACAATATCTCCCAACTATTTTCTTCTGAACCCCTTTTAATCTTATATCCCAGTATTTCATCAGGAAGTTCACTCTTTGTTTTTACTATAATCGTGTTACCCTTATTAAATGTATTTACTAATTGTTTGATATCTCCGTCGTATTTAATTTGACCGTTAATTAATATCATTATTCTTTTAGCCAAAGCTTCGATATCACGCATATAATGGCTCGTAATCAATATTGTTGTTTTCTCGGTTTGATTTAAATGCAGCAAAAATTTATGTATTGCTCTCTGACTCTCAATATCCAAACCAATTGTAGGTTCATCAAGAATAAGTAATTTAGGATAATGGATTACTGATGCTATTAGCTCAAACTTCATCCTTTCTCCTAGAGACAATTTCCTTACAGGAACAGCAACCTTATCTTTCAAATTTAANAGGTTTAAAAAATAATTTAATCTCTCTGTAAAATCTTTAGAATCAATCCTATATATTGCCTTTATAAGATGTAGTGTATCTATTGCCGGTAATTCCCATGTAAGCTGACTTTTTTGTCCCATTACAAGACCGATCTGTGATAAATATTTATTGCTCTTTTTATAAGGATTAAATCCAAGTACATCGATATTTCCCGTTGAAGGTTCTATCAATCCGACTAATAATTTTATAAGTGTAGTTTTTCCTGCTCCATTAGGTCCTACTAAAGCCAGAATCTCACCTTTTTCTGCTTCAAAAGTAATATTTTCTAAAGCAGTATGGTTTACATGTTCTCTCTTAAATAAATCCTTTAATGTTCCACGAATCCCAACTTGCTTTTTAAAAGACTTGTAGGAAAAACTTACATTTTTGAAGCTAATCATGATATTCACTCCATTATTTCGACAAACATATTATCATTAACGATCCTCAAAACATTAGATAATAAATCGTTATATTGATGACCAGGTACTAGTGACTTACAAATAATTATAATATTCGGTTTAACTTAATTNNTTTTTAANAAATTTCAAATTCTGTCAATTTATTATATATTTCATCTTTGGATCGCTTCTTGTTCTAAAATTTACCATCCACCTTCTTAAATTACAATAATAAATGCAACAAATTCCGGTAATCGAAAATATGGTTATGATCGGGCGATGTTTCGTAACTCTTCGTGAAACGCATCGTTTGGTGAACGATATTCCAGGATCTTCCCGGGGAGGGTGATACCCCGGTTCTCTCCGTCGATCAGGCGCGATGAATCGCTATCCGCCATGACTTGCCTTTGGAATCAATTGGCGAAGGAGTCCGTTGTGACGTTCATTGGTTCCTTGTTCACATGAGGTGTAAGGATGCGGGTAATATTCCTTGGATTCAATAGCCTGGCTGAGTTCCCCGAATTCAGCGCCATTGTCCGATGTGATCGCTTTAAACACGGTTGGGAATACGGATCCATATTGTTACTTCAATTCCTGTAAGGCTTGTTTGTTCAAGCCGGTGATAAATCCCCAATATAGCCGGAATAAAATTCCCCACTTACAATAGAACCATAGTGTCAATGAGAGGAGCTAGGTTTTTGATTACGAGAGGGGAATTTTTCATGATCAAAGAGATGTATGAAAGGGGAATTAGTTTCCGATATCGCGAGGGAATTGGGGATCGGTCGGAAAACCGTCCGAAAATATATTCACTCCCCCAATCCCCCTTCCAAATCCAGGCGAAAACAAAGAAAAAGCAAGTTGGATCCATTTAAGCCCTATCTTCAAAAACGAATTTTCTGTATTTGTCAATAATAAACACAAGTTTGAATAGTGGTGATTAATCTATTGCAATAAAAAATTTTTTTCGTTAAAATATTTTTAGTGATTAAGGAGGGAGAATGTGTGGAATAAAAATTTCGCATTCTTGGTTTCCGGAAGAATTTTTACGAATATAGGGGATAGTTTATATGCAGTCGCATCGATGTGGTTGATTTATGATTTAACGCAAAATAGTTTCTATACTGGTTTGAGCGGCTTTTTAACGATGGCGCCATTAATCCTCCAATTTTTCATTGGTCCGTTGATTAAGCAAGAAAGATACAAGTCCATACTTATTTACACGCAAATGATTCAAGCGATATTGTTACTAGTAATTCCCCTTGCTCACTTTTTGGGAGTACTTTCTGTTTGGCTCGTCCTGATTATTAATCCGATTGCATCGATCATTCAGCAATTTGTCTATCCGACACATGCAGCCATATTGCCGACGATTGTCGAAGAAAAATATTTAACAAAAGCTAATTCAATAATGAATGCAACCTATGAACTACTCGATGTTATTTTATTAGGAATATCTGGAACGATTATTGCACTTATTGGAACTGTGTTTGTTTATATGTTAGGTTCAGTAACATTTTTTATAGCCATGCTTTTGTTTTTTTACATAAAAATACCGAAAACAGATTTAGAAGAGAAGGATTTTGAAAGGGACTTTTCTTTAAAAGATAAGTGGGAAAACTATAAAGCGGATTTGAAAAAAGGATATCAGTTTATAAAAGGTTCATTGATCCCCAAATTTTTGTTAGCTTCAATTTTAGCAAATTTTATCATCGGGGCTGTATCAGCCATATTACCGGAATACGCTGTTTATCGTGGGGGAAGTGATATTTATGGATGGTATTTGGCGGCAATGTCTTTTGGGTTATTGATGGGGTCTACAATTAGTTCGTTTTTTAGTCAATTTCCTTTAGGTAAGGTAACCATTATCGGATTTTTCTGTTCAGGATTAAGCTGGTTTTTGGCAGGGATTACCAATATTCATTCACTTTCTGTTATTTTGTTTGGAGGAAGTTATGTAGCAATAGGAATAACAAATGTCTTGTTCCTGTCTTCTCTGCAGAAAATTGTACCTAGTGATTTACTAGGAAGGGTTTTCTCTTTTATTGTGGGGGCAATATCTATTGCTGCACCATTAGGATCTTTAACCGGAGGGACAATGGCTCCTTTTATTGGCAGTTGGATTATCTTTATTTTTGGCAGTATTGCCATGGTATTCGTTTCTATATATTGGTTAGTAATCCCTACATTAAGAAATTTGCCTATAACGGATGCACTTGAATATAGACATCTTTTTTCCGACTAAGCAGATATGATATCTGCTTAGTTTTTTATGGAGTTAAATAACTATAAATCATCTAAATAACTCATAATAATATATCTAACATTCCACTCTTTTACACCTTTTTCTTCACTATTTCGTGTAGAAATAACTTCTCTAATCTTTTTATTAACCTCTCTCCATTCATCTTTTGTTAATTGTACATTTATAATACTAGCTTCAGATGAAACTTTTCTATAATCTTTTTTATTTAAATCTGTGTAAATTTTCGAAAGTGCTTCATCGATGAAAGCGTAAAGTTGAGAAATTATGTAGTCAGCATTAGCATAAGCCTCTTTACCCGTAAATGTAAACTCATCTGGGAATGTGTCTTTATCTACTGATTTATAATATTTTTGAATCAGATTTCCTACTTGCTTTTCACGTACAACTTTTAATAATCCAAGATCCTCTAATTGGTGTACATGATAGTAGAGACGGGAAGGTTTTTCATTCAGAATTTCGGCAATTTCTTTTACCGTCTTTTCTTTTTCTTTTACAGCTTGTAAAATTCTTATTCGCTGCAAATTAAATAGGGATTTAGCAATTTCTAATTCTTTATTATTCATGATTTTTATTCACCTTCTCTTTTATTTCTAAAATAAATAAATATTAATAATCATTATATCTAATTCTTTCAGTATGTTTTATCTAAGTTTTTTGGGAAATAATACTATTACTATAAGTATACAATAATATATTTGTAATCAACTGTGATAAAATCCCCAATAATAGCGGTATAAAAATTCCCCAAAAACAACAGATAATCGTTTCAAAACAACATCGTAGATGGAGTGGAGAAACGCTGCTGAAGATTGGGGAGTTTTTTTATGATTCGAGAGTTGGATCAGAAAGCCCAGACTCAAACAGCGATTGCCAAAGAAACGGGATTTGATCGTAAAACGATCCGTAAGTATCTAAAGGGGGACAAGCTTCCAGAGCGTAAAGGGAGTGAGAAAAAGAAAACGAGTGAGCTGGATTCCTTATAAAAACGATCTGCTTCAAAGAATAAAAGAAGGAACGAACAATTGTGTTGTTCTTTTGGAAGAGATACAGGCCATGGGATACACAGGGAAGATGACGATATGAAGAGATTTTGTTCGTCCCTGTCGGGAACAGCCAAAGAAACAAGCCGCCTTACGGCATGAAACACCACCGGGCAAACAAGCTCAAATGGACTGGGCCCATGTGGGGAAGTATTTGGTAGATGGTCAATACCAAGAGGTATATGCCTGCGCATTTAGCGGTTTCCTTTGCGGTGGAAGCCATCACGCAAGGATATACCGCTTTATTCTTAACCGCAGACGATTTAGTGGCTGCATGCCGAAAGGCAAACGAAAAAGCACTCTCCAGCGATCAGTAAATCGTTGGAGTCGTCCAAACGTACCCATTATTGATGAGGTCGGTTACTTTCCTTTTTTGATGATTTAACAGCCAATGTTTTTTTCACGTTGTATAGAATCGGTATGAACAGGGTTCAATGATTCTTACATCGAATAAATCCCGTCTTGAATGGGAAAGGTATTCGGTGATGATGTACTGGCGACTGCCATTTAGATCGCCTGTTACATCACGCCATTACCTTTAATATCAAAGGCGCTTCTTATCGTCTACGAGAAAAGAAAAAAGCAGGAATTTATCCTGCCCAGTTGCCCAATTAAACGTTCATAATGGGGACATTCATTTCGTTGAAATGGGGGAATTTTCAATCGTTGTTGACCAATGTCATTTCCGCCGGGCAGGGCAAGTCGGACAGCCCCTGCGCTTCCTGCCCCCACCTGCCCGGCGGGCGAAGGGCGGGCGGCCGCCTCCATGAAAAACGTCAAACGTTCCGGGCGGCTTTCCGCGCGGTTTGCCGCCGCTTGCGATCATTCATTCCGCGTTTTTGGCCGGTGGCAAGAGGCAGACTCTAAAAACTTGCGGCCGCAGGGGGTGAAACAATTCCGAGTTCTTGGCCGAAGCGAAGACAATGCCCCGAAAAAGCCTGCGGCCGCACGCATTGATTCATTCCCCTTGCGTCAGCTTGGCAAAAGCCCTTTCGGCCGCCTGAACCGTCCGTTCGATATCCTCATCCGTATGGGCCTTGGACAGGAACAGGGCCTCAAATTGGGACGGGGGCAAGAGGATCCCTTGCGCCGTCATTTCCCGATAGAATTTCGCGAAAAATTCCAAATCGGCGGTTTTCGCCGTTTCATAATTGACGACCTTCTCCCGGGTAAAGAAAAACCCGAACATGGCGCCGGCCCGGTTGAAGGTCAGGGGGACGCCGTATTTTTCCGCGGCTTGGATAAAGCCTTGTTCCAAACGGTCGATTTTCCGCTCAAATTCCTTATAATCCTCCGGCGCCAACCGCTTCAGCGTTTCGTATCCCGCCGTCATGGCCATCGGGTTCCCGGACAAGGTGCCGGCCTGATACACGGGACCGCTCGGGGCGACCTTTTCCATAATCTCCGCCCTTCCGCCGTAGGCCCCGACGGGCAGCCCGCCGCCGATGACTTTCCCGAGGCAGGTTAAATCGGGCTCGATGTGAAAATATCCTTGGGCGCAATGATAATCCACCCGGAACCCGGTCATCACTTCGTCGAAAATCAGGAGGGCGCCGTAATGGCTGGTGATTTCCCGCAATCCTTCCAAAAATCCCGGGACCGGGGGCACGGTCCCCATGTTGCCGGCCACCGGCTCCACGATGACGGCGGCGAGATCCTCCCCGAATTTTTCAAAGGCGAGTTTCACCGCATCCAAATCGTTGTAGGGGACGGTAATCGTATGCTGCGCCACCCCCTCGGGGACCCCCGGGCTGTCGGGTAGGCCGAGGGTGGCCACGCCGGAACCGGCCTTGATGAGCAAAGCGTCCCCGTGTCCGTGGTAGCAGCCCTCGAACTTCAAAATCTTGTTTCTTCCGGTAAACCCCCTCGCCAGACGAAGGGCGCTCATCGTCGCCTCCGTCCCCGACGAAACCATGCGGATGATTTCTATGGACGGGACCCGCTCCTTCACCAGTTCGGCCAGGCGGTTTTCGATCAAGGTCGGCATCCCGAAGCTCGTCCCCGTCTCCGCTGCCCTTTTCAGCGCTTCCACGACGTCCGGGTGGGCATGGCCCAGGATAAGGGGGCCCCAGGACAGGACATAATCGATATATTCATTGCCGTCGATATCGTAAATCTTCGAACCCTTTCCCCTTTCCATAAAAATCGGGTTCATGCCGACGGCCTTAAAGGCGCGGACCGGGCTGTTTACGCCCCCCGGCATCAGCGTCAACGCCTTTTGATAGGCTTCCTTCGATCGGTCAAAGGTACGCAAAAATATCTCCCACCTTCCATTCAATGTTCCATACCCGTTATTTCGCATCCGGCCGCTTTTTCCGCCCTTTGCCGCCTTTTTCCGGGATCGCCCCGGGACGGAAAAACTCCCGATCCCGTTCGATCCTTATCCGGTACTTTACGTTCCGGAAACGGTCCGCCGCAACTTTTGCCTTCGTGTATCTTTTGGCCCCGCCATCCCCGGAAAATTTTCGCCACGGCCTTTGCAAACGGTCAATGAACGGACCCCTTCCCTTGACCGGTTCGCAAAGGATGAAATTTTTCCCTATTCTTTCAGCCAACGGGCCACATCTTTCGCGAAATAAGTAATGATAAGGTCGGCCCCGGCCCGTTTCATCCCGGTGAGCATCTCGAGGACGACGCTTTTTTCATCGAGCCAGCCATTTTGTGCCGCGGCCTTCACCATCGCGTATTCCCCGCTGACATTGTAGGCGACGACGGGAACGGGGAAATGCTGACGGATATCGGCGATGATGTCCAAATAGGGCATGCCGGGTTTGACGATCAGCAGATCGGCCCCTTCCTCGATGTCCGATTGGGCTTCCCGCAAGGCCTCCCTGCGGTTGGCCGGATCCATCTGATAGGTTTTCCTGTCCCCGAATTTCGGCGCGCTTTCCGCCGCGTCCCGGAACGGTCCGTAGAATGCGGAGGCGTATTTGACCGCATAAGACATGATCGGCACATAGGCGAAGCCGGCATCGTCCAGCCCTTTCCGAATGGCGGCGGTAAAACCGTCCATCATGTTGGAAGGGGCGATGATGTCGGCGCCCGCCTCCGCCTGGCTGACGGCGGTTTTCACCAGAAGCTCCAGCGAGGCGTCGTTCAGGACATCGCCGTTTTCCACCACCCCGCAATGGCCGTGATCCGTATATTCGCACAGGCAGGTGTCGGCGATGACGAGAAGGTCCGGGTATTTCGCCTTGATCGCCCGGATCGCTTCCTGGACGATGCCGTGGGGATGGTAGGCCGCCGAACCGACGGGATCCTTGTGCCGGGGAACCCCGAAAAGCAAGACGGCCTTAATGCCCAGGGCGGCCGCTTCCCCGATCTCATCCAACAGATAGTCCGGAGAGAGCTGTTCGATTCCCGGCATCGATGGAACCGGATTGCGCACCTTGTTTCCTTCCACGACAAAGAGGGGGTAAATGAGATCGTCGACAGACAGATGATGTTCCCTCACCAAATCCCGTAAAAAGGCGCTCTTCCTTAACCGGCGGTGGCGGCGAAAATTTAACGTTTCCATTTGCTTTCCTCCTCGCGATGGGAAATCGTTTCAATCAGTTCCTTTACCAGATCGTCCGTCGAATGGACGGAGGGACAAACCTTTACGTCCAACCCGTATTCTTCCGCCTTTTTTTTCGTGACCGGGCCGATCGCCGCGACGACAGCGTCCTTGACCCGTTCCTCCAGGCCCGCCCTCCTGACCGCGGACATGAAATGTTCGACGGTGGAGGGGGACGTGAACAAAAGGATGTCCAATTTTTCGCTTTTTACCTTTTCCACCAGCATTTTCCCGCTTTCTTCCGGGAAAAAGGTCTCGTAAACGACGATTTCGTCCGCCCGGAACCCTTGGCGGGAAAGCGCCCGGAAGATGACGTCCCCCGCCAGATTTCCTTTGCAGATGAGCACCCGTTCATCTTTCTTCACGGCTTCCGGCAATTCCTTCGCCATCTGTTCCCCGGTGAATGCCGACGGGACAAAGATCCTTTCCCAGCCGTGCTTTTCCGCCGCTTCCTTCGTTTTTTTCCCGACGACGGCCGCCTTCTTCCCTTCCGGGAAGGGGATGCCGTATTTTTTTAAGAGGCGGAAGAAATAATCCACCCCGTTTTTGCTGGTAAAAACAAACCAATCGTAGCCGCTCGCCCCTTTCAGGCGCGCAAGCTCCGCTTCCGAGGGCTCCGCTTCCTTGAAATCGATCAGGGGAATGGAAAGGGGCTCCCCGCCCAGGCGCCGGATCTTCTCCGCCAAATCCTTTCCCTGTCCGCCTTGCCGCGGAATGAGGCAAGTTTTCCCCAGCAATGGCCGTTCATTCATGTTCATCGATCCCTTGCGCCAATGCTTCAATCAATGGTTTCGCCCCCTGATTGAAGAGGCGTTCCGCCGCTTCCCTGCCGACGGATGCCGGATCCTTCCCGGCCACCCTCTCTTTGAAAACCTGCCGGCCGTCGGGGGAGGCGACGAAGGCGGTGAAGAGGATGCCGCCGTCTTCCGACGTTTTGGCATGCCCCCCGACGGGAACTTGGCAGCTTCCCCCGACCTGTTTCAAAAATTCCCGTTCCGCGATGACCGCCCTTTCCGTCCTTCGGCAGGTCAGTTTCGCAAGCCATTCGAGCAGGCCGTTGTCATCCTCCCGGCATTCCACGGCCAGGGCGCCTTGCCCGACGGCGGGGACCATGTCATCCTCGTTGAAATATTCCGTGATGTCCTCCCGGGGAAAACCGAGCCGGGAGAGGCCGGCGGCGGCCAGAATGATCCCGTCGTAATTTTCCGTTTTCAGCTTCTTCAGCCTCGTATCGATGTTTCCCCGGATCCATCGGATGTCCAAATCCGGGCGAAGGGCGAGCAATTGGGCTTTGCGGCGCAAACTGCTCGTCCCGATCACCGCCCCTTTCGGTAGTTCCCGGAAAGAAATTCCCCCTTTGGCGAGGAACACATCCCTCGGATCCTCCCTTTCCGGCACCGAACCGATCGTTAAACCCGCCGGCAGCACCGCCGGCATATCCTTCATGCTATGTACGGCCATATCGATCTCTTCCCGGAGAAGGGCCTGCTCGATTTCTTTTACAAAAAGCCCTTTTCCGCCAACTTTCGACAGGGTCACGTTTAGAATTTGGTCCCCTTTTGTGACGATCTCCCGAATCTCGAATTCCCATGGGCAGCCGAGCCGCTTTAACCGGCCGATCACCCAACGGGTTTGCGCCAATGCCAGCTTGCTTCTTCGTGATCCGACGATAATTTTTCGCATAGAATCCTCCCGTCCGGGCCTCAGGCCGCCGTAGGCGGCACAGCCCAAAACCGACTTTTCTCCATGGCCGGATCCGGCGCCGCTAATGAGGGATCCCGATCACCGATCATCAACCGTTCGCCGGACATCCCGATGCCCCGGCGACCGCCGGCGCGATGACGGATCCCGATCGCCCTTGCCGGAACCCGGCCATATACAGTATATCACGTTTTCGCCAAATTCCATTTCCCGGAAAATGGCGGCCGGAAGAAAGCAGGCCTTCCGGTTTACGGGAAAAAGGGGAAAACGGCCCGATAGGCCATTTTCCCCGAATCCCCCATGACGAAGCCCTTTTGCCGGCAGCATGGAAAAACGGCCCGCAAACGGCGGTTTTCCCGGATGTTTTGCGCCGGAGCCGTCAACCCTGGACCGCCTGCTTCTGTTTGGTCCGGCCTGCCTCCATCTCCCTTTGCTCCCCGTCGTCTTCCCCTGGGGTCATGTCTTCCAAATTGAAAATCTTTCTGAAATAATATAAGGCCTGATCCGCGTCCGGACGCCCCGCCAATTCCTTGATTTGCTGGATCGGGTCGCGCAGCATCTGATTGATGATGCTCTTCGTATGTTTGCTGATCACTTTCCGCTCCCGTTCCGTCAAATCGGGGATCTTCCGTACGATGCTTTCCATCGTCTGCTCCTGGATCTTCAACGCCTTCTCCCGGAGGGCGGCAATGAGCGGGACGACCCCCAGCGTTTGGATCCATTGGTAAAATTGTTCCGTCCCTTCGTCAATCCAGCCGGAAATGATTCCGGCGGCCTTTTTCCGTTCCTCCAGATTCTGGTTCACCACGTCTTCCAAGTCGTCGATATCGTATAAATGTACGGACGGCAATCCGCCGATTTCCGGGTCGATGTCCCGGGGGACAGCGATATCCACCATGAACAGGGGGCCTTCCTTTTCCTTGACGATCGGTTCGATCATCGGTTTGGTCAGTATATATTCTTCGGAACCGGTGGAGCTGATGACGATATCCGCATCCGTCAGGCAGTCCGCCAATTCCTCCGCGGGACGGGCCTTCCCGGAAAATTTTTCCGCCAATTCCTTCGCCTTTTCATAAGTCCGGTTGACAATGGTAATATGTTTGGCACCGTTGCTATAGAGATTTTCCACAGTCAATTCGCCCATTTTCCCGGCGCCGATGACCAGAACCTTTTTTTCCTGCAGACCGCCCAAAACCTTCTTTCCGAGCTCCACGGCCGCGTAGCTGACGGAAACCGCGTGTTTGCCGATCTCCGTCCGGGTATGGGCCTTTTTGGCGAGGGTGATGGCGTCTTTGAACAGGCGGTTAAAAATGATCCCGGTCGCTCCGGCCTTTTGGGCGATGAAAAAGCTGGTGCGGACTTGTCCCAAAATTTGCGTTTCNCCGAGGACCATCGAATCCAAGCCGCACGTGACTTTCATCANGTGGCGGACGGCCTCTTCATTTTCATGGAAACGGATATAAGGGGCGATTGATTCCAAATCCTGCCCGAAAAACTCCGCCAAAAATTCTTTGATATAATATCTGGCCGTATGAATCTGATCGACGACGGCATATACTTCCGTCCGGTTGCAGGTGGAAAGGATGACGTTTTCCAAAATGCTTTTCTTTTCTTTCAATGCCGCCATTCCTTCCGCCAGCATCTTCTCGTCCGTGAAGGACAGGCGTTCCCGGACCTCGACGGGCGCCGTTTTATAGTGAACGGTCGCGGCCAAAATCTGCATTTNCAATCACCCCGTAGTTCGTCCTGTTCCGTTGTTCAACCTCAATCAATAGTAAGTATAACATTAAAATCATTATTATTTTTACAAGTTTATGAACAGATTATGAAAATTTTTCAAAATCGAACCCGAACGATCCGTCCGCCGTCCCCGGCCGGGAAAAGGGCGGAAGCGAGAAAAGCGGGTTGCCGGAAAAAACAGAAGGACTATAATAAAAATATCTTTTTCTTTTAAAGTCGGATCCGGCGGCCGACGGTTTCCGGACCGTCCCGGCAATAGAAATAGCTTTTCTCTAAGTCGTCACCTGTCCCCGGGCTGCCGGTCCGGAGAGATCCGGATCCGCGAAAAGGCTTTCATAAAGCCGCCGCGGCGGCCGCGCACGGGAAAGCCTATGGCCGCCCATTGACAAATCGAGGACAGATCCTTTATTTTTCCAAAAGAAAGAAGCAACCCCATTTTAACGGAAAGGTTTGTCGCAAATGAAAGGAAATTGGTTTCCGGGCGCCGTGCTCATCGGTTTCGGACTTTATGCCTTCTTTCAGCATTCATCCTACCACCCGCCCTTTCCCGTTTTTACTTGGCCCACGATTTTATTGATCATCGGCGCCGCCTTTTTGATCCACGCCTATTCGGGAAAAGATTACGAGATGATCCTGCCCGGGGTGATCCTCGCCGGGATCGGCGCCCATTTCCACGCCGCCCGCTATTTTTCCCTGGAGGCGAATGATACCGGCATCTATTTCCTGATCATCGCCTTCGGATTTTTCCTGCTCCATTTGAAAACGAAAAAGGGCTTGCTTTACGGCTGGCTGTTCTTTACGATCGCCGTCTTTCAGCTTTTCTACGGAAAAATTTTGGATCTCTTCGGCAGGATCGAAAATCAAATCGTCCAGCTTTCCTCTTTTTTGCCCTTGGCTTTGATCGCCATCGGGCTCTATTTCCTTCTCTTCAAGAGAAAGTGAACAGGTGGAAAAAGGAAAGCCGGGANCGGGACGTCCGCTCGCCGGCCTGCCCAATCTTCGCCAAAGGTCCGCGCCGGACCTTTCACCGATGAATGCTTATGAAGCCGGATACGGGGCTCCCGCTTCCCGGATCCGGTTTTTTTATGAAATAAAAACCGGCTTCGGGGTTTTCCGGTCAAAGCGATCGGTTTTGTCAGGCGCATGGCCGGACCGGACGGCGAAGGAGCCCTTCCCTTGCGGCCGGCTCCGGCCCCCGTCCCGTCCGGTAAAAAAGAAAAACGGCTGTTTAACGCGGGAAACCCGGGCGCTCGAGAAGCGGCGGGAAGGGAGAGGAGCAACCCTTTTGCGCCGGAAAGGATCCCCGGGAAAACCGGGTCGGGGATGTCTTCCGCCCCGCCTGGATGCGCCTGCGCCGGAGGGCCGGGCGGACCGCTTCCGGAAACGTATCGNGCCGCCTCAATCCAGCAAGTTCTCGATCGCTTTCCACGCCTCGTCCTTTCCGATCCCCGTTTCGGCGGAAAAGGGGATGACCATGTCCTCCGGGTCCGCCTGCAGCTTTTCCCGGATGATCTTGACGTGCTTGGCATGTTTTCCTTTGGAAATTTTATCCGCCTTCGTGGCGATGACGACGACGGGGATGCGGCAATGTTTTAAAAATTGATACATCAGGCAGTCATCCCCGGTGGGTTCGTGGCGAATATCGAGCAGAAGGACGACGCCCTTCAGCTGTTTTCTCCCCAGCAGGTAGTTTTCGATCATCTTNCCCCAGGACCGCCGCTCCTTTTTGGAAACGGCGGCGTAGCCGTAGCCGGGGACGTCGACGAAATAAAACCGGTTGTTGATCAAATAATAATTCAAGGTTTGCGTCCTGCCCGGTTTGGATGAGGTTTTCGCCAATTTTTTCCTGTTGGTCATCCGATTGATAAAGGACGATTTCCCGACGTTGGAGCGTCCGGCCATGGCGATTTCGGGCAGGGAACCTTCGGGATACTGTTTTTCCGATACCGCGCTGATAATAAATTGGGCATCTTTTACGATCATCGTTTTCACCAACCGCTTCTCCATCTTCGCCCTTCGGGGCGGAAGCTAATTTTCCAGCAGGGAATGCCTCAGTACTTCATCCACATGGGAAACGAGGATGAAGTTCAAATCGTTGCGGACGCTTTCGGGGATGTCGTCCAAATCCTTTTCGTTATCCTTCGGCAGGATGACGGTGGAAAGCCCCGCCCGGTGGGCGCTCAGCGTTTTCTCCTTCAGTCCGCCGATCGGCAGCACCCTTCCCCTTAACGTGATCTCCCCGGTCATGCCGACCTCTTTCCGCACTTTCTTTCCGGTCAATGCGGAGACGAGGGCGGTGGCGATGGTAATGCCGGCGGAAGGGCCGTCTTTCGGCACGGCGCCCTCCGGCACGTGGATGTGGATATCGTATTTTTCATAAAAATCCTTATCCACACCGAGCTTTTCCGCCGAGGAACGGATGTAGCTCAAAGCGGCCTGGGCGGACTCCTTCATGACGTCCCCGAGCTTTCCCGTCAGCACCAATTTGCCTTTTCCGGGCGCCAAAGAGACTTCGATTTGCAGCGTGTCGCCGCCGAACACCGTAAAGGCGAGGCCGGTCGCCACCCCGACCTGATCTTCCTGTTCGGCGCGGCCGTAACGGTAGAGGGGTTTGCCCAAAAACTCGGCAACCCGGTTCTTCGTGACAACGACCCGCTTTTTCTCGCCGGCGATGATGATCTTGGCCGTCTTCCGGCAGATGGAGGCGATCTGCCGCTCCAATCCCCGGACGCCCGCCTCCCTCGTATAATAGCGGATGATCTGCTGGATCCCGTCTTCGCGGATTTGCAGCTGCCCTTTGGTCAGGCCGTGTTCCTTCAATTGCTTTTTCAGCAGATAATCCTTGGCGATATGTAATTTTTCGATCTCCGTATAGCCGGGAATGGCAATGACTTCCATCCGGTCGAGCAGCGGTTCGGGAATGGCGGCCGCATTGTTTGCCGTCGCGATAAACATCACCTTCGACAAATCATAGGGCTCTTCGATATAGTGGTCGCTGAAATTCTTGTTTTGTTCCGGGTCCAGGACTTCCAAAAGGGAGGCGGCCGGATCCCCGCGGAAATCGCTGGCCATTTTGTCGATTTCATCGAGCAGGAAGACCGGGTTGACCGTTCCCGCCTTCCGCATCCCTTGGATGATCCGGCCCGGCATCGCGCCGACATAGGTCCTCCTGTGTCCGCGGATCTCCGATTCATCGCGGACGCCCCCGAGGGAAATGCGGACAAAATGGCGGTTCAAGGCCCGGGCGATCGAGCGGGCGAGGCTGGTTTTCCCGACCCCGGGAGGACCGACGAGGCAAAGGATGGGGCCTTTTAACGACCGGGTCAGTTTCTGCACGGCNAAATATTCGAGAACCCTTTCCTTGACCTTGTCCAACCCGTAATGGTCCTCGTTCAAAATCCGTTCCGCCTTTTTCAGATCGAGGTCGTCCTTCGTCATCTTTTTCCACGGTAGGGAAATGAGCCAATCGATGTAGGTGCGGATGACGGAGCTTTCCGCGGAAGTGCTCGGCATCTTTTCATAGCGGTCCAGTTCCCGCAAGGCCGTATTCAACACATGTTCGGGCATGTCGGCCTTCATGATCTTTTCCCGCAGCTCTTCGACTTCCCCGAACTTTCCTTCCTTTTCGCCCAGCTCCTTTTGAATGGCCTTCATCTGCTCGCGCAAATAATACTCCTTCTGGGTCCGCTCCATCGCCTTTTTCACGCGCTGGCCGATTTTCCGCTCCAGCTGGATGACTTCCTTCTCGTTGTGCAAAATATTGACCAGCCGCTGCAGCCGCTCTTTCACGTCGAAGGTTTCCAGCAGCTCCTGTTTTTCCTTCAATTTCAAAGGCATGTGGGAGGCGATGAGATCGGCCATCCTCCCGGGNTCGTCGATGTCCTGGATCGAGGTGAAGGTCTCGAAGGAAATCTTTTTCGAAAGGCGTATGTATTGTTCGAAATAATCGAGCACCGTGCGCACTAACGCTTCTTCTTCCAGATCGTGCCCGCCTTCGTTCTCATAGGTGGTAATTTCCACTTCAAAATATCTATCCGTTTTTAAAAACCGTTCGATTTTTCCTCTCTTCAATCCTTCCACGAGCACCCGGATGGTGCCGTTCGGAAGTTTCAGCATCTGCTTCACTTTGGACAACGTCCCGACCGGGTACATGTCGTCTTTCGTCGGGTCGTCGATGGAGACTTCCTTTTGCGTCGTCAGAAAGATGAAATGCTCGCCGATCATCGCCCTTTCCAGCGCNTGAATCGATTTTTCCCTGCCGACATCCAGGTGCAGGACAGTCGCCGGAAAAACGAGGATGCCTCTCAACGGAAGAAGGGGTACTATGGTCTTTTGTTGCGAACTCATTTGAAAACCTCCATTCAACAGTCGAAAAAATCGATCTTCCCTTCATTTCCTCCGTCTTTCTTTATACAAATATTAACTGATTCTTTGGAAACTGTCTATTTACAACACCCGAAAAAACGCCGCAAAAAAAGGACGAACTGACGGGTTTCTCCCCTTCGTCAGCCGTCGAAAAACCAGTCCGGCGCCCCTTTTCCCGGTCCGCCCGGTCCGGCCCGGACCCGCCTTCCGGGAAAAGTCCGCCTTTCCCCGCGATCCATCCCTTTTCTTGAAGCGGGAAACTAAATCGTTTTTTTGTGCGGATCGGGGGCGGAAAAGGCGTCGCGGACCTCCGTCCCCGGCTTCTCCCCTGTCATGGGGAAGGCGTGTTTGAAAACTTCCGTGATCGTTTCCACAGGAACAATTTCCACGCCGTCTATGTTTTTTAAAAGGGCCTGATCATTCCCTTTCGGGACAATGACCTTTTTGGCGCCCGCCTTCTTCGCCGCCCTTACCTTTTCGTAAATGCCGCCCACCGGTTTGACCTTGCCGTGGACGCTGATTTCCCCGGTCATCGCCACCCGGTTGTCCACGGGGATCTTATAAATCGCGGAATAGATGGCCGACGCCAGGGCCACTCCCGCGGAAGGGCCGTCCACGGGCATCCCGCCGGGAAAATTGACGTGGATGTCGTATTCGTCCGCGGGGACGCCGAAGGTGCGCAAAACGGTGATCGCGTTTTCGATGGAACTCTTCACCAGGCTCTTCCGCCGGACCGATTTTCCCTGCTCGCCGATGCTCTCCTCTTCCACGATGCCGGTGATGTTCACCGTCCCCTTTTTCACCGCGGGGATGACCGTCGCTTCGATTTCCAGCAAAGTCCCGCCGCTCGCCCCGTAAACGGCCATGCCGTTGACCAAGCCGACTTCGGGGCGCCCGTGGATCCGTTTTTCCACCCTCGGGGCGAGGCGGCTGGAGTGGATGATCCATTCGATGTCGTCGTCCCTGATGAAGTTCCGCCCTTCGTTGATGGCCAGCCCGGCCCCGATCTGGACGATATTGACCGCTTCCCTTCCGTTCTTCGCGTATTGGGAGATCAGGCGCAAGCCCTTTTCGCCCGCCGTCAATTGGACTTTGTCCAACGCCTTCTTTGCCACTTCGAGAATTTCATCCGGTTCCAGTTCCCGGAAAAAGATTTCCATGCACCGGGAGCGGATGGCGGGAGGGATTTCTTCCGGGCTTCTCGTCGTGGCGCCGACCAGGCGGAAGTCGGCGGGAAGGCCGTTTTGGAAGATATCGTGGATGTAATTGGGGATTTGCGTGTTTTCCTCGCTGTAGTAGGCGCTTTCCAAAAACACTTTCCGGTCTTCCAAAACCTTTAATAATTTATTCATTTGGATCGGATGCAATTCCCCGATCTCATCGATAAACAAGATGCCGCCGTGGGCATGGGTCACCGCCCCCTGTTTCGGCTGGGGAATCCCCGCCTGGCCCATCGCCCCCGCCCCCTGGTAGATCGGATCATGGACGGAGCCGATCAACGGATCGGCGATTCCCCTTTCGTCGAATCGGGCGGTCGTCGCATCCAATTCAACAAAGGCGGCATTTTCTCCGAAGGGGGATTTTTCGTTTTTTTTCGCTTCCTCGAGAACGAGCCGGGCGGCCGCCGTTTTTCCCACGCCGGGCGGGCCGTAGATGATCACATGCTGGGGATTCGGACCGCACAGGGCCGCCTTCAGCGCCTTGATCCCGTCTTCCTGGCCGATGATTTCCGAAAAACGGGACGGCCGCACCATTTCCGAAAGCGGCATCGTCAGCGATATGGCCCGCATTTTCCGCAGCTGCTCCATCTCTTTCCGCGATTCCTTGTCGATGGTAATTTTTTGCGTGCGCTGGTTCTTTAACAAGTTCCAAAAATATAAACCGATGACGATCCCGAAAAAAAGTTGGATCAATAACGCGACGCTTGCAATATCCATTCCTTTTCCCTCCAGCCCCAATTCCTTTTTATCCGATAGTATCCCCCCGGAGGGAAAGGAATAAACAAAAGCTCCAAAGGGAAACTTTCTGAAAATAGAACGGGGAACGGACGGCCCCGATTCCGCCCGCCAAGGGATCCGGGGAACGGCCCGCGGGGCCTTTTTCTTCTTTCCGATCGGTGGCGGCGAAAAAAAACTTGGACGGCATAACTAACCACAAAGGTTAGTTATGCCCCATCCATATCTTTTCCGCTGAACAGGTCAAACAATGGAGATTTAAACGAGA
>JGI26049J44785_1000251_pt1 | contig 29626 bp, 42 predicted proteins | sample HigsolmetaGSP11D_FD_44785 | JGI IMG/M metagenome (IMG submission 44785)
CACAACAACGATATGCAAATTTGTGGAGTATCGAAGTTAAGCAAGATGGTAGATACCCCATAACAATTGCTAATGTCACCACGACCTTGTTGGAAGTCGGCATTCATGATGAACACATTAAATATAATGCTCAGCTTTTTGCGAAAGCGACGAAATGGCTCCGTTTCCTCCTGTCCGAACTGGAGAGGTTGGAACGCGAATACGCCGAAGAACGCGCCGCACATAACGAGCATGTGACGGAGTTGTGCGAGAAAGAGAAGGAGTGCCGGAAGCTGCGGAAGGAACTTGATCTCTTGCAAGAACTTGCCGTCAAGGTTACGGTTGAGCGAGAAAAAGAACGTAAATCCGCACAGCAGGAGATTGAACGGTTGCGAATTGAAAAAGGCGAATGCCAAGAGCATTATTCCGCTATGGAAAGCATGTGGTTTAAAGCTCATCAGGAGAACGAGCGGTTGGAACAGGAACGGAACATGTACAAAGCCTCAAGCGAAGTATTTTATGAGCGGTTGAAGATTCGGGATGAACTAGTAGAGCAATTACATGCTCAAATCAAATATTACTTTGGTGGAGATGGAGGACTAGCTAAACTTCAAGACGGCGTTAACAAACTGCTACAAGAACGTCAAAAGTTGATCGAGGGATTGCTAACGATCATGGATATTGCATCAGAGGATGGGGTGCATTGGAAACTGGACAGATGCTATACGACGGCTCGCGACATCCTTAAAGAAATAGGAGTGTTGTTCAAATGAAACCAGGGTGTGGGAAGTGTTTTAAAGTTGCTGAAAAGAACGGCAACGAATATATTTGCCCGTCGTGCGGTGATGTGGTTGCTCAGATTCCAGCGGCGTTGAGCATTGAATTGGTGCGAAGATTTAAAAAGGTGGTGCAGATGGGAACTTGTAAATGATGATAATAGAAAAGAAAATTAATAATAAAAACAAAATAATAAAGCGTGGTGATATTTTGCTTAATTTCACAAAAGAAGACTATATGAAAGAAGTAGAAGGCGGATATATTACTCGTCGTGTGCATAATGAAGATCCTGATTTGGTTATTCTTAATTATACGGAATTAGCAACTTATGAAAAAAGATGGAACAATGTCACTCTTCAATGTCGTGGTTTGATTATAAACGAAAGAACTGGAGAGGTTGTAGCTAGACCATTTAAAAAATTCTTCAACCATAACGAAGATAGTGGNATTGAATATGAGATTCCAAAAAACGAAAAACCAATTGTAACAGTTAAATATGATGGATCGTTNGGAATTTTATACAGAANCAATAATCAAATTCGTTGGGCAACTAGAGGATCTTTCGAATCTGAGCAGGCAAAAATTGCACAAGAAATTTGGNATAAGAAATATAATAATGTACATATTCCAGATGNGTTAACATTATTGGTTGAAATCATACATCCTAAAACCAGAGTGGTAGTTAATTATAATGGCCTAGAAGACTTGATTGTTTTGGCGGCGATAAATAGGTTCACAGGAGAAGAAGTACATTATGACGATCTTGTTAAAATGGCACAGCAATGGGGAATGAAAATAACTGAAAAAATTGAAGGAAACCTAGAAGAACTTGTTAAAATTGCTAAGACACTCGACCATAACAATGAAGGTTTTATTCTACACTGGCCTAATAACGGATTAAGATTAAAGGTAAAAGGTGATAAATACTTAGAAGTACACAGATTACTATATGGATTATCTGATAAACAAAAAGTTCAATATTGGGCTGAAGATAAAATTTCTGAATTAATTATTTTGGTTCCAGAGGAATTTAGAAAAGAAATCGAAGATTTTAAAAATATGTGTGATGAATGTTATAGAGTAATCAAAGAGCAAGTTGATGACTTCTTTGAATTAGCAGACAAATCAAGTCGAAAAGAGTTTGCAATTTGGGTAAATAAATTCGTTCATAAAAATCTTCATCAGTTCATGTTTATGAAATTTGATAATAAAAATATTGATTTATCAATAAAGAATTATATTTTGAAAAACTATAGAGAGTTGGGGTTGTCAAATGAGTAAAGTAATAATGCTATGTGGTTTGCCCGGTAGTGGAAAGTCAACTTATGCTGAAAAATTAAAAAATGATAATTATATTGTGCTGTCATCTGATCAAATGAGGATTGAATTATATGGGGATATAAATCATCAAGACAACAACGGGGAATTGTTCCAAGAATTATATCGTAGGGCAAAACAATATTTAAATCAAGGATTTAATGTAGTGATTGACGCAACAAATATTAATCAGAGAAGGCGAATTCATTTTGTTAATGAATTCAAAAAATTTAATAAAGAAATTATCTATTTTAATACACCTTATCAAGAGTGTTATTGGATGAATTTCAAAAGAGATAGGAAAGTACCCCATGAAGTAATGGATAGAATGTATAAAACACTTCATATTCCTATTGTTGAGGAAGGTTGGGATAAAATAATAGTTGTTCATTTTGAAAACGATTATTGTAAAGATGACAGAAGAGAATTGGAACTACTTATCCAACAAGATTCTTCATATGAAGCATTATTTGAATTATTGAATGATTATAAAGTTTTTAACGACATATACGAACTACCACACGACAGTAGTTATCATTCATTTAGTGTAAGCAGACATACATATCATGTGTGGAGATATGTATTAGAAAATTATTACGAAGAAGATCGATTGATCATGTTGTGGGCTGCACTCCTACACGACATAGGAAAAGCAAAATGCAAAAATTTTAAAGATGGCTCAAGATATGCAAACTTCATTGGACATGAAAATGTGAGCGCCCAATTAGCTTTTAATTATTTGAGGCTTTTTGGATATGAAGATGATTTCATTTTGAAAGTAGCAAAGATTTGTTTGTTACATATGAAGTTGTTAAATGTTAATGATGACGAAAGGGATGAAAAATTGTTTAATTTTGTAGGAGAAGAAACGTACAATAAATTATTGTTTTTCAAGAAAGCAGATGTACAAGCAAAATAGAAAACAAAATATTGACAATACGAATATTTATGTGTATACTAAAATTACCAAGTGAACAATATTGAAAATGCTTGATAAATAATGAGTTTTAAAAACTAAATATACGATAAAATGCTTGTTTTATTGGAAATATAAAAAGTACTGAAATTTGAAATTTTTAAAAAGGTGATCAATGTGTATATAAGAGCAGCGCCATAAAAAAGTAAATTATTATACTTAAAAATAAAAAACTACGGGGCGGTTTGGCGGCTATCAGGGATAATAGATTGGGCAACTTAACTGGTAGCAGGTATTTGGCAACAAATACTTCCCCTAAGTCTGAGATTTTGCCAATAATTATCACTATTTAATACATATTTGTGTAAATCGGCAAAGTACTCGACAAGGTAACGCCGATTTATCGGCTTGAAACTGGCGACACAAATTCCGTCGTCACATCCGTTGCCCACAGTTTACGCGGCCAGTATTAATTAAATATTTATACAGTCAAATTTGCACTGTTGCAATGGCTGTGTAGATTGCCATCTGATGCAAACGTCCCCAAAGACCGTAGGAGTCCGCGCGAAGCTCCGTTGCAATGGCTGTGTAGATTGCCATCTGATGCAAACGGTTGTGGATGATGTTATTAAGAAATTGAAGGATGACAGTTGCAATGGCTGTGTAGATTGCCATCTGATGCAAACCAGCATAATTACCTCTTAGATTAAAATGATTGATTGTTGCAATGGCTGTGTAGATTGCTTTCTGATGCAAACACCCACTATATTCAATATGCATATTATTATTATTATAGTTGCAATGGCTGTGTAGATTTCCATCTGATGTAAATTAGTGGTATAACAGATATTGAAGTTATAGCAACAATAGTTATATTTCTGTTTGATGTTAAATTTTGAACTTTAAAATTAGTCGTTAAGATTATCGTTAGTGCGAACCAAAAGCTCACATAAATTTTACAAGACATTCGCACCTCAATAAAATCAAGGATTTCAAGAGATTTTTATTGAATTTAAATAGTATATTTAAGACATTTTTAATAGATTCGCACCTATGTTAATAATAATTCATCGGAGTGAATAATTATATGGGTAACAAGAAAAAAGATAATAATTCATATGTCAGAACATTAATTTTTAAAATTGTCCATCCTATTTTTCCTAATATAAACGAAAACAAAATAAATGAGTGGGAAATTTTTAATGATATTTTTGACAAAATGCAATATGATACATGGACTGTTATGAATAAAAGTTGCAAACTTATTGATCGATTGTATGATCACGTTCAAGAAACTGCATTGTTAGCAACAGATGATAAAGATATAAATAATAAAAGATACGAAATTATAAAAAAGGTAATTGAAGATAGTACTAAAGAATTCAAAGGTAGCGAAGAGCAAATTGTATTAGGATATATTTATTCGATACTTGGCGAATGCGAAAATATTAGTGCTGTCTCTAGAAATGAAGCTATAAAAGTTGTTATTACTGAATATATTAAATCTATGCAAAAAATTAGAAAAGGAGAATCAAATTTATCAAATTTCCGAAAAGATAAACCAGTATTTTTTGCAGGTCAAAATATTACATTAGAAAGAGAAAAAAATGAAAATGATATTTATACTAATAATTTTTATTTTACCGTTTCAATACTAAATAGAACATCGCCAGTAAAACAAAAATATAAATTAAAAGATGGAAAAATTAGTTTTCTTGTTGAAGAAAAAGGTCAAATTGATTTATTAAAAGATATAATTGATGGAAAAATCTCTATGGGAGCAGGTAAAATACTTCGCAAAGAAAATAAGAAAAAATACGGAAAAAATAATAATGGTAAAAAAATTAATTACGATTATTATCTTCATATCTCAATTACTGAAAAAAAGAAAGACGTAAAAAAAGAATTAGATCCAAATAAAGTATTAGGCGTTGATATTGGAGTTAATAATTTTATTTGGGCGAGAAGTAGTAATTGGAAAGAAAATTCTTTTATAATCTCTGGAGTAAGAATAAAACATTACAGAGGATTAATGAAAAATAGAATAAAAAATATAAGTAATTCTCTTAAAGTTGGTGGAAAAGGAAGAAGTGGTAGAGGGAGAAAATTAAAATTAAATGCTGTTTATCGTAATGGTAATACAATGTCTAATTATCAAAATACAACAAATTTTGAAGCTGCAAGTAAATTAATTGATCATGCAATAAATAGTAGTTGTGGAACAATTCAATTAGAAAAATTAAAAGGAATAAGAGAGTATAATAAATTTTTAAATGAATGGCCTTATTATGATTTGCAGCAAAAAATAAAATATAAATGCGAAAAACTTAATATTAGATGTATCGAAGTTGATCCTAAATACACAAGTATACGTTGTAGTGAGTGTGGATATATTGATTATAAAAATAGACCAAAAGTTCCAAACGCCTCCGTGTTTAAATGTCTAAAATGTGGTTACAAAACCCATGCTGATAATAATGCTGCAAAAAATTTATCAATATTACATATTGATATGGTTATTTCCGAAGAGGTAAATGAAATTACAAGAAGTAAATTTAGTGAATTTGGATTTGAAAAATTTAAAAATAAAAATAAAAAAATAGAAATAGATAAAATCAAACTAGATATTCTAGAAAGTTGGAGGTATAAAAATATAGATATAAACTTAACAAATAAATATTGGATTATTGATAGTGAAAATAAAAAAGAAATGTTTTATGCAAAAAACATTTTTGTTGCGGAGAAAATAAAAAGATATATAGATCAAGGAATGAAAAAAGAAAATAAAGATTGCGATGAATATGTGGATGAATATGAAGATGAGTATGAAGATAAGTATGAAGAAGAAACTGTTTAAAAAACAAGATATTGACATCTAATAAAACTACTATTTCATCTGGAGGTTTATTTGTGAAAAAGTTCTTCAAATATTTATGTGATGTTTATAAAGATGATTTTCCTAAAACAAAAACAGGGTGGATAATTTATTTTTCGGTCATAGTTCTGCTGTTAATAATGACGTATAAAACATTAACATTAAATAATTAAATAAAGTGAGGTAATGTTATGAATTGGAAAGAAGCATTGGGAGAAGACTTTGGGAACAAAGTATTAGAAACATTAAAAGAATTGGCTCGCGGATTAAGTGTCGCCGCTGAACATGTTTATGGTGTCTTAGTCCGTCAACAAATTGTATACGGCATTTCTGCAATGATTGGATGTCTTATAGGAATTATTGTACTCAGTTATGCAATGTATAAAATTGGCAAATGGTTAATAAAAAACGACGAAGCAGAATTTCTTTCTTTATTTGCGTTCCCCATTGGTGGACTTATTGGTTTATTTTTTGGGTTTTTCGATGGGTTCATGCATTGCTTTAACCCAGAGTATTACGCTATTAAAGAAATCTTGGATGCAATTTCGGGAAAATAAACAAAAAAAATATTTACAAAGAGGAGGATATATAAAAATGAATCTTGAACAAAATATTAAAGATGTTATCACGAAAAAACTAGAAGATGGAACAGTTGAAAAATTGATCGCAGCAGAATTAGAAAAAGGTATCAAGAATGCTTTAGAAAATTTGTTTCGTTCTTATGGCGAAGTAACCAAGATCATTGAAAACAAAATTAAATCTATTATGATTCCATATCTTGAATCATACGATTATTCAGAGTACATTGTAAAATTAGACGATGTACTTACAGAAATCCTAAAAAATTCAACCACTGAAAACAAACAATTATTACATAACTTTAAAAATTTGATGACTATTGAAGAAAAAGACAAAACAATTACAGTTACCGAATTATTTGAAAAATGGAAAGAATATGTTGCAAAAAATGTAAATACAGATGGATTAGAAATTGATTATGACGACAAGCCAACTTATGAAAGCGTAGATGTAAGATTTGAAATCGAATATAATTCAGACAGAGATTGGAGTTCATTTGAATATGCTACCCTTGTATTTGAATGCGACCATGACGATGAAATGAATTTTGCTCTACGATTGTCAAGATGGAAAAGTGACAAGGACAAAGGATGGGATATTAGATACGATAGAAAGTATGATTTATCTTCATTGAGATACTTGAATGATTTTGAATTACTGTTAATTAAATTGGAACAGAATAGAACTAAAATTTTAATTGATGATGATTATGGCGATGATTATGTGGAACCAGAAAAGGAACCTGAACTAACCTATCAATAAAATCCAATTTTTATTAGAACAAGGAGCAACCAACAGATGGAAAGATTAATAGAAATCCTAAATAAACCAAACGCCACCCTAAAGGACGGAGAAACGTTGATACATATTGCCGACAATGAAATGACAGTCTTTTCCGTAGAAAATGGACAAATTCATAAAACATCTGGTAGACGAGATATGGTTATGACGTGGCTAAATTATATAGCTTATAAAAAGTAAAATATAATTAAAAATCTAAATAAAGGAACGATATATAATGTGTCGCGGAACTACCAACATGGAAGATGTTTATTTAATTAAACTTGACTCTATACCTGATGAACAAAAGATGAAATTAGCTAGCCCCAGATGGATCGAAAGACATGGCGGTATTCCTGTTGATAAATGTATTGGGAAAGAAATAGAGTTTCTTATCTGTAATGGAGTTGTAACTGTTGGAAGTTGTTGCGGTCATGGAAAAAGTAAACCAACAGCACTAGTTTTGGATTGTAGCAGAGAAATCTTAAACAACCTAGGTTATCAATTAAGGGAATACTCAAGAATACACACCGAACAAGGGATATATGAAATTGAATTAAAAAATTTTACAGAGGTAAATTAATTAATTCTGAATCAATTTCTGAACTGCTTCTGCTCTTTGTTTTAAATTGCTGATTGCTGTTTTTATCTTAGATGACAGTTGTTCCATTTCATGATCAAGAGTAGTTAAATCATCCATCCCAAAAATATTACCTTTTAATACAAGACTATGAGACGATACAAATTTTGACTTATTTTTTTCAACAAAACTGTACTTTTCATCTAATGATTTCTTATAAGTATTTAATGCATCAAGAAAACTATTTGTTTGTGTTGCAAAATCACTAGGTACTTTTGCAGATTCTATCGAAATAATACTGGAGTTAATATCGGAACTTAAATTACGTAATTCATTAGAAACTTCTTCGACGGATTCAAAACTATTTAAAAATAATGCAGCCACATAAACCTTGTTAAATGGGTTATTAAGATTTTTTACATGGTTCTCAATTTTTCTGGTAGCATCATTCATTACTTCAAAGTATTTTTTCTTCGCAATCAAAGATTCATTTACTGAATTGGCATAATCAGATAAAGCCGAAATTTCTGTTGAAATTTGCTTCATAAGTTCAATACCTGCTTCAACTTTATTTAAAGAAGAATAATTGTCAACTTTAAACACATTATTTTCTTTAATATGAGACAAATATTTTTCTGCTTCTTTTTTATTGATTTTTAACAGCTTTTTATATTGATCATTAAATTCTGAATACTTCTGATCATTAAAATATCTATCTGCGAGTGTAGAAATTTCTTGAAATTTATCCGAAGAACAAGAAGAAAGAATAGCCAATATAATAAAAATTAGTGCTGAATATTTAATACTCATAAAAACAACCCCCAGTATGTTTTCCTTTAGAAGTTTACCACAAAAGACAAATTTCGACAATTTCAAACCTATAGAGGAGATGAATATTAATGAAATCTTTATTAATACAATCGGAGGCTAACGTGGAAGACAATAATATTAAAGAGAAATTTTTGAAACATGGCATACCATATAATGATATAGATAAGCAAATGATCGAAATAATAGATGTTTTAAATTTTGATTTAAATATTAAAACAAAATTTTGTTGTTTTGGTCACAATAAAGATCAACAAACTTATATTGTTTTTGATGAAAATGTGAATGATAATGATATTATTTCTTTAGCTGTATGTTTAAACGAACATTTAGAATGGTTTGGTGAATTCAATAAATGGATAAGAAGTTCAGGCAAAGGAAATGAATTAATGATAAATTGGGTATGGGAATCCAAATGGTATTATGATCCTAAATATGATCATATAAAAGAAAATAATTTAATAAAAATTGTTAAAATATTAAAAAATCATAAAAAACAAAAATAATATTGAATGGGGTGTTAAATATAAAAATTAAACTCAAAACCGATTTTATAGACTTTTACGATCATTGGTTCGATAATGAAGGAATTGTATTTGAGCGAATGACCAAAAATAATCTCTCTCGTTCTGAAATGTTTCATCTTTTCAAAGAAAAACAAATATCAACACCGCTTAACGGAAAAATAAGAGACATATCAAAACAACTAAAACCCTCTGATTGGGTAGTTATTTATCTTGACGAATATGAACACCAAGGAAAGGAAAAGTTGCTTCTTAAACTATCGGAAGCAATTGAACAATATCCTAATCATTATGCTTCCCAATATATTAAATCTTATCGCGCAACAAGTTGGAGAGAGTTATTCCTTGGAGATTATTATTTTCTTTTAAAGTATACAAGTAACGATTTATGGCGATCTAATGTTGGTGAAGTAGATATTGAAGTTGAAAATAAAAGTATCCTTTCAAAATCGACAAGAACTTTTGATTTTCCAATCTATGCAATTGATTATGTTGCTGATTATAATTATCGAAAGAATGAATTAAATTTTTTTGCCATTGATCTAAACACCTCGCCAATGGCTAGAGGAACAGGCGTAGAAAATTTAATATTGGCTAAAGATGTTGCAAACTCTATTAAGCAATATATTTTTTAGCAACATATTAAAAGAATGGAGTGATTAAAAATAGAGAAATTTTACAATATTGAACTTACTCTAGAAGAACTTAAATATCTTGATGGTAAAGTTTCTGAAAAAGCACAAAAAGTAATTGATGAAGCCAAAAAGGAAGCGTCATATGGATTTGATTTACCAATAATGAACGAAATTCTTAAAAAAGCAGAAGCATGTGGCAAATTAACTTGGACATATAAAGAAATCCGTTCTTGTGATTATTGCGATAAGAAACATGACTACCATGTGTACCCTAGAACAACCAGATATCATCAAAAGGGTGAAAAGAATTATAACAAACCAAAATATTATCAAGGAATTAAATTCAATGAAGGATTTGTTTCAATTCAAGGTTACGGAGATATGTGTCTTGAATGTTGTAAAAAGCACAATGTAATTAACAGACTTATTGATTACATAATTGAAAACGATCTTCCAATTGAAATTATGAAAAATGACTACAAAGTAAGTAAATATCTCAAAGATGATATTCGTATTTGTTACTCATGCAATAAAGAAATGCAAGAATCAGAAATGAAGCCCAAAGAAACATTGATGGGTGATGGGTATTTTCCATCTGGGTGTCCTCATTGTGGAGCAGAGTCTTCGGCATTTGGGAAAAGTCATAAAACAACTAATAAATTTGTAATGATTGAAAATCCGGCAGCAAGACCAGAAATTGAAGCACTTAGAGTATTTGTAAAACAATTTAATCAAGATAAACCTAATAATGAAGATCAAATTAATATTTGGCAAAACAAACGGAAAAATTATATCTTTCATGTTCGTGAGAATAGGTGGACAAATGGATATAGAGACGTAATATCAATTGACACAAAAAATGGAATTTATGAAGTTGGATATTTTTATCAAAATAGTATTAATAAACTCATTGAAAAGATTAAAGCCTTTGGTTTAATCGAAGGAAAAATTAATAGATGGTGATTACAATAAAAGAACATCATAATTGAGGTGAATTATGAAAGTAAAATATAAAGGATTTGAAATTGAAGTTACACGAGAAAAAAGTTTAGGCGGCTGGACACAGTTATATTACTCAATTTTTACAGAAGATGGAGAAGAAATTCTCAGTAGTTTTGAAGATTCAGATGAAAAAATATTAGATAAAATTAAACAATTAAAAGAATATGTAGATTTTTATCTTGAAAACAAAAAAGTAAAAGTAAAATTTTACTGTGGGATGTATGTAGGAGAACCTGAATGGCGATATNGGTTTGACTGTTACAAGGAACCTGATGAATGTTGTAATGAGGGGATTATCGAAGTTGATCGANAAGATTGGGAAGAAGGTTTGGTNAGTCATGTTTGTGAAAAATGTGGAAACACATTGTATCAATGCGACGATCATTTTGAATTAGTGGAGTGATAATTTTAGGAGGGAAAATGAGCGTAATTGAACAAATTGGTTATTCAATTATTGTTAAAAATGTTAGCCAACAAGAACTTAAAAAATATCAAGAATGGTTAGAAAACGAAACTCCTTGGAGTGGGAACATGGGATATACTTTATATCCAAGTAAAAAAGAAAATACAGTAACAATGATGATTGATTCTGGTTTTAGTGGTACATGGTATAGAGAAATCTATCCAGCACTTATTGAATATTGGGGAGAAGAACGGATTTTAAACGAAGTCACATTTGACGAAGGTGATAAATGAATGAATGTTCGTAATCATTTTCTTGAACGTTATTGTGAAAGAATCCTGAACATGGAAGACAAAAATGAAATTAAACAATACATGGCGCAAAACAGAGATCGGTTAATATCTGAATGTCTAAAGATGTTCGAACACGCTGAGTATATTTATTCCGGGCAACTATGGGATAATGTAACCCGCAATTACTACATCAGGGATAACATCATTCTTGTAACAGATACAAACAATTCTGCCCTAATTACATTATTTAGATGTGACTTTGGATTTCCAGAAAAAACAAACAGGTCAATAGTTCAAGATTTGAAAGATGAAATTAGGGTTAAACAAGATGAACTAAAAAATGTAGAAGATGAAATATCTATCTTTATTGAACAAAAACAATACGAATTAGATGTAATTGAAAAACAACTAAATATTATTGAAGATCAAAAGAAACTACTCGAACAGAAAAGGGATTTGATTAAGAGTGAAATGAACTCTGAAAGAAGCAAAAAATTTATTATTATGAAAGAAATTGACAAGTTGGCTTTGACGTTATGTAGTTCTATGGATTATAAGAAAGAACTGTTAGAAGGAAAGTTGACGTAACTTTACGAGGTGATATGGTGTATTATACGTTAGAACATTTTTTCATTTTACCCCTACGTTGGTTTCGGCTCCACATTAGAAACTGGTTCACCCTTCAACAGCGTTGCAAAGTATGCGGATGTCGTGACAAATTCAATTTCTATGTCGATGATGGGGATTGGGCAAAGATTGTCCCCACAAAGTTTCAAAATCGTGTTGTTTGTCTTGCCTGTTTTGATGATTTTGCCAACAAAAAAGGGGTTGATTATAATATAAAATCATTGTATTTCTGTGGAAACAAATTCAATTTTGAATGGAAAAACAATTAATAAAATGAGGTATTTTGGGATGAAGAAAATAATTAAAAAAATGATTTGTTTTGTTACTAAAAAACATTTTTGCCACATCGATTATGACGAAAATATATTTTGTATTCGTTGTGGTAAGATCATTAAATACAGAGATTGGGAACTAAAATAATTGTTTAATAGGACGGGATATATATGGGAATTTTGATTAAAGCAAATTATGGAACTTGTGATTCATGCGGAAAACAAGAAGTAATTAATATGATTTATGTTGGGAATCAACCAATGGATGTTCAAAATCCAACTACAAATTTCAATGAGATGGACTTGTGTGACAATTGCTTAGAAACATTGATTAAACTTTGTAAATAAGAAATTACTATAAACAATAAAATTGCGATTTTATTGTTTGAAAAATAAATATATACAAATAGGAGTGATAATTTGAGTAAAGAATTGCTAGGTTCATTGGAATTAAATCGAATATATCAAATGGATTGTCTTGATGGTATGAAATTGATACCAGATAAATCAGTAGATTTAATAATTGCCGATCCTCCGTACTATAAAATAGTTAAAGAAGATTGGGATAATCAATGGAAAAATGAAAATGAATATATTGAATGGTGTTTAAAGTGGACTAATGAATCTTTTAGAATTCTTAAAGAAGGCGGATTGTTATATGTATGGGGAGCAATTGGAAAACATAAAGAACATCCTTTTTTGAAATATATATTTGAAGTTGAAAATAAAACAGAATTTACTTTTTTAAATTTTATCACTATGCGTAATTTTAGAGTATTTGGAAATAGTAAACATTTTCCTTTTGGTAGACAGGAACTAGTTGTTTTTTCAAAAGGTAAACATATAACATATCATAAACAATATACTGATTTTGAAGGCACTAATAGGTTAGGAAAACCTAAACTTGTAACGAATATATGGTTAGATTGTAAAGATGTTTCATTATTTAATAAAAAAAATGCTCATCCAACAGAAAAACCAGAATTATCTAGTGAAAGAATAATACTATCTTCAAGTAACGAAGGAGATATTATTGTTGTTCCATTTAGCGGAAGTGGAGTAGATTGTATGATGAGTAAAAAACATAATAGGAAATTTATAGCATTTGAAACCAATCCAGAATACATAAAAATAGGAAACATAAGACTAGAATCTGTTTATAACGAAATTGACGATCAAAAAATCCTTAAAAATAGTGGACTTTTGGACTCATAATTTCCAATAAAATCATCACCTTTAAAATCGTTATTTTTAATTGTTTGGATTCCTAGTATGGTATTATATTTTCCATTATTTTTTCTTATTACTATGCTCCTCGAAGATGACTTTAATGACTGTTGGCAAACGGCAAAAGATGCTTGGTTGTCAATTGCACTTTTGAAAGGTTTTTAAAAGCATATAAGGAAATAAAAAAAATGGCATGTTTATTATTTGAAAGGAAGAACTTGAATGAAAATTATTATTGAAAAAAATACTAAAGGGTTGCAAATCAACTTTGATTCTACTGATTGGGATCATTACGAAGCTATTGGAATGCTTGAAATGGCAAAATATATGATTCATAAAGAAATTGACCGTATTATTAATGATAAAAATAAAAGATAATAAAAACGCACTTTTATCGGGAGGTGTTAAAAATAAATACTAAAGAAAAGCAACTATTTTTAGATGCTGGATTTACCGAAGAAGATTGGGAATTTTATAGCACATATCCAAGACTCTTCGCATTATACGGTACATTTAATGATTTTACTTTATCTGATCTTCAACGATGGCATAAAAAATTTAATTGCAATTCAGATATATTTTCAAATATTGTAAAAGCTTTGCACCCAAGAATCTGTTTTAAGAAATATAAACTCGACTTTCCAAATGATTATTCTAATTTAGAGAAATATAATTTTGTTTATTTTATGAACAATATTGAATCGCTATATTTAATTGAACCAATTCCTAGATACACTTTTGGACTAATTCAAGAATATTTAATTAAGGAGAATTAATTTATGAACAACTTCTGGAACACGCGCTGTATCCTAAAAGTTATTGTTGGTAGTCATGCATATGGAACAAATGTCAAAACAAGCGACAAAGATTATTGTGGAATCTGTATTCCGCCAGAAAATTATCTTCTCGGCTTAGATCAATTCGAGCAATACGAAAGAAAAGAACCTGATGAGGTGATTTACTCACTTGAGAAATTTGTTAGACTTGCTCTACAAAACAATCCCAACATTATTGATATGCTATTTGCCGACGATAAACATATTGTATTGATGAATGAATTTGGATATGAATTGCGAAATATACGTTATGCCTTTTTAAGCAAACGAGTATTTAAAACTTATGGCGGATATGCTGTTTTTCGCTTAAAAAATTTAACCGAAAAAGGTAAGAATCCAATTGGAACAAAGAAAGATTTAATTGAAAAATACGGTTTTGATACAAAAGATGCCTCTCATTTGATTAGGTTAATACACATGGCAATTGAAATTTTAGAAGAAGGTGAAGTCTTAGTTTATCGTCCAGATCGTCAATACTTGCTTGATATTCGAAATGGAAAATTTACTTTAGACGAAATTAAAGAAGAATATGAAAGATTAAATGAATTATTAAAAACTGCTTATAGTAATTCAAAATTACCAGATGAACCAAACTATAACCAAATTAATAAATGGCTTGTAGAAGTTCATAAAAGAGCATTGTACCATGTTGGAGAGCCTTGGGATTTAAATTGTGATGACGACGACAATGAGAACAAAATAATATCATTTATCCCAACTTAAATTCCAATCCTTATAATCGCCAGCACGAAAAAAGTTGCCAAACGTATCCTGCGATACCCCATCTGGGTGTGCAGGATACACAGTCATTTCATGTAAACACCTATGACACCAAGTACGCTTTGATTCTCTATGGATGTAGTGAGTACCCCGGTTCCAACATGCAATACATTGGTATCGGCAACGATATAATTTTGTACCATCATTTCTAATTTTAATTCCCGTTCTTACATATTCAGGTTGATCTTTAGTTTCTTTGTATGTATTTTCTAATTCTTCTTTCTCTAACGTTAAACCTTTAATCATTTGTTGTTTAATTTCATTGCTTATATTTTCAATTTCTTCCTTAGTAATTTCAATTGGATTTACTTGATTAAAAAATGAACTATAAGCTTTTCCAATTCGATTAAAGGTATTTGTCATTTCTAATACATCAGTATCTATACCAAATAAATTAAATACATTTTGAATTATTACTAATTTACTTAAATTGTCTGCTTCTGACAATTCAATTTCAGCGCGTTTTCCTTTGTCGTCTTCAATTGAGATTTTCACTTTAAGCAATTACATCACCTCTTAAATCGATTATATCATAAAATCGAATTTTTTAAAAAACAAAATATATACAAAAACAAAAATATGTGTTATAATAAATAACGCATGAATACTACATAAGGGAGGACACTTACATATGGGACTAGGCACGAAAAATGGATTCGAACGGCACTTAAACTTGCCAGAAAAAATAAAATAAAAAACTACAAGCATTGTTCAATTCTAGTGCGTGGTGGAAAGGTTATAAGTATCGGTATTAATAAGAACAAAGCAGGATGTTTAGAAGATTCTTGTTATGGTCTTAAGGGTTGGCACGCAGAATTGGATTGTCTGCATAAGCTTGATCCTGAAACAGTTAAAGGTGCGATACTGTATGTTGCTGGTTGGTCAAAAGGCGGTAATGTTGTTGTATCAAAGCCTTGTCGATATTGTCAACAATATCTGAAAAAATTTAATTTAAAAGCAATTTATTATTCAATGCCAAATTATAAATATGAAGCTATGTAAAAGGAATATAAGTATGTTGTAAAAAATATCCAAAGTTCCCTTTGCCATATAATAAATATAGGAGGTTAGAAATTGGATAGAAAAGAGTACGATACTAAAGGGGTGCATGTCATATGTGATATGTACGGAGTCAAATACGATCTACTTGAAAACATCAACTATCTCGAACAATTAGGAAGATTCGCTATAGCAGTTGCAGGAGCAACCTATGTTGATGTCGTAAAGAAAAAATTCCAACCACAAGGAACAACGCTGCTTTTCTTGTTAGAAGAAAGCCATCTTTCGTTTCATTGTTATAGCGAAAAATCATTTTTAGCTCTTGACATCTTCACTTGTGGTAATGCTAACCCTGAAAAAGCATTGGACTACATTATCAAGCAGCTTCAACCAGAGCGTGTTTACCGCAAAACAATCATTCGTGGTGTAGAGCCTAATTAATCGAGGTGAATAATTATGGATGTTTATGTCTTAAATTATTATAACTCACAAGGAGATAACGGAGTTTGCTACGTACATACGGATAAAAACAAAGTAGTAAATGAAGCGATAGAATTATCATCTGAAGATGGTGGCGAGTTTACTTATCGAATGGAAACATGGAATAATGGAGAATGTGTAGGGGAGTTTAGGTTTTTCCAAGATGGAAAAGAATTTACACAAGAACTAATATCATTAGCTCGATATTTGAATCGCTTGTAGTTAAAAACGAAGCCTACAGATTAAACCTGTAGGTTTCATTTCACTAATTAATTTAAGGGGCGATTATTATTGAGTTGTTTCTGTAATTTACATACTCATTCAATGTTTAGTTTATTGGACTCAATATCAAAACCTGAAGATATAGTTAATAAAGTAAAAAGCATGAAACAAGATGCGGTAGCCATAACTGAACATGGCAATGTATTTTCTTCTGTAAAAATGTTCAAATTATGCAAGGAAAATAATATAAAATTTATTTATGGTTGCGAGTTTTACATCTGCGAAAATAGATTTGAAAAAAATAAAGAAAGCAAATATAATCATATAACTGTTCTTGCTGAAAATGAGCAGGGTAGATTAAATATTAATAAATTAGTTTCTCTTGGTTATTTGGAAGGATTTTATTATAAACCGCGAATTGATTTTGAATTACTCAAACAACACAAAGAAGGACTAATTATATTGTCCGGCTGTATGGCAAGCCAACTTCAACGAACTCTAATTACTCAAGGATATGAAAGAGCAAAAGAAGTAGTGCAAAAATTCAAACAAACATTTGGAAAAAATTATTATTTAGAAATTCAGTCACATAGAGACTTGACGCAACAAAAGTTAAATAGACAAATTGTAGATTTAGCTAAGGAATTTGATATTGAATATGTCGTTACTGCTGATTCTCACTTTATAAACGAAGAAGATCATGAATTACATAGTATATTCGTTCAAATAGGACAAGAAAGAGAAGCAGGAGAAACATATGCCGATACACAGTTGCAAAGCGAAGAAGAAGTTTGGCAAAGATTGATTAGCCTAACAAATGAAGAAAAAGAAGAAGCTATTAAAACTACTCAAATAATTAAAGACAGATGTGCAAATAATATAATTCCATTATCAGCACCGATTATTCCCCATGTCCCTATTCCAAACGAATTTGCGAATGAAGTTGAATATTTAAAACACTTATGCAATGAAGGTTGGAAAAAAAGAGAAATAAACAAACTACCAAAAGAAAAACAAAAAATATATAAAGAAAGATTATATTATGAATTCAATGCAGTAAAAGAAATGGGTTTTGAAGGTTATTTTTTATTAGTACAAAGTTATGCAAACACAGTAAAAAGAAGAGGAATTGCAAGGGGATCTGGTGGAGGGTCATTAATTGCTTATTTATTAAATATTGTTGATATCGATCCTATTAAATATGGATTGTATTTTGAACGCTTTATTGACGTATCAGCATTGGATTTATTAAAAGAAGGAAAAATTAAGCCAGAAGAATTGAAAATACCAGATATTGACTTAGACTTTGGGAGAGAAGACAGAGAAAAAGTAATTAAGTTTATTGAACAAACTTATGGAAAAGATAAATTTGCATGTTTGGGGTCATTCCAATACATATGGGACAAATCAGCTATTAAGGACGTTGGGAGAATTCTTGGCATTCCATTTGAAGTCACAAATGAAATTACTAAAAAACTTGGAGATGAAGAAATTGACGAAGCAATAAATAATGGCACTTTAAATGAATATATAGAAAAATATCCAAAATTATTTGATTATGCTAAAAGACTAACTGGATTGCCACGACAATTTTCAATGCACCCTTGTGGTCGCATTGTTAGTACAAAAGAATTAACTTATTTCACCGGAATATTACAAAACGAAAATGAGATCGTTCTTCAGTGTGATATGGAAGACGCTGAAATGCTTGGACTCGTAAAAGTAGATGCACTTGGGTAAAATGATAGCTCAAGTAAAAGTGGGTAAAATCGGAAAAAGTCCTAACGTAAAGTCGAGGATAATTCCGAGGGAAGGCATAATTGCCCCCGTAGAGACTGGTAGAATATCTACGCCTATAATTGGCAACAGTTATAGGTATCCCCACTAATTCATACATATAATTTTTCATTATATGTATGGATGAAAGATACAGTCCGAACTTCATGGAAACATGAAGAGATAGGCAGAAATGACCTGTCCGTTAGGTATGCGCCCCTAAAGGAGAGGTGGAATGACTAAAAGGGGATTTTCTAAATATTCAAAACAAGAAATTTTAGACGACTTAAAAAGGGTTTATAATGAATTTGGATACATCAATATGCCATTGTATTTATCAGAAGGAAAATATGGACAATATCAAGTTTGGAAATATTTCAAATTTTATATGTTGATCTTTATTATAAAAATAAAAAGATAGCTATTGAATATGATGGAGAACAACATTTCAAATTTAACAAATATTTTCATAGATCAGAAGAATCATTTGTGTTATATAAAAATAGAGACAAATATAAAAATAAATTATTAAAAAAACATAATATTAAATTAGTTCGATTTTCATATAACGAAAAATTAACAGACGAATACATAATAAATAAAATCAATAATGTAAAATAAAATATGGGGCGCACACCTAATAGTAACAAATTGTAAGAACAGTGGATGTTATATATGACGTATTGGATATGATCGGAAAAGATTATGAATATATTAATCCAGCAAAAATAAATCTTCACGATAAAAAGGTATACGAAATATTTCGTAATGGTATGACGAATGGTATCTTTCAATTTGAATCAGAAGGTATGAAGAAAACTTTAATTAAGATGAAACCAACTACACTTGATGACTTAGCAGTTGCTAATGCTCTTTATAGGCCGGGAAGTATGAAGTATATTGACAACTATATTAAACGAAAACATGGAGAAGAAAAATTTGAATATTTACATCCAGATTTAGAACCCATATTAAATTCTACATATGGAATAATTGTCTTCCAAGAACAGCTAATAGAAATTGGTAAAATTGCCAATTTAAGGAATCCTGATGAGATTAGAAAAGCTTGTGCAAAAAAGATTCCTGAAAAAATGGCGAAGTTAGAACCTGAATTAAAATCAGGATTATTAAATAGGGGTTGGTCGCAAGAACAAGTTAATAGATTATGGGATGATATCATTGAATTTACACGTTATTCATTTAATAAAAGCCATAGTTATGCTTATGCACTTATTGCGTATATTACAGCGTTTTTAAAAGTTTATCATCCAACAGAATATGTTTGTGCTATGTTTAATTCGTTTGAAGGTAAAAACGAAAAACTTGGACTATGTTGGGAAGAAGCTAAAAGACTCAATGTTAAAATTGAACCGTTTGATTATAAAAATACATCTCCATTATGCAAAGTGGTAAACAATAAAATTATTATAGGAACATCTATGATTAAAGAATGCAATAGACAATTAGCATATGATTTAACTAAAGTAAGTCAAAATAAATACAAATATTTTGTCGAATTACTTGCAGCTATTATAAATAATACATCTATACAATCTAATCAAATTGAAATTTTAATTAAACTTGGATTTTTCAGCGAGTTTGGAAACTCAGGCAAACTTTATATGATTTATCAAGAATTTAAAAACGGTAAAAACAGATATAAAAAAGATCATAAACAAGAAACAAAAGAAAAAAGATTAAAAGAACTTATTGATTTCGAACAAAATCTTGAAAATAAGAAAATGAATCTGATTGAATCATTAAAATTTGAAAAACAATTTTTAGGAAGCATAGTTAGTGTTTTTCCAAATCTGAAATCAGATTACAGTTTGGTTTTAAACATTGACGATAAATATTCTCCAAAAATTGAATTATATGATCTTAAAACTGGTGAAATAAAATTATTAAAAATAGATAAGAAAAATTATTATGACGAAGGAAAAGTTCCAAAATTTAAAGTTGGAGACATATTAAAAAATATAAAAATTGAAAAAAGAAAAAAAATAATTCCTCAAAATGGAAAATGGACAAAACTCGACGAAGAAGAAGAATGGATTGTTGGTTGCTCCATTATTAAACAATAAAGGAGAGTGATTCTTTGTCAAGCAAAGACGGAAAACTATTTCAAGAAGACATCGAAAAAAGCTGTGAAAAATTAAATATTTTTTATGACCGAATAAAGGATCAATACATACCGCCAGAATTAAGATCCAAAATACCTGTAGTTAAAAACAAATATGACTGCTATATTTTTGGAAATCAATATTTGTTTCCCGTAGAACTAAAATCAACCCAAGACAATAAACTATCTTTATCAGAAAGCATTGTTAAAGATCATCAAATCAAATACTTACAATGGGCAAGAAAATTTAAATACACTATTCCGGGTTTCATAGTTAACTTTCGGTCATTTAACAATCGTACATTTTTTATACATATTGATGATTTTGTAGAATATAAAGAGATTGCCGTAAATAAACCGAAAGAGCATAAATATAAAAACAAAATAAATAAATCTAGCATACCATTTTTAATATGTGAAGAAATTGGACTAGAAATTAAATATTACTTAAAACGATCTAGATATCATTATTGCATTGATGAATTTATAAATGAAGCTGTTGAACGATGGGGTTTAAAAAACAAATTATAATACATATAGGTGATATAATACATGAAATTTATTAAGTCACTTGAAGATGGATGGATATTAATTGAAACAAACAGTGGGCAATTAATTAAAACAAGAAAACTTAATGATCCATCTGAAAATGCAATTATAAATTTTAATAAAAAGTTTAATGAAATATTCAATAAAAAATGCTGCGTATAATGCAGCATTTTTTTGTTATATAATATTCACGTCAGAAATAATTCCAAAAAGGAGTGTTTTGTTGATGAAAGAATTTTTAAACAAAAAGTACACAAATAGATTGATCTATGAAAAGTCACCATATTTACTTCAACATGCACATAACCCTGTAGATTGGTTTCCATGGTCGCCTGAAGCATTTCAAAGGGCAAAAAGAGAAGGAAAACCTGTATTTTTGTCCATCGGCTATAGTTAGCCCCGCAAGGGGCGATAATTGAGAGGTATAATCTAAGAACCTGCCATTGGTGCCATGTTTTCAGATTATACCTATTAAATAATAAATACAACTTCAATCTGAGGAATGTCCTTGGCGTCACTTTTCAAATAATAAATTTTGTCTATTATTTCTTTAAGCAACAAATTAATCTCATTTTCTTCTGCGCCAGATTTAAACAAATCAACTATTCTTTTGATCTTTGTGATTTTGCTTTCCAATGTAAATTCACTTTGTTTTTTAATTAATAAATTATAATTCGCAATTTCTGCCTGTAATTCCTCAATAGCTTTTTTCCTAGATTCAATTCGTCTATTGTATTCTTCTTTTGTATATTCTCCTTCTTCATACAAATCCTTAATCCGTTCAATTGCTTTATTATGTTTTTCAATATCTTTCATTTTAAAATCAATTAATACTTGATAATCAATTCTTTCAGTATCGTAATCTTTTTCTTCTAATAATTTTTTTTCATATTCTGTTAAATGAAAAATAACAGTATCAATAATATCTTCAATTTTATGACCCCTATTAGAACATATTTCTCCAAAATGATTAGGCTTATTACATGGCTTAAGAAAAACTCTGCCGTTTGGTTTTCTTTGCATCTGCATAGCTTTATTACATTTCTTACAATAAATTAATCCGCTAAATATAAATGCACCTTTTCTTGCTGATGGATGAAACTTTGCTCGTTTTGCAGTAATAGCCAGAATTTCATTGTGTTCTTCAGGAGTTTTTAATGCCTCATGGCAATTCTCTACAACAATCCATTCTTCCCTTGGTAATTTTTTTAATGGTTTAGTTTTTTTATTTTTATGTCCTGAACCTTCTGTTTTATTAGAAATAATTCTACCCATATGAGTCTCATCAAGCAAAATACGTCTTACTGTATTATCATGCCAATAACTTCCTCTTGGTGATGGAACGCCTAATTTATTTAAATACCAAGTTATTTTATAATAAGGATCTCCATTCAAAAACATTTTCTTCATAGTTAAATAAATTTCTCTATTATTTTCATTAACAACCAATCCTTTTTTAACTGGATCATATACATAAGGGAAGGGGGGAGTGCCATTTGTCCATTTCCCTAATCTTGCACCAATTTTTTTCCCTCTAGACAAACGCTTTTTGATTAATTTATATTCTTGTCTTGCAAGCAATCCTTTTACATCAACCAACAAATCATCTGTTTCATCTGTAAGATTATAAATTTTTTCTGGTGTTATTACCAATGTATTAGAATCTCTAAAGCATCTTTTAATGATTGCCTGATCTTCTAAATCACCACGACCCAAACGATCATAGTCAACAACAAGTACAGCGTCAAATAATTCATTCTCTACATCTTTTAACAACTGTTTAAATTTTGGTCTAAATTCTATAGTTTCAGAATTCGCAATTTCTATATACTCAACATATCTCCAATTATTTTTTAAGCAAATATCTCTTAAAATTGTTAAATGTTTTTCTAAATCTTTATCACTTTCACCACGAGATTTTCTTGCGTACAATGCTACATCTCGAATATCATACTGCGGCATAATATATTGAAGCGCCATAACATCACCCGATCCATGATATTGTTATAGATCCATTTTTATATTATAATTTCTTCAAAACAAAAGTACAAGGTGATTATCTTGACACATCTATTTTCTGGACTTATCAAGTGCAATAACTGCGGAAAAAATTACAAATTCAAACTACAAAGAAAAAAACCTGTGTATATATGCTCTGGATTTTCCAACTATGGGAAACAATTTTGTGAAAATTTCACCATAGAAGAGGCTGAAATCATTGATGTTATCAAACGTCATTTATTACTCCAAAACAAAAAAGTCACCAAACAATTAAATGAGTATGTGGAAAAAATTGAGGTAATGGGGAAGGGGTATAAAATTTTTTATAAGGATGGCACATATTCACTTGTAAATTATCCAAATGAAAATGGAATTTTAGCACTAAAATATTGACAAAAATCTTCCCAAATAGGTCTTGACTCCTACCTCAGTATTGGTTATTTTAACCAATAAGGGAGGTTGGGGAAATTGGGCAGATTAATTGGTTATGGAATTATTTTCTTATTAATCATCGCGTTAATTTCATGGATGATCAAAAACATAATTGGAGTTATTGGATTAGGAGTATTGATTTTCGGAATTTACAAGTTGATTGACAACAGAGAAAAAGGATATTTTAGCAAATATCCGCTTCTTTGTATCCCCTTTGGAACAATAATAAGTCTTGGATGGTTCCTGTTTCAAGAAATATGGAACGCCCTTGGATTTATCTTCTTTTTCTCATCAATTGTGTTGATGATCGTTACTGTAGTTCTTGTTATCAAGAAAAATCCTCAATGGAAAATATACATTGGCTCTTCAATTGCTATGTTTATTATTAGCATAGCAATTATAGGGAACGCTGTTCAAACGCCTGAAAATGAACAGAATCAACAAAAGATTTTGGCTGCAAGTTCTTCAAATGCTATAGTTGCTTCTAATCCATCTGACAAAAAAAAATAATTTAGAACAAAAACAACAAACAACAAGAAAAATTCCAGCCAAAGTAACCAAAGTTGTCGATGGCGACACAATGGATGTCACTTTTACTGAAAACGGAAAAACTAAAAAAGAGACAATTCGATTGCTTCTAGTGGATACTCCAGAAACAAAAGATCCGAACGAACCAGTTCAACCATTCGGCCCAGAGGCTTCACAATTTTCTAAAGAAAATCTTGAAGGAAAAAATGTTGAATTAGAATTGGATGTTTCTGAGCGCGATAAATACGGTCGTCTTCTTTGTTATTTATGGATAGGTAACAAAATGTTTAACGAAATGCTTCTTGAAAAAGGTCTAGCGAGAGTAGCCTACGTGTATCCTCCAAATGTAAAATACGTTGATCAATTTCGAGAAATTCAGAAAAAAGCACAAGAAGCAGGGCTAGGAATATGGAGCATTGAAAACTATGCTCAAGAAGACGGATTTCACGAAGAGGTTGTCACTGTTAAAGAGGATGCAAAACAAACAGAAGGAACAAAACAAGTAGCAGATTCATCAAATAATAAATCCCAAACAGAGCCACAAAAACAAGAGCCATCTGTAAAGGAACCACCTAAACAAAGTCAAACGAATGTTTACTACGCAATTTGTACCCAAGTACGAGCAGCAGGGAAGGCTCCATTGCGTAGAGGTGATCCGTGGTATAGTTCCAAATTAGATCGAGACAATGACGGAATCGCATGTGAATAATAAATAACCTCCCTCAAGAAATTAGGACAACATTTTATCGAAAATTAGCGAAAATTGTCATAAATAAAAATTGCTTGAGGGAGGATAAAACCTTGTAAATACTAGTTTTTTAATTTTTCGTTAGGACTCGCTGTATTTATTTGTTAATTTTTCTTGAGGGAAGTTTAAAGCTTGATATTGTTGAAAATTTTAATACCGTTAGGACAACACCTATTATCAATTTTTTGATAAAAAAAAACGAAAAAATACCCCAAAAACGGGGTAACTAATTTTAAATTATTGAAATAATTTATGAATATATGATATATTATATCTGTTATCTCTTTGTATTCTTATCTTTTTTGAACTCTGTTAATTATCTTCAGATAGTTACAAGAGTTCTTTTTTTCTTACAATCATTTAGAAAATCATTGATTAGTTCTGGCAACACAACAACATACCCAACAACATCCTCATTGTCACCATCAACACAAACAGCGTATCCATTTTCGCATTGAATCGCATATTCGCCATTCACACCAAACGTTTCACCAGTTGCAGCAGCCCAATCTTCTAAATCTTCTAGTTTTGCTAAACGATAATTAGGATCGATATGTAGTGCTTCTTTTTCGTCTAGCATTAATTGCCAAGCAACTTTTCCTTTGCTATCAAGTTGGCACTCAGCGTAAAACACCTTTTTAATCCTATCGTTCATTTTATGCCCCTCCTTTCCAAATTATTCTTGTTGTGTTATGACACTTTAATTATAGGTGGGCTTGTATTATTTGTCAACACAATACTATTATTGTTGTTGTAACTTTGTGTTGCATAATGACAAATTATCAGATAGTATTGCATTAGGTGATTCTATGAGTGCAAATATAACCAATGAAAAAGTTAATCTGGCCGATGTAATAAAACAATCTAGACTATATAATTCAATGACTTTAAGAGATTTAGAACAAATAACAGGAATTAGTTTTTCTCAATTAAGCAAAATCGAGCGAGGAGAATCTATTCCTAGTAAGGAAAACATCGAACTTCTTGCCAAAGCCCTTAAACTTGATGTTAATTATTTATTGGTTTTAGCCGGATACGTTCCGTATGAAATAAGCGTAGGCGTAGCTCAATTAATTTACGAATTATGGGGAAGCAAAGATGAGACAACAAATTCAATAAACGCTGATGATATCATACTTTTAAGAAACAATATGGCTCAAGTTGCAATTGACGCTAAAATACCAGATAAAATACCAATCGAATTAAGGGAGGACACCGAGGAAGATTGGGCGAGGTTCATCAAAGAAATGAAAAGAAAAAATATAACTCCTGATAATCTGAGGGATGTTTTGGCATTTGCTCATAATTTGAAGAAATATATTAAAAATATTGATTTTTTGGAATAATAGTGGGGAGGCAATTTTAATTGCCTCCCCATTTTAGTTCGGGAATCTATTTAACTAAATACCTCACAACATTATCGATAATAATATCTATAAGTACATGTTCTTCTTGATCAATTTCAATATTAAAATATCTAAGCTGGTTTACAACAAAATCTTTTGCCATTTCTTTTCTTTCGTCTATCGATTTATTTAAACTATTTTCATGAACATAATCAATCATATCTTCAATAATATCAATAACCATATTAATTCTTTTTTTATCTTTTTCATCTTTTACGTTTTTATTTAACATTATTTTAGCAAAGGTAATAATTTGGTTTGCTATATATGTATTTTCATCATTTATAATATTTTTCTTTTTTAAATATGGGGTTAATACAAAAGTAAGAATTACTACAATGATAGCAACTCCAATAATAATAAAAGTATTAATATCCATTTCTATTCACCTCAATTTATATACTTTGCTTATCAATATTAATACCTTTTTCTCTTGCAGCAATTACTGCATTAATATGTGCATATTCTGCCGCTGTTAAAGACTTATCTATAATTTTCTGACACCAAACCCAATCAATCAGTCCTTTGTTATACGCATCACCAACAATATTGTAAGCTTGATTCCAAGCCCAATCAGGTAAATTCATAGCCATATTATCTTCCTCCTCTTCGCTCAATTTCAATTCTCCATTATTTTTGTTCATAATATCAACCAATTCACAAACTTCAGATCGATATTGTTGCCATAAGGCTTCGCCCTGAACTCCGTCAATGTGTAAATTTTCTCTCATCCATTGAATTTCTTCATCAGACCATCCTTTAGAACGACAGTGGTAATCATCAAAAATCAAATCTAAAAAAGGTAATGGGCAATCTTTATGAGTGATATCCCAATGTCGCATCACATCCGTTTGAGGATTCCACCCATAAATAAAACACCAGTAAGCCATAGTCCATACTGCTCTTTTATAAGATTCTCTAAAATTTCCGTCTCTATTTACACACATTTCATAACCCAATGTCCTTGAGTTTGGATATGTACCAAAATAAGAAGTAAAATAAGTATTTGCGCCTACATGATATGCCATCTCAGCAGATCCGGGCAAATATGGCAGAACAGCAATAATACTTTCGCAGTCACCAATAATATGAGCCGATCCATAAGTACCTGTTCTTCTATTAAAAAAATTTCGATTCGCTACAGCGTTTGCCTTATATCCAATATTTCCTGTCCAATGAATAATTCCTCCTGTTGGATATATAGAAACTTGCGGCCTCGTCCACTTAGAAGGATCAATAAAATAATCATCAATTCTGTAACCGCCATCATCTATTATCTCTTGAACTATTGACATTGTTTTGTTCACCCCAATCTTGTACAAACACATATTTTGTTATATACTATTTTTAGGACGACGAATCTCCAAATACTCCCTTCCTGAGTTTTGGTTATAAGTCGTCCTACTTATTTTCTTCGTTCTCGTTAATGCCTTCACTATTTAATACATCTTTTTCTTTTTTCTTAAGGAAAAACAAAAACCACTTTAAATCTTCATGACCAGCATCAATTAAATTTTCAATACAGCTTTGGGCTTCTCTTAAAAACATAATCGAAAAGGATAAAGTTGAAACAACTACTGCAATTGCAGAAATAGGAGTTAATCGATAAGAAAGTCCCGTCAAAATAAGTACGATTAATACACTAACTATTTTCTTTTTTGTTCCCCGCCACAAAGTTTCCGAAGATAATTTTCTTGTTTTGATTGAGTTTTTTATTCCTCCGTTCGTAACGATTATTGAATAATATTTAGTTATTATGTCTAGAGTTAATGCCCCAACAACTGCAATGGTAGGCGCTATATAAGAATCATCAGGAAACAAAACATAAAAAATTATTGAAGTAATAATCGCCCAAAGTGGCTTAACATAAATTACTGACTTATATAAATAAGACCACATATCGGAAAGAGTTTCTTGAATTTCCTGTGACAACCTTATCACCCATTCCCTATAAATTTCTTTTTATAATAAACAAAAAGGAGTTACTTTTTATGAGTAACTCCTTGTTTTTAGTACGATAAAATACAACTTTTATTGTATATAATTTAATTCTTATTCTTTGACCACATATAAAACTTCTTAATTAATAACCCAACATAACGAAAATCTTCATATTTTTCTGGTTCTGATTCAAACTTTTCAACCAATCCATACCAAAATTCAGGAGTATCAATAATTCCAACTTGATATATACCGCCAATTGCTTTCCGAATATCAATAGAATTCTAATCAAACTCCAAATGCAACGGCAATGATAAATCTAACGTTGGATACAAACATCCAATTTCCTTCGCTAACTGCCGCAAATAACCTCGTAATTCACTAACAGATAATACGCGACCAAGTTTCTCCTCTACGTATGCCTTAACCAGAAGTGCAGCACCAGCAATGAACGGTGTAGCCTGACTTGTTCCACTCATCATTGCCCAACTACCAAATCGACCACAAGACCAAATATCTACACCCGGGGCAACATAATCAACTTCATTATTTGTATTTGAAAAATCTGCAAGATTTCCTTTTTGATCAATTGCTCCTACTTGAATTACTTCTGGATATGCAGCAGGAAATTTAATTTCATTTGTATTTATATCTCCGTCTCCTTGATTACCAGCGGCGCACACAACCAATATTTCAGAAGTTACAGCATCACAAATAGCCATTTCCAAACCAACGTTATCGTAGTCTACAGATTGTGAGATATTCATAACGCTAACACGTTCACCGTTTGCGCCACGCCAATTTGTCGCAAAACGAATAGCTTGTATCAATCCACCTACGGCATTTGTTTTTACATTTAAAATCCGACATTCAGGCGCAACAGTAGCAATAATTCCGGCGACATGTGTACCATGTCCAATATCATCAACATAATCGCCTGTTGCATGAATTACGCGACCGCGCAGAATCGAATGAGAATCATCTATGCCTGTATCAAGCACAGCAACTACCTGTTCAGCACCACGCGAATGCGACCAAAAAGAAGGAGCGTTAATGTAATCAACACCCCAGCTATGCGCGCTCATATTTCATCATTCCTTTGCAATTGCTTTGATTCCGCTATTTGTGGCAACCCTATAGGGAGAAGCTAAAGGATGTGTCGTCTCCACCAACTCAAAGCAACCGATCACTC
>JGI26049J44785_1000290_pt1 | contig 27801 bp, 33 predicted proteins | sample HigsolmetaGSP11D_FD_44785 | JGI IMG/M metagenome (IMG submission 44785)
TGTGCCGTTTGTGGGAACATATCGACCGGCTGCATATACGCCACTTCATAAGCCTTGCTTAACATCTGCAAGTCTTTCGCCAATGTAGAAGGATTGCATGAAACATATATAAACTTCTTCGGCTTCACCTTTAAAATTGTACGTAAGAGGGCTTCATCGCAGCCTGAACGCGGCGGGTCGACAATGACAACGTCCGGGCGCCATCCTTCGTCCAGCCATTTCGGCAGGAGGACTTCCGCTTTGCCTGCGTAGTAATGGGCGTTCGGGATGTTGTGGGCGGCGGCGTTTTTCTTCGCGTCCTCGATGGCTTCTGGGATGATGTCCATACCGCGGATCTCCGATGCGCCGTCTGCCAGCCACAGTCCGATCGTGCCGACGCCGCAGTACGCATCGGCGATTTTTTCCTTGCCGGTCAGCGCGGCCGCTTTTTTCACTTCATTGTAAAGTTTCACCGTCAGGATCGGGTTGAGCTGGAAAAAGGCGCGNGCGGAGAGTTCGTACGTAAATTCTTCTAGCCGCTCTTCGATGATTTCTTTTCCGGACAAGTGGATCGTTTCGTCGCCGAAAATAATGGGAGTTTTTTTCGCGTTGATATTTTGCGCGACGGAAACGACTTCGGGCAGGCGTTTTTTGATCTCAGCCAGGATGGTGTCTTTGCGCGGCAGTTCCTTTTTGGCCGTAATCATCACAACTTGAGCCTGCCCGGTTTGGATGCCGACCCGCGTCACGATTGTGCGCACGATCCCTTTTCCGGTTTTTTCATTGTAAACCGGTATATGGAAATCGTTTAAAATTTGCGTGACCACCTGTGTGACTTTGTTCGTCAGCGGGTGCTGGACGATACATTCCGGGACGTTAATCAGGCGGTGGGAATTAAGACTGTAGAGCCCGGAGATGATTTTGCCGTGGCCTTCGCCGAGCTGGAACTGGCTTTTATTCCGGTACAGCCACGGATTGTCCATACCGATCGTCCCGCGGATGTCAAGCTNGTCTATCTTCAGGTTCGTATGGCGTTCGAGTGCCTGGATGACGATGTCGCGTTTTTCGACGAGCTGTTGTTTGTACGTAAGATGCTGGAGCTGGCAGCCGCCGCACTGTTCGTAAACCGGGCACGGGGGTTTCACGCGGTGCGGTGAGCGTTTGCGCACTTTTTTCACGACTGCTTCCACATATTTCGGGTGTACGCGTTTTGCTTCGGCAACAACTTCTTCGCCCGGCAGCGCGCCCGGCACGAAAACGACCGTTTTTTTAAAATAGCCGACCCCTTCCCCGTTGATGCCGAGCCGCTTGATTATCAGAGGAAATTGTTGTTTCACTTTGATTGCTGCTTGTTTCTGCATAAAATCCGTCCTTTTATTCAATGCTGCGCCATAAGTAAAGGGAGGCATAACTTAAGTAAGGCTCCCAGTCTTTTGCGTAAGCGTCCATTTCTTCGTGGGTTGGTTTTTTCTCGAGCTGGAAAAGTTTTTTCAGTGCGTTTTGGATGCCGATGTCCGCTTTCGGGAACAAGTTCAGGCGGCCGAGCCCGAACATAAGGAAATTTTGCACCGTCCACGGCCCAATGCCGCGGATTTTCGTGAGGTTTTTTAAAATCTCCCCGTCCGGTTTTGTTTCAAATTTCGCCAAGTCCAGTTCGCCGGAATCGACAAGTTTTGACAGGCCGATCACGTACTCGGCTTTCCGTTCACTGAACTGCAGTGCGCGCAAATCCGCGACGCTTAACGCGGCAGTTTTTTCGGGCGGAGGATAAAACCAGACGCCATCTTTCTGGAACCCGAATGTGTAGACGAACCGTTCCGTCAGGGTATGGGCAAATTTCATATTCAGTTGCTGGTGGATGATGCATTTCACCAGGCAGGCGTACGGTGAATAATCGAGCACAAATGGCGTGCCGCGGTGTTCTTCAAAAAGCGGTTCGAGNGCGGTTCCGGTGAAATGGCTGATAATGCCGGCGATGTCCGTATCCCATTGGAACAGATGAAAAATCCGCTTTGCAACGGTTTCGGCCGTGTCCGGATTTTCTCCTTGTATGAGAAACGCCGGCTCCTCCGTTGTCCCGATTGCGNTAATGGATGCTGTTTCAGGTACTTCACCGTAGATTGGAATTTTTACCGTCCGTTTGAGCGGATCCACGGCCTGCAGTGGATCGAGGCTCAAACGTTCGAGAGCCCGGTCAAAATTGTACGGGCCATTGATCGTAACTGTTTTCTCCCACATGGCTTCCTCTCGATTCGTTTTTTGTCATTATAACATAGGCAGACTGGAAAATNGAAAATCAAAAGATACCCTTCCTCTAATTTGAGCGGAGGTGCTGATTTCAAGCCGTATTCCGCTGATATAAATAAGGTTTGTGCCTGATTTCCGCAGCTAAGAATGAAAAATAATCCCCCCGCACTTTCCATGCGTAATGACGACATACAAGCGTCTTTTTACTGCACGCACAAATTTTTAAACCGTACCGCCGATTTTCAGCTATTTCCCGCTGATTTTACATTCAAACCGTTGACTTTCTGACACCCGGCTTTATAGAAAAAGNGCCAGATATCCTGGTCCCTTTATTTCTTCACCTTCTCGATTTTCATAAAGTCGTCCATGCTTTTGAACTTGTATCCCTGTTTTTTCAGATCTTTGATCACGCGTTCGAGCACTTCCGCATTGTCTTTGGACACAGTGTGCAGTAAAATGATTGCCCCCGGATGGATTTGCGACATGATGCTGTCGTAGGCGTACCGGGCGCCATGCTGGCGGTTTACATCCCAGTCCTGGTAAGCAAGCGACCAGAGGACATGGGTGTACCCCTCTTCATTGGCAAGCTGCATGGTCCGTTCGCTCAGGATGCCACGCGGCGGGCGCAAATACTTCATTTCTTTCTGGCCGGTGATGCGCGCGGTTTCTTCTTTGACTTTTGCCAGTTCCTCACGCACTTGCGCATCTGAAATTTGCGTCATATCTGGGTGCCCCCAGGAGTGGTTGCCGATAATATGGCCTTCCGCCACCATCCGCTTCACAAGATCCGGCTGTGATTTCAAATAGTGGCCGGTGACAAAAAAGATCGCCGGGACTTTTTCCTTTTTCAATACATCTAAAATTTTTGGAGTATACCCGTTTTCGTACCCGTTGTCAAATGTCAGGTACAAATATTTGTCTTTCGGGTTGCCTTTATAAACTCCGCCATATTTTTGCAAAACTGCGTTATAGGCGGCACCGGCATCCGCCTGCTGTCCGTTTTTACCTTTATTGAAACCCCAGTGGATCGGGGTGTTGGCAATGGCAAAAGTCTCAACGTGGGGGAATACCGAAAAAAACAGAAAAACCGCAAAGGCAGTAACAAATCCTTTTTTCATGGCAAACAAACTCCTTTGTGTGGTTTTCCTTATTTTTTTCATTTCCGTTGGCGGCAATGCTGGCAGTATATGCAGGCGTTGTTAATTTTTGCTGGCAGAAATTCGGGCAAGAAGAGAACCCTGTGTACGAAAAAATTTCACACGCATATAAAAAACCGGCTTACAAGGAAGGAGCCGGTTTACGTTTTTTGAATTGCTCGATTTTCACTTCGATCTCATCAATCATTTGGAGAAGCCGGTCGATATCTTCAAGACCGGTGGCTTCTGGATCCAGTGAATCCAAAACTTCCAAAAACATATTTAGGCGTTCCTTTAAATACACAAGTTGCTGGTCTTTGTCGTAAACAGCCTTTCCCAAAAAAATCCTCCTCACGGCATTGCTTTTCTAACCTATAGTATACTCTATTCCGCGCATAGAAAAAAGCTGCCCGGAAGACAGCTTTGTCCCATTATTTTGGCTGTTCTGTGACGGCAAAGCCAAACGATACATAATCCTGAATCGGGATCCAGGCGCCGATGCCGTGGGAGGTGACGTTTTTCACCATGATTTCCCGTTTCGTGCCTTTTAACACGAGGTACACTTCACCGTACGTGACTTTCCCCTTTTCGTTGACGGCCGGAGCATAAGCGTACAAATAACCGAGCCGTTTCGGCGGGATGTTGTATTCGTGGTCTTTTTTCGTGCCGGCGCCTATGATTGTATCAAAGGCAAGCGGCAGATTTGAGTTTTCCATTGCTTTCAGCAGCATCATTTTTTTGACATCATCCGATTTCGGAAGCTTCGCGGTCAGGCCGCCGCGTACCACTTTTTGCGATTCTTGGACGTAGTGTATTTTATAGTTGGCATTGCCGCCGCGGTTATCAAAATAATTTGTATTGATTTTTTGATACTGCCAATTCGGCGAAGTTTCATTGGATTCATAATTCAGCGGCCATTCCCCTAAATAAATTCTCGCGCGCAGGCCGAGCGACAAAAACGAGTGGTTCACGCTCGTTTCATTCAGCATCCGGATCAAATTCGGATTTTCAATTTTTACATTGGAAGTTTTCAATAGTTTTTCGGTAAAATCGCTCGGCTGCAAATAAGGCAGGTCCTGTGACGGATTCGGATAAGTATTTTCTTTCGTGATATTCAGAACTGACTGGGGAATTTTTACCTGCTTGTTTACCGGCTTCGCTTCTCCGGCCGGGGCAGCTGCAAGCGCGATAAGCAGAAAAATCAGGATCGTCCGCATCAATTTCATCGATGTTTGCTCCTTTCACAAGATGTTCACGAACGTACCGTTATTTTTTCCTGCACGTGCTAAAATATCCGCCTACAGCAAATAAAAGCCGATTCCCATAATAATGTATGCGGCAAGCATTGTGGCGCCTTCAAACCAGTTTGTTTCGCCGTCGTTCGCCAAAATGATCGTGAGCATGACGGCTGCAATCATGGAAACAAGTTCCGGCACCGAAAACACAAGCGGCATCGCTTTTTCGAAAAAGAGTGATGCAAGCACAAGCACCGGCACAACAAACATGGAAACTTGGAGTGTTGAACCGAATGCAATTTCAACGGCAATATCCATTTTGTTTTTGTAAGCCATTAAAATGGCCGAAGCATGTTCGGCAGCATTTCCGACAATGGCGACGATGATAATCCCAATAAACATTTCGCTCCATCCGAAACTTTCCGCGACAGACTCGAAAGTATGTACGAGATTTTCCGACACATATGCAACTGCGATTGTTGCGAGGGCCAGCACGATGATGGATTTTCCCCTCGACCATTCCGGTTCTTCATGTTCTTCTTGCTGCTGGACTTCCCTGTCCTGGTAAATCCCGCGGTGTGTGACCAGTTTAAAAAACAGCGCAAATAAGTAAAGCACAATTAAAATAATGGAAATACCGACACTGAGGCTGACCGTGTCCCTGTCCGATAAATTCATGGAAAAAATTTCAGGGATGACAAACGCAATAAAAATCGCAAAAATCAACAGACCCGAATTGTGCCTAGCATCATACACATTAAATTTCTGCCTTTTATACTTAATGCCTCCGACCAAAAACGACATCCCGGCAACGAGCAGCAAATTCCCCAGGACAGAACCCGTCAGAGAAGCAAGCACGACCTGGTGTAGCCCGGCTTGAAGGGAAAACAGCGAAATGATCAATTCAACTGCATTTCCGAATGTCGCATTCAATAAACCGCCGATCCGCGGCCCCGAAATGATGGCAAGGCTCTCAGTCGCCCGCCCCATGAAGCTTGCAAGGGCAATAATGGTCAGGCAGTAAATGGCAAACATAAGAACACTTGGCCAGTGCAAAAGCGCCCCGGTAACAGAAACGGGGACCCCGATATATACCATAATCGCAAATACTTTATTCATGATCATCCTCCTTTGGTCGACCGCTTTCTTTAAAATTTTACAAAAGAACAGTTGGCTTGCCAAATATTTCTGATATGATTATGCTAAAAGAAAAGCGGAAGGCGCTTGCTTATCTGTGTATGCGCTTCAGGGCCCCAAATTGAAATGAAGGAAACACGGTGAGCCTCAAAGGCAAACCGATGTTGACTTATTGCATGGAAGAGGCGTAGAAATACGCTAGGCGCTAAAGCTGGACAGTTAGTAGTGTACAATACTTCTTGAGGTATACATATGAATCGTTACGAACGCATGCGTTTTTGGATTTTAGTTTTGATGACTTCAGTTTCCGGATTCACACAAGGCATGTTGCTGCCGCTTATCTCTATTATTTTTGAAAAAGATGGAATTGATTCGTCGTTGAATGGGCTGAATGCGACCGGTCTGTACATTGGCGTATTATTTGCATCGCCGCTTATGGAGGCGCCGCTCCGGAAGTTCGGGTACAAGCCTATGATTTTAACCGGCGGCCTGGCCGTGATCGCCTCGCTTCTCTTATTTTCCGCCTGGAAGTCTTTATGGTTTTGGTTTGTTTTACGCCTGTTGATCGGGATCGGTGACCATATGCTTAATTTTTCAACCCAGACATGGATCACTTCTTTTTCACGGAAAGGCCGGCTTGGGCGCAATATCGCTTTATACGGGCTTTTCTTCAGCCTTGGTTTTGCAGCCGGCCCGGCGATGACAAGGCTTGTCGAAATCAGTGAAAAGCTTCCGTTTATTTTGACATCCATGATCAGCCTTTGCTTCTGGCTGGCCGTTTTCCTGTTAAAAAACGAACATCCCGAATCTGATTTGGAAAATGTATCGTTTCTCAGCACGTTCCAGCGTTTCGGAAAAGTTTGGAAATACGCCTGGGTCGCCCTGCTTCCGCCCCTCGGGTACGGGTTCATGGAATCGTCGCTCAACAGCAGTTTCCCGATTTATGCGTTGAGAAACGGGATCGATGTCGATGCAGTGTCGCTCATTATCCCGGCCTTTGCAATCGGCTCCATTATTTTCCAGCTCCCGCTCGGCATGTTGAGCGACCGGTTCGGGAGGCGAAAAACGTTGATCACGGTCCTATTGATCGGGTGCGCCTGCTTTGCTGCCGCTGCGCTCAGCAAATCTTCCGCGGTTGCTTTATTTGCCTGCTTTTTCATTGCCGGCATGGCCGTCGGGTCCACTTTTTCGCTCGGTATCAGCTTTATGTCCGACTTGCTGCCACGAACGCTGCTCCCGGCCGGAAATATTATGTGTGGGATTTTGTACAGCTTCGGAAGCATGGCCGGCCCTTACCTTTGCGGCTTGGTCATTGATTATATCAAAGGGCCTGCGTTCTTCCTGCTGATCAGCTTTTTACTTCTTTTTTTGGCGTCTGCCATTTTCAGTTTCAAAAAAAGCAAAGCTTCCGCTTCACAGCATGCATAAAGGCTGCATTGAACGCATGGCCAAAGCATTCATAAAGGCTGCACGCCCATCAAACCGCGTGCAGCCTTCTGCCCGATTAATGGTAGCCGTTTTGCCCGTTTGCAGAGCCGGATGTTTTTCCTTTCGGCTTTTGTTTGCTGTTTTGCTTTTTTTTACTCATAATGTTCACTCCCTCAACTGGATTGCTGCGGAACATTCTTAATATGCGCAGCACGCGGGATAGGCATTTTAGCAATTTTTGTGTTTGTTGTTTAAAATCGCATTCAGTTCCCCGCCAAATATGAGGATAATGCCGCTGATGTAAAACCAAAGCATCATGATGATCATGCCGCCGAGGCTTCCGTATGTGGCATTGTAATTTCCAAAATGGTTGACATAAAACGATAGGGCAAGGGACGCTGCAATCCACCCGACTGTTGCAAAAATGGCGCCCGGCACGACTGTTAAGCAGCCGAATTTTTCATTTGGCGCAAAAAAGTACAGCACGCTGAAAATGAGGAAAAGCAGCACAGGTGTCAAGATCCATCTTAAAACGGTCAAAACATTTTTTAAATGGTCCGGGATCCCAAAATAGGAAAATACATAATGTATAAGTTGCTCCCCAAATACAGGGATCAAAATGACCACGACAAAAACGATGATCATGCCCAATGTCAGCATCACGGACATGAGGAACTGCATGACAGGCGGCCGTGACTCTTTTACTTTGTAGGCGCGGTTTAACGCTTTGATGATCGAATTCATGCCGTTTGAAGCGGACCAAAGCGTGGCGATCATCCCGAATGACAGCAGCCCCCCATGCCGGTTCGTCAAGATTTCTTTTAATGTGGCATTGATCAGGTCAAACGACTCACGCGGCGCGAAATGTTTAACCATATTGAGTACATCATCAGTTTTGATCGGCAAATACGGAAGCATCGTGAACAAAAAGATCAGCAATGGAAATAATGATAAAAGAAAAAAGTAGGATAACTGCGCAGCCATCCCTGTAATGTCATTCCGTTTCGAGTTTTCCATCAAAGTTGCAATGGTTGAGCGCTTTTGCTCCGCTTGAACCGCAATTTTATCCATTCTCATCACCCTCTTTGCGTCCGGTTTACCATTTATATTTCCCTGTCCCGCCGCTATGAAACGTTTTTTATCCGTAGCGGATCGGGTGGCATTCCGGTATAATGGGGGATATGAACAATACGCGAAAAGAGTGATACTGTGGATCTTTCCGAAAAATCGGCGCGCAATATGGCATTCATGGTGCAGGAAATTACATTCAAATTAAAAATGGGCAATGTCGCGGCATTGCAGGCATCCCAATTCAGCCTGGACCGTTACGACGACTTGCTTGATCTTTATAAAATGGATGAAGAAAAATACGTCAGTCCGAATGAAATGCAGGCAATCGTGGAAGAACTCGGGAGTTTGAAAAAGCATAATTTGATGAAAGGGCTCGCCCAAATGCTTTGGACAGCCCTTTTTTTGGCAAAAAATTTCAAATGCCATGGATTAAATATTTCATCTAAAATGGGCTCTTTTCACATTTTTAAAGACCGGTTTCGCTTGTGTTTACAGCCAAAATGGGTTTTAGCGCCTTTTTAATGGCCTCTTTGCTATAATTTTTTACCCGAATCGGGCCTTAGCAACTCTCTAAAGACCTTTCCAACCTAACTTTTACCTCAATTTGGGCCTTAGCGTCTCTAAGAACATTTTTGACAAAAGTTTTTACTTTGAAATGTCTTTTAGCGTTTTTATTAAATCATCCGGCTTAGATATTCCCCAAATTGTCCCTTAAAACAGCTTTAGAAACAGCCTCTTTCATCATCCTGGTCGGTGAGGATGACCACACCGTTTTTCGTGACTGCCACAGTATGTTCATACTGGGCGGACAGCGAACCGTCCATCGTGCGTGCAGTCCAGCCGTTGTTATCCATCTTTGTTTCGTAGGTTCCGATATTTACCATCGGTTCGATCGTAAAGACCATGCCTTCTTTAATGCGTGGGCCTTTATGCGGCAGGCCGTAGTGCGGGACTTCCGGCTTTTCGTGGATTTTCGGCCCGATGCCGTGGCCGATAAAGTTGCGGACGACCGAAAACCCTTGCGCTTCCACATACGTTTGGATAGCATGGCCGATATCGCCGATCCGATTTCCAGCTTTAACCTGTTCAATACCTTTATAGAGCGCCTCTTTTGTGACATCAAGCAGCTTTTGCGCTTGTTCGCTGATTTTTCCGACCGGATAACTCCATGCTGAATCTGCAAGGGCCCCGTTCAGGTTTACGACCATGTCAATTGTGACAATATCCCCTTCTTTGAGCGGTGTTTTCCGCGGAAAACCGTGGCAAATTTCATCGTTGATGCTGGCGCATGTCGCGTATTTGTAACCCTGGTAACCCTTTTGTTCCGGGGTTGCCCCGTGTTCCCTTAAATACCGGTCCACGAATTCTTCAATTTCCCATGTCGTAATGCCAGGTTTAATCATTTTTGCGATTTGCTTATGCGTATCGGCGAGAAGTTCGCCTGCTTTTTTCATCATGTCGATTTCCCTTTGTGATTTCAAAGTAATCATTTTCCGACTTCCTTTCGTTGTTGCACCATTATTCTATGTAAAAACGCAGTTCTGTTTCCTCACTTCTTATTATCATATCGTTAATCGGCGGAGTTCGCAAAGTAAAAAAACCTGCTGTCATTTCACAGGCAGCAGGTTTTTGTATCGTAAATTTTATGCATTTAAAATTTTTAAAGATTCACGGTTGAATGCAGGAATATCGTCTGGCGTGCGGCTTGTGACCAATTGGTTCCCGCATACGACAACTTCTTCGTCACGGAATTTTGCACCTGCATATTCCATGTCCACCCGGATCGATTTATAGCCTGTGGCCGCCCTGCCTTCGAGTGCTTTTGCGGTAATCAAAAGCTGCGGGCCGTGGCAAATGGCAAACACCGGCTTTTTCCTATCCATAAATTGTTTTACAAAATTGACAAAGCGGTCATCGGCACGGAGCTGATCCGGAGAAAAGCCGCCCGGAATGAGCAATGCATCAAAATCATCCACGCTGACTTCATCGATGCCTTTGTCAATATGAATTTCGGTACCATGTTTCCCTTTTACCGTTTTTCCGGCTTCCTTTTCAATATTGACAACTTCATGGCCAGCTTCTTTATAAGCTTTTACAGGTTCGGTGTATTCCGAATCTTCCACTTCATTTGTGACAAGTACAGCAACTTTTTTGGCCATTGTACACATCTCCTTTTCTAATCGTGGGATGATTTTATTTTACCCCATGTGTATTTCTTCAAACAAATGATATGCATCTGTATGCCAAATAATGGAAATTCAGCATATAAAGATGATGATTTTATGAGTAAGGATTTACGATTCAGGGGAATTACAGAAAAAACCCGGGCGCTATCATCAACCCAAGGTTCATTGGCCGATTCCACCCGACTGTTTTTTCGGCAGGACCAGCACTTCCACCCGCCGGTTTTTTGCCCGGCCGGCAGCTGTTTTATTGGATGCGATCGGGTGATATTCCCCGTATCCTTTGGCAGAAAAATATTTTGGATTTAATTTTTTGTTCTCTAAAATGATTTTTAAGAAATTTGTTGCGCGCATCACGCTTAAATCCCAATTCGATTTATAGACAGAATTATGGATCGGCTCGTTATCCGTATGCCCGCTGATGATGATGCTTCTCGGCGGATCCATGACAAGCAGATTGGAAAGCTGCTTCGCGGTTTTCACGTCTTCCTTCCGCACCGTAGCTTTCCCAGAATCAAACAGCACATTGTCCCGTATCGTAATCAGCAGCCCTTCACTCGTTAAAGAAGTTTCAAATTTTCCTTTCAAGTGGTTTTCCATTATATATGTATTGATTTTTTGTTGGGTCTGTTTCAATTGGGTATCTTTGTTGGCTTTGGTGCTGTTCATTGTGGCACTTCCGTTTTTCTGTTGGTCGTTTTTCTTTTGCTGGAGAAATTTTTCCGTATCAGATGTGCCATTTTCATCACCAGACGTCTGCTTCGTATAATCAAAGAAGCTCGTCCCGCCAACGAACACGCNGTTAAAGACTTTAGAGAATTTCTGAAATTTCTCNGCATCAATCGAGCTCATTGCAAACAGTACGATAAACAAGGCCAGAAGCAAGGTCAACAAATCGGAATAAGGCAGCAGCCAGGAATCACTTATGCGCTCTTCTTCATGTTCTTTCTTCCGCTGTTTACTCATTTGTCGCCACTCTGCCTTCTGTCTCTTCTTCCACCAGCTTTTTCCGTTTTTCATTCGGCAAATAAGAAGCCAGTTTTTGTTCGATGACGCGCGGGGATTCGCCCGCCAGGATGGATAGGATCCCTTCCAGCATGATTTCCTTTATTCTTACTTCTTTTTTGGATTTTCGCCTTAATTTATTGGAGAACGGGTGCCATAATACATACCCTGTAAAAATTCCCAATAATGTTGCAACGAAGGCGGCGGAAATGGCATGGCCGAGCACTTCGGTATCTGATATGTTCCCGAGCGAAGCAATCAGCCCCAATACCGCCCCTAAAACACCGAGAGTCGGCGCATAGGTTCCCGCCTGAGAAAAGATGGCGGCCCCCATCTGGTGTCTTTCTTCCATCGCTTCAATTTCTTCGCTCAGCACATCACGGATATATTCGNCACTCTGTCCATCGATCGCAAGGCTCAACCCGTTCCGCAAAAAAGGATCATCGATTTCGTCCACCTTTGCTTCAAGCGCAAGCAAACCTTCTCTGCGGGCGATCTGTGCCCAGTCGGAAAACAACTCGATAATTTCTTCNGTGCTCATCAGCTTTTGTTCCGTAAAAATAATTTTAAAAAGCATTGGGATTTTTTTCAGTTCACTCATCGGGAAGGCAATAATGACGGTTGCAGCGGTTCCCGCCAAAATAATTAAAATTGCGGCTGGATTAATCAAGACGCTCGGGCTCACGCCTTTTAGCACCATGCCGGCACCAATCGCAACAACGCCCAAAATAATGCCGAAAATAGATGATTTGTCCATATTTTTCACCTGATTATTATGATGTCTTCATTCATTATATCGGATGAAAATTGGCACTGTGTAGTAAAAAAGCGGGAAATATGTTCATTTTTTGGGCATACGGTTAATCAAACAGTTTCTTTTCGATTTTTTCGCGGTAGTTTTTAAAGATAGCGGAATTTGTTTTGATCCGTTTTTTGGAAAGCAGCCGGTTATACGTCAGTAGTTTCTCGCTCAACTTCTTTTCGAGGCCTTCCTTTTCCAGTTCATTTTCCGATTGCTTGATTAAATCTTCTATTATCATCAATTCTTTTTTTAAATTTGCTTCCTCAGGGGAAAAGCCGGCGTTTTGCAAAATATGGTAAGCCATTCGAAGTTCTTCAGGCACGCCTGACAGCGGGTCTTTCGGAAGCGGCTTCCCAAATCCCGGTAAATTTTCAAATTTTTCTTCTTCATAAGCTTTTCGGATCTTTTCTTCAGTGATTCTCGTGAAATCCATAGAGGCTCCCTTTTCGCTTTTTCCTTTATTATAACGCATCTTCTTACATATTTTCCCGTATGTTTTAGGGACGCTATGGTCATGAAAGGAGGAACCAGTATGGGACAAGGAAAGCTGTTCAGCTATAAAAGAAAAGGCCATCCGGGCAATTTTCCGAAAGACCAGATGACGGATGAAAAATAGCATAAAGGCAGCAACTATGATGAGGAACAAATGATTCCGCACGAAGCGTTTAAAAACAGCATGCACCATCATTAAGCTAAAAGGGCGCCGTCAGCTGACGCGCCCTTTTTAGGAGACGGTAGGAACCGGCTCAAGCTGCATGGCCGGGCCGAAAAATTCATAGCGGATGCTTTCTTGCGGAACGCCCAGTTCAGTTAAAATGCGGACGGCATTTTTCAAGAAAGGAACCGGGCCGCAAACATCGTTTTGTAAAAATATTAAATAGTAATATTTAAAATATATCTTTAAGATAGTGTTTTCTTTTCATCAAAGTAATTATCCAAAATACATCTTTAAAAGATTTGTCACAATCTCCTTTTTCTGCAGTTTTTTTCGGAAACAAGTATATGGGGGATACAAATGCGTTTAACGAATTACTCAGATTACGCGCTGCGTGAACTGATTTCCCTGGCTTCGATGGAAGACGGCAAATTGGCCAGTATTAAAGAAATTGCGGATGATTACGGTATTTCAAAAAATCACTTAATGAAAATTACTTATGAATTAAGCAAAATCAGGGGCATTAAAACGGTACGCGGGCGCGGGGGCGGGATTTGCCTTGCTAAACCACCCCGCAAGATCAATATCGGGAAATCATCCGCTGCACGGAAGACGACTTTAAATTGGTGGAATGCATGGAAGGCGGGGCATGTATCATTACCCCTGTCTGCGGATTGAAGCATGTTTTGCATGAAGCGCTTGCTGCATTTCTCTGTTTTGGATCAATATACGCTTGAAGATCTTGTCAAAAATTGGTTATCTTACCGGCAGCTTTTAACAAACTAACACTTGGAGGGGGTTTATTCACTTGCCCGGTGTTCCGCTTGTTCAAGATACTTTTTCAGCACAACCGCATGATTGTGCTCCCCATCTTCTGCTGCGTACAGCAAGGTAACGTTTCCCGCTTGCCCCCACTCGATCAGCCGGTCCAGTTCCGTCCGGTCCTCCAGGTTGTCCAGTTCCTCCGTGTATTTGGCTCCAAATTCGGCAAACTTTTCCGGATCGTGGTTGAACCATTTCCGCAGTGCGGGCGTCGGTGCCACGGTTTTCATCCAATCATCCAGCATGGCTTTTTCTTTCGAAACCCCACGCGGCCAAATCCTGTCAACAAGCACCCGTTTGCCGTCATCTCCCGGTTTTTCGTAAATTCGTTTTAATTCGTACATTCGAACAGCTTCCTTTCATGGTATTTTAGTCATTTCGCCCGCTTCTTCCGTTCCAAACTGGCAGGGTTGCGTTCCATTTTCGCATAGGTCCATTCCAAAAAACAGTCCTCTAACTTTTCATTTATTCGTTGTTTTTCAAAATTTTTCTGTGTATAATAGTTTTGACGTCTGGTCTGACAAATGAGGACATTTTTATGAAAATACGCGATTGGGACCAAAATTTAAAAGTCCGTCTTTTCGGGGAATCATTAATGAATCTCACCTTTTGGATGTTCTTCCCCTTTTTGACCATTTACTTCACCGAGGAATTCGGTACGGGGCTTGCAGGCACCCTTTTAATTGTTTCGCAAGTTTTTTCCGCCATTGCCAACCTGCTCGGCGGTTATTATGCCGACCGCTTCGGCAGAAAAAAAATGATGGTGCTCTCTTCGTTCGGACAGGGCATCGCCTTTTTGTTTTTTGGGTTTGCCAACTCGCCNTGGTTCGACTCTGCTCTTGTGGCTTTTATTTGTTTTTCCGTCTCCGGCGTATTCGGTTCGCTTTATTATCCGGCGAGCCAGGCAATGATTGCCGATGTTGTCGATGAAAAAAACCGTAGCCATGTATTTGCCGTTTTTTACACATCCGTCAATATCTCAGTCGTCGTCGGGCCGGTGATCGGCGGGATTTTCTTTGCGCATTACCGTTTCGAACTGCTAGTTTTCGCAGCCCTTTCATGCCTAGTGCTCGGCATCCTGCTCGTAAGATACACACGCGAAACAGCACCGCTTTTTGCAAACGGTCATCCCNAAAAAGAGAAAAAATGGTACAGTTCCCTTGTGGAGCAGGCCCAAAGCTACCAGGTCATCATCAAGGATAAAATTTTTATGCTGTTTATCTTTGCCGGCATTCTCGTCGCCCAGACGTATATGCAGCTTGATCTCATCTTGCCGGTCTATACGAAAAAAGCCTTCGATGAAGCCGATTTTTTCAACCNGATCCATTTTACCGGAGAGCAACTGTTCGGTTTTATTTTATCCGAAAACGGCCTGATTGTCGCCCTTTTCTCCGTAGCGGCTACGAAATGGATGGCGAGATACAGGGAACGGGACGTGTTTGTGCTGTCTTCGCTGCTTTATGCCGTTTCCATTTATTTATTCGGCGTCTGGATATCAAGCTTTGGATTTATCTTCTCGATGCTCCTGTTTTCACTCGGCGAACTGGTTGTAACGGGTATCCAGCAAAACTTTGTCTCCAAGCTCTCGCCTCCTGACATGCGTGCCCAATATTTTGCAGCTGCAAGCCTGCGGTACACACTCGGCAGAACAATTGCACCGATATCGATCCCCTTGGCCGGCATGATCGGCTACAAAGGAACGTTTGCCGTCCTGGCTGTTTTAGCTGTTGCGAGTGCTGGCATGTATATCGTGATGTTCCGGCAATATGAAAAAAGACGTCTGTCCGGTACATGAAACCGGGCAGACTTTTTTTCATGAACAGCGGCATTTTGATCCATACTACTTTTGAAAAGTTTGTGCCCTTTGCTTCGGTAGTAAAAATCATCAACACACCTTTGTAAAGAAAGAAGTGGTGAAAGATGCTTACACAACAACAACTGGACCATTTCCGAACGATTTTAAAGTCGCAACTTGACGGCTTTCAAAAAGAATTGGACCAAAATAACCATTATCAATTAGAATCCGCGCACCCTTATGATTCCGTCGGAGAACTTTCGAGTTACGACAACCATCCTGGCGATACCGGAACTGAACTGTATGAACGGGAAAAAGATATTGCTCTGAATAACCACGCCGAATATGAAGAGGAAAAAATCAGGGCAGCTCTTAAAGCAATGGAAGACGGCACATACGGAAAATGCAAAAAATGTGGCAGGGACATCCCGATCGAGCGGCTGGAGGCACTCCCGTCAACGCTGTACTGCAAAGANCACAGCCCGGATTCTACGATCCCGGGGCACCGGTCCGTTGAAGAAGATGTGCTCAATCCGCCGTGGGGAAAATTCAATTTCGACGATTCAAAAGATGAGTCGGTTGTCTTTGATGCGGAAGATTCCTGGCAGGCTGTTGCGAAATGGGGCACTTCTGAATCACCTTCCGATTTTGAAACCCCACCGGACAGCTATAACGAAATGTACACGGAATCGGACGATCATGACGGCTATGTGGAAGACTTTGAAAATTTCTCAGGTAACGACATTTCCGGCAAACATGTAAAAATTTATCCAAATGAAGAATATAAAGAATACGAAGAAGAACTGGACGAAGTGGACATGATGACACCATTCGAGGATCTGCCGCGGAATGAAAAAAATCCATATGTGGAAGAAAATGAAAAAAATCGGAAATAAAATGAAAAAATCAGGTTTATTTGCTGAACCTGATTTTTCTTTGAAAAAATTCCGGATGGAAGCCTTTTTTCTTTACGTTTTTGTTCGTATATTACAGCCGATTTTGTTATAATTTTTTATATGATAAAAGGAAAAGTTAAACCGCCGCCACGAGCGGCATCAACATAATGGAGTGAGATTTTTGGGAAACAGACCAAAAAAATATATGCGTGAAACCCGCACAGTGAAAACAAGCTATGTTTTTCCGCCGGATACAAACCACCTTGGCACGCTATTCGGGGGAAAATTAATGGCTTATATTGATGATACAGCATCGATTGCGGCCGCCAAACTGGCCAGATGCACCGTTGTAACGGCTTCGACCGACTCTGTCGATTTTATTGCCCCGATCCGCGTCGGGAATGTCGTCACAGTTGAAGCGATAGTGACCTGGACTGGCCGCACCTCAATGGAAGTTTTTGTAAAGGTTAGTGCGGAAGACTTAAAAACAGAAGAAACATCGATTGCCGCCATTTCTTTTCTAACCTTTGTGGCGCTTGATGAGAACGGGAAACCGACACCGGTGCCCGAAGTCGTTCCGGAAACAGATGAGGAGCGCTGGTTAAATGAAACGGCAAAACAGCGTGCCGAACAAAGATTGCTGCGAAAAAAACAAAGTGAGGAAATGGCGCGCTATTTTTCAAACGCCATGTTATAAGATTGAAGAACCTGTTCTGCAGAAAAAATTCCTTTTTGTCACAAAAGGAATTTTTCCTTTCTCCTCCATTGTGAAAAATTTTACAAAAAGATTAATTTTGTATGGTAGCTGCAGCCTTTTTACAGATTTTTAAGGAATTGCCGCGACATGTTTTTGTAATGTGATGGATTGGAAGAAAGTGCTACCGACGGCACGGACAAAAAAAGCTATACTGAATGGGAATGACTATGGTACCATACTATGCTTTAAAAGATCATGAAGGTTAGGTGACATAATACATGTTTTCAGGGAACGAAATTGGAATCGATTTAGGAACTGCGAATGTTTTGGTGTATTCTAAAAAAGAAGGCGTGATTTTGGACGAGCCATCCGTTGTGGCAATAGATAACCAAACAAAACAAGTGCTCGCCTTCGGGCATGAGGCAAAAGCCATGATCGGCAAAACGCCGGAAAAAATTACGGTTGTCCGCCCGCTAAAAGGCGGCGTAATTGCCGATTTTGACATGACGACAGAAATGTTGAAACAAATTATGAAAAAAATCAATAAACAAAGCGGCATCTCCATCCGCAAGCCGAATGTCATTGTATGTGCCCCATCCGGCGCAACATCGGTTGAGCGCCGTGCCATTGAAGATGTGGTAAAAAACAGCGGGGCCAAAGCTGTCCATTTAATTGAAGAACCGGTTGCCGCCGCAATCGGCGCCGATCTGCCTGTAGATGAACCGATCGCGAATGTTGTTGTCGATATTGGCGGCGGCACGACAGAAGTCGCCATCATTTCTTTCGGCGGCGTTGTCACGTATAATACGATCCGGATCGGCGGCGATAAAATGGATGATGATATTATGCAGCATGTTAGAAAAACGTACAACCTTTTAATCGGCGAACGGACCGCGGAACAAATCAAAATGGAAATCGGCCATGCTTTAGTCGACCATCGGGAACAGACAATTGAAGTCCGCGGACGGGATCTTGTGACAGGCCTGCCGAAAACCGTGATATTAAGCTCTTATGAAATCCAAGAGTCATTGCGCGACTCACTTCTGCAAATTTTGGAAACGATTCGCGCAACGTTGGAAGACTGCCCGGCTGAATTGAGCGGAGATATCGTAGACCGCGGTATTGTGTTAACCGGGGGCGGCGCCCTTCTGCAAGGCATGCAGGAATGGCTGAGCAACGAAATTTTCGTGCCTGTGCACCTGGCGCCAAATCCGCTGCAATCCGTCGTTGTCGGCGCAGGCCGCTCCCTCCAGTTCATCAACAAAATGACTGCAGACGCAGCGAAATAAGGTTTTGCAGGTCCGGGAGTTTTCCGGAGTCAAAAACTTGCTGACCATCACCAAGAAATAAGCTGGCTGAAGATTCGAAAGGGGCGCGGCTGCAGAATTGACTGCCTTTGCCACAGTTTCAGTGCAGCGATTTTGGAAAACACATTGGGGACAGGATTAGCACAGTACGCAGGATTTTCCCCTAGGATGATAAAACGGCTGGAATCGGGTAATGCGCGGTTCCAGCCGTTTTTTTGTGTTTGATTTTCTATCGGTGGTGAACAATAGAATATACTATAGAAAAAGCAGGTGTTTTGATGACAAACGAACAAATTGCCGACACGTTCGAATATTTTGGGCTCGGGCAGCTGTATCAGCATTTGCGTACACCCATTGAACTTTCCGGAATTTTGGACTCCTTCTCTCGCCAAGATTTGGAAGCTTTTTTGGAAGTGTATGATTTTTCTTCCTACCGTCAACTCTTATTTGATGAATTCCGTTACTTTTTTCTGACCTACCAGAAGGGGTTTATCCGGTAAAGTCAAAAATGGAAAGGCACTTGCCGTACCCTATTTTACTTCCTGTTCCATCAAAACCGGTTCCGGCTGCGGGACTTGTGCCTGCTGTTTTCCGGATAAACTTTCGAGCATTTCGCGGATATCGATGCCGCTCGATGCTTTCAACGTTTCCTGGAGTGTTGCCATCAGGTCGGTGGCATAACCGGTGATTTTGTTCGCACCCCCATTTGTGCCGCTGCCCGTATCGACAACTGTAATGGAGCCGATATTGGAAAGCGGGCCCGCCACTTGTTTCGCGTATTCAGGCAGCACCTTCAAAATCATGTCAAGTACAGCAGCCTGGCCGAACTGTTCGTATGCTTCCGCAATTTTTCTTTTTGCTTCCGCTTCCGCCAAACCTTTCAGGCGGATAATTTCCGCTTCGGTTTCCCCTTGGGCGCGCTGGGCGTCCGCTTTTGCCGTACCATCGATGCGGACGCGTTCCCCTTCCGCTTTTGCCATTGCTTCAATGCGGTATTTATGGGCATCGGCTTCGGCGATTTGCTTCATTTTTTCCGCAATCGCGGCCTGCTCCACAGCATAACGGTCGGCATCCGCTTTTTTCTTCACTTCGGAGTCGTATTGGCGTTCGCGACGTAAAATTTCCTTTTCTTCCAGTTCGATCTGCTTTTGCCGTTCGATTATCTTAATTTCCATTTCCTGTGCCGTCACTTCCTGTTTGGAACGGGCCGTTTCCAAATCGTACGCCTGGTCGGCCCTCGCCCTTGCAATATCCTGCTCGCGGCGGAACTCGGCAATTTTTAATTGGTTGAACTTTTCAGCTTCCGCAATTTCTGTTGCCCGCTCGAGTTCTGCGCGTTTTGCTTCTTTTAACGCTTCTGCCCGGCGGATCCGCGTTTCTTTTTCCGCTTCTGCGGTCGCAATGTCAGCATCCCGTTTGACCTGGGCAATCCGCGGCTTTCCGAGCGCATCGAGATAACCGTTTTTATCTTTTACTTCTTTAATTGTAAAGGATACGATAACGAGCCCCATTTTCGCCAAATCCTGGGAAGCGACACGCTGGACTTCCTGCGAAAACTTGTCGCGGTTTTTATAGATTTCTTCAACGGTCATGGAACCTAAAATGGAGCGCAAATGGCCTTCCAGCACTTCCCTCGCTTCATTTTCACGGTCTTCTTTTGATTTCCCGAGAAATTGTTCGGCAGCTGTGGCAATCTCCCCGATCGATCCGCCGATCTTGATAATCGCAATCCCGTCGGCCATAACCGGAACGCCTTGTTCGGTATAGACTTCCGGCGTTGTGACTTCCAGTTTGCTCGATAACAGGCTGAGCGGTTTTGCCTGTTGGAACACCGGGAATACGAATGTCCCTCCGCCGCGGATGATTTTAATCCGGTTTCCCGCTTCGTCGACATGGACGTTTTTGCCGCCCAAAAAACTTCCGGTGACGATCAATGCTTCATCCGGGCCCGCCGTCCGGTATTTTGTAATAAATACGCCAATCAGTGCAATCACCAAAAATACAACAATGCCAATGATAATCCAAATGCCCATTATTCCGCTTGCAAACATGCGGTTCCCCCCTTATGATTGATAAAATGTTTCATGATTCAAACGGTAATTTTCGTAAGGCACGACATACAGCACGCCATTTTTCACTTCAATGACCAGCACCTGCGTCCCTTCTTCGATCTGCGTGTCCTGCACGCTGGCAGCCGGTTTTGAAATCGTTCCGGTTTTGCTGTCAATCACGACTTCCCCAAACCCGCCTTTCGGAATCGAAAGAATCGTTTTTCCAACCCTTCCTTTCAAAGACTCTTCCGTGTAGGCGAGCGATTCTTCAGCAGTGGACAATGGAACGAACACAAACACGTTCAGCAATGTATCCAATATCAAGGCAATAACAATTGAAATCGTGATAATGAGCAGATGGGAAAGAGGTGTCAGTTTTTCCAAAATATACCCGCCTGCCGAGAAAAAGGTGAAAAATGCCAGGATCAGAGCAGGATGGATAAAATTGACCGCATCCGCTATACCGCCGAGCAAATCGTTAAACAGCAAATAAAGCACCGTCAAACAGCCTGCCGTGATCAATACAGCCAAATATGCCGTCTCAATCGGCACGCCAAACACTTCCATATGCAACACATCCCTTCTATTGCACGGGCCCCTTTCATCAATTTTTTTATGTACTTTTATTACGGTTTAAAATGGCACAGGTTTCATAAAGTGGAAAAAATTTTTACAATATGCTCAGGTCGTATTTACGGTATTTTCCATTTCTGGTGTATGGATGGTTGAGGGAGGTGAGGAGATTGTAAGCAATATTTTTAGATTAGATTTGAAGAAACCATCTCAATTCATAATATGGAATCCTTGATTCAATGATGAGTGAATCACTTTTAGAGTATCAGAATGTGCGTACTTATCTTTTTTTCCTGCTAATACATTTAATTGCTCTTTTATAAACAAAAAACCCGCTCCCCAACGAGAGCAGGCTTAAATTCTAATCTAATGCATTCCCTAAATCTTCAAGCAGATCTTCTGCATCTTCAATTCCGACTGAGATGCGGATCAAGCCGTCTTCGATGCCGAGTTCAAGCCGGCGTTCGCGCGGAATCGAAGCATGGGTCATCAGCGATGGGATCGAAATCAGGCTTTCCACCGCGCCCAGGCTTTCCGCCAAAGTAAAATAGCGGGTTTGATTCAAAACATCCAGCGCTTTTTCCTGGGATTCCACCGTAAAAGAGATCATACCGCCGAACCCATCGGCCTGGGAACGGTGCACTTCATGTCCGGGATGATCCGCAAGGCCCGGATAGTACACTTTTTCAACCGCAGGATGCGCCACCAAAAATTCAACAATCTTCCGCGTGTTTGCTTCAATTTCTTCCATGCGCACGCCCAGTGTTTTAATGCCACGGATCAAAAGCCAGCTGTCCTGCGGGCCGAGAATGCCGCCTGTTGAATTTTGGATAAAATGCAGGTCTTCGGCCAGCCGCTCATCTTTTACAACCACGAGTCCGGCAACAACATCGCTATGCCCGCCGAGATATTTCGTCGCGCTGTGCACAACAATATCCGCTCCTAAAACAAGCGGATTTTGCCAATACGGTGTGCTGAATGTATTGTCCACAATAAATTTCAACCCGTTTTCACGCGCCACACCAGCAATCGCCCGCAAGTCCGTAATTTTCAACAGCGGATTGGTCGGCGTTTCCACATAAATTGCTTTTGTATTCTGCCGGATCGCTGCCCGCACCGCATCCAAATTGCTTGTATCGACAAATGTCACATCAATATTAAAGCGGTTCATCACCTTTGTCAGCACGCGGAAAGTGCCGCCGTACACATCATCGGTCGCCAAAATATGGTCGCCGGCCGAAAATAACTGGATAACTGCCGTAATGGCCGCCATTCCGGAGCCGAATGCAAAACCGCGCGTGCCTTCTTCAATATCGGCGATCAGTTTCTCCAATACTTCGCGCGTCGGGTTGCCGGTCCTTGCGTATTCATATTTAAAATTGCCGACGCCGTCCTGCTTGAATGTGCTCGCATGGTGAACCGGCACGGAAACGGCACCTGTATATGGGTCACGGCTGATGCCGCCGTGAATGAATTTTGTTTTTTTACGCATCGATCCATCTCCTTTTTTATATCTTTCCGCAAGACAATCCGTGGCTGCCTTGTTCGCTTTTCCGCAGAAATTCCAAAATACGCGGTAATACAATTACATGGACGAATCAACCAGAATAGATCCCGCTGCTGATATACCGTTCGCTGCTGTCCGGGAAAATCGTAACGATATGGGTGCCCGGTTTTGCCCGCTGTGCTTCCCGCAGGCTCGCTTCTAATGCGGCACCCGAAGAACTGCCGATCAAAAGGCCTTCAAGGCGGGCCGCTTCCGCCAACCGCTTAAAAGCCGCATCGTCCGAAATCGTGTGGATCGCATCAAAATACGAGCGATCCATAAACGGCGTCAAGAATTCCATGCCGATCCCTTCCGTGCGGTGGCCGTGCGCCTCGCCGCCGTTTAAAATCGAGCCCTCGGGTTCCACGACCACAGCCTTCAGATCCGGATTTTTCTCCTTTAAAAAACGGGCCGTGCCCATAAAAGTGCCTCCGGAGCCGGCGCCCGCCACAAAAACATCGACATGGCCGTCGAGCGCATCCCAAATTTCAGGGCCGAGCGTTTTATAATAGGTTTCCGGGTTGGCAGGATTTTCAAACTGGCCCGGAAAATAAGAATTCGGCGTTTCGGCAAGGAGTTCTTTCGCTTTCGCAATCGCACCTTCCATGCCGAGCGCAGTCGGCGTGTTGATGACTTCCGCTCCGAGCGCCCGCATCAGCGTCTGCTTTTCCATGCTGAATTTTTCCGGCACGACAAACACTGCCCGCACACCGAACCGGATCGCAGCCAGCGCAAGCCCGATCCCCGTGTTGCCGGCGGTCGGTTCAATGATCGTCCAGCCGCGCTTCAGTTTGCCTTCCTTAAACGCTCGCTCCAAAAGGTATGCGCCGAGCCGGTCCTTGATGCTACCGCCCGGATTTAAATACTCAAGCTTTGCAAACAGGCGGACATCTTCCGACAGATCAAATGCCGTAATTTCCACCAACGGCGTGTTGCCGACCAGTTCATGGACATTTTTTGCAAACTTCATCTGAAGCGTCCCCGTTATTCGGCAAAAACCTGTGCCCATTCATCACGTTTTGCCAGCATCTTTCTTGCAATCTCCTGCGCGCCTTCCAATGAATGGCTCGCCGCCCAGCCGCACTGCGTTTCATTGCACGCCGGCACTTCGGTTGCTTGAAGCACGTCATTCAATGTTTTTTCAATGATATCGAGCACCTGGTTATAATCGTCCAAATTGATGACCAAAAAATAAAAACCGGTTTGGCAACCCATTGGGCTGATATCCACAATTTTGTCTGTATAATTGCGGGCGAATTCCGCCATCATATGTTCCAGTGAGTGAAGTGCCGGCATCTCTATATGCTCTTTGTTCGGCTGGCAGAAACGGATATCGTATTTGCGGATCACATCGCCGTGAATTCCTTCTTTCACCCCTGCGAGGCGCACGTATGGCGCTTTTACTTTCGTATGGTCCAAATTAAAACTTTCTACATTCATTTTTTGCATTTCAGCCATTGTCATGCACTCCTTTCAATTTTGCATCAATCAACCATACAAAACGGTTTAATGGATCGAACGAAACTTCAAAATGATTGTCTTTGAAAATAGAAGCTAGCACAGGGACCGTCGTGTAGTACTCGCTTTCCAAGTCTTTTGCAAGCCGGCTGAACCCTCTGTTTTTTGCCTCCTGGATCATCTCCCGCTTTGCTTCCTCTGATTTAAAAACGGTATCGGCAAAAACAATTTTGCCGCCAGGGTTTAAAAACCCCCGGTACAAGGAAATGGCATACCGCTTTTCTGCATCCGTCAAGTGGTGAAAAGCATAGGTGCTCACAATCGTATCCACTTTTTTCGGGACTGTAAAATTTAAAAAATCCCCATCTGTTATTTTAACACTCGGATGCTTGTGTTGTGCAATTTTTCTCATATTGGCAGAAGGTTCTATGCCAATTACAGACAGCCCTCTCTGCAGCAGTTTTCCCGTTAAATTCCCGGTGCCGGGGCCAAATTCAATAACAAACCCTTCCGCACGGCCAGCGACAGCATCCAAAATTTTATCATATTGAAAGAATACTTCCCCGTATTCGGAATCTTTGCCGGAAACTGTTTGATCATAAGAGTGGGACCATTCATCGAACAGCGCATCAAATTCTCTGCCCAATCTTAATCCCTCCATTTCCTATAAAATAACTATGAATTAAATGTACCACGTATTATTATTTTTTGCAAACTTTGGGACTGAATATTAATCACCATTTTAAACGTTTTTACTTTCATTCATGGCGGTTGTATTTTAAAATATTCTGGAAAGGATGAGATGTGATGACATTATTGGATAACATTATGGCTTTCAATGAGGAATTTGTGGAGAAAAAAGAGTATGAGCCTTATACCACTTCCAAATTTCCGGACAAGCGCATGGTAATTTTTACTTGCATGGATACAAGGATTATCGAATTATTACATAAGGCGATGAATATTAAAAACGGCGATGCGAAAATCGTGAAAAACGCCGGGGCCATCCTGACAAGCCCGTTTGACAGCACGATGCGGAGCCTGCTTGTCGCCATCTACCAGTTGAAGGCGGATGAAGTATTCGTCATCGGCCACTATGACTGCGGCATGACTGGTTTAAAAGGGGAATCTGTGCTTACGAATATGAAAAAACGCGGGGTAGAAGAAAAAACCATTGAGACGCTCACCAACGCTGGGATCGACCTGGGCGAATGGCTGAGCGGTTTTGACCGAGTGGAAAACAGTGTCGAAAAAAGCGTCGGTATCATTAAAAATCATCCGCTCATGGACAAAAAAGTGCCGGTACACGGCCTCGTGATTGACCCGGAAACAGGGAAGCTCGATCTTGTCATCAACGGCTATGAAAATTAAAACGTTCACCTGAGAGATTGCTTCGCCCAGTTTTTCCTATTTTTTAGTACCTTTGTCACATGACAATTTCCCTACACTTCCATGGTAAAATAAATTAGACGGCTTGGCCGGCCAAACATCATGAATGTACACCTGGAAAAAGGACGGTGGCTCCAATGAAAAAAAACGTTTTGCTTGTGGATGATTCGATGTTTATGCGGATGAAACTGAGGGCATTGCTGGAGAGGCACGGTTACCAGGTTGTTGCCGAAGCCAGTGATGGCCTGGAAGCGGTGGAAAGATATACGGCATACCGCCCTGATATTGTCCTGCTCGACATCACGATGCCACACATGGATGGGGTCGCGGCGTTAAAAGAATTGATGAAAATCGACGAAAACGCCAATGTGGTCATGTGCACTGCGCTCGGGCAAAAGTCGCTCATGCTGGAAGCTCTTCAAAGCGGAGCGAAAGATTTTATTGTAAAGCCTTTTTTCGACAACCTGATCCCCGTTTTGGAGAATCTGGGTTAACCCAATCTTATGGAATCCTCATTAAAATATTATATTTTTTTCACAGCGCTTTAGGATTTGGCCTTTATCATAAACGGTGTAGCGAGGACAAGCAGCAAGCAAACACGCTGGACAAATTGCCCTATTTGTCTTACCCCCCTTTCTTTTAGCCGGCCTTTAGCGCCGGTTTTTTAAGCCTTTTTTAAGATACGAAAGGCTATAATGGCAGGGAATTCAAATTTTTTACGAAACAGGTGACATTGATGCAAATCAGTTCAGTTTCTTTCCAAACCGTTACAAGCACGGCAGCAGCTTCATCCAGTTCTTCATCCCAATTGGAAAAATTGCAAAAGCAAAAAACAGAACTGGAAGCGGAAATTAAACAATTGAGTGCTTCTTCTTCGGGATCCACGGACAATTCTCAGCAGTTAAAGCAGCTGCAGACGCAATTGCAGCAAATTGAAGTGGAAATCCAAAGATTGGAAGCCGAAAGCAAGTCGGATTCAACTCCTGCGGCGGCACAAGCCCAATCGCAGGACGAGGTGACGATCAGCAACGCGGCTTATGCGCTGTATAACCAGTTGCAAGCAAACCCGGCATCGGAGTAATGGAAAAACACAGAGAACATATTCAATGGAAAAAAGCAGGCGCCGATGATAGCCCCTGCTTTTTTCTTATTTTACGCGCAATCTTTCCCCGACATAGATCGTATAGTCATCATCCAAATTATTCCATTCCTTGATTTGCTGGATGCTGGAACCATATTCTTTGCTTAACGAATAGACTGTATCCCCTTTGACCACTTTCTGGTACGTTGCCCCGCTCTTCTTTTTCAGGCCGAACGCCTTGGCCAACCCGTTGACATGCCCTTGCGCGACATCTTCTATCCAGCTGTTTTGTTTCATTTTTGCCGCATCGCTTGCCCGGTCAATAAAGCCGTTTTCCGTCAGCAACGCCGGCATGCGCGATTCCCGGAGCACATGGAGGTCGGCCTCTTTTCTGCCCCTGTCCTGTAAATCATTGAGTTTCAGCACTTCCTGGTGGATCGTCTTTTGGTATGTTGTGGTAGGGGAGCAGACATCGGGGTAAACATAACTTTCAAATCCCGTCCCCGCTCCTGAATTAATATGGATCGAGAGAAAGTAATCAGCACCCCAGCTGTTCGCTGTATCGGTGCGGTCTTCCAAGGAAATAAATGTATCGGTCGTCCGCGACATTTTTACGGAAACATTTTCGTAATCATTTGTTAAAATGGTCCGGATTTTTTTGCCAATCACCAAAGTAATATCCTTTTCTTCCAGCCCGTTTCCTGTTGCGCCCGGGTCTTTTCCTCCATGCCCGGGATCAAGAAAAAGTTTAAACATTTTCTTCACCCCTTTTCGTTTCCCTCACTCCCTACATATCTTTTAAACTGAATTCCGGTCACTTTCCCGCCATATGTTTCGCGCCGCTTTACAATCCGCTCGCTGACAGCCCGAGCATAAACCCTTTGATGATCCCTTCTTTCAAATTGCTTCCGGTATAAAAAATTCCGAACCCGAGGCCGAAAATAACGGCAAGAAGCGGGAAATATTTTGCCGGAAACCCGATCCGCTTGAACATTTCCCCCAAGCCCATGATGATTGGGATCATGCCAACCTGATAGACGTCTTACATATACCGTCCCCCTTTTCCATATGCTATTCAAGGGGTTAGAATTAGAAGCGGGAAATCTCGTGGCAGGAAAATTTGCCTTTATCCTCCACAAAAAATAAAGATTTGGAAGTGCTTTAAACTGAATTTATTACGGTTAAATTGATTAATATATTACTAAAGATCTCAACTTTCGCACCAATAAAATAAGTGCTAATCGTTGGCTGTATTGAACTTTAAGTCTATCCATTATGTTGTTTGACAAAATGAATATAAAATGAAAA
>JGI26049J44785_1000293_pt1 | contig 27710 bp, 20 predicted proteins | sample HigsolmetaGSP11D_FD_44785 | JGI IMG/M metagenome (IMG submission 44785)
AAGCTGATGTTGCCGTAATTGGTGCGGGACTAGCCGGGGTCTTAACTGCATATATGTTGCAGCAGAGAGGATTATCGGTTGTGGCATTGGAATGTTTTGAAGCCGGTAGTGGTATGACTAAGAATACGACTGCTAAGATTACATCACAGCACGGACTGATCTATCACAAGCTAATGATGTATAAGGGAGAGGAGCGTGCCAGAGAGTACGCTTTGGCGAACCAATTCGCTCTGGAGAAATTTAAAGAACTAATTGAGGAACTTAAGATTGACTGTGATTTTGAAGTTTTGCCAAGCTATGTCTACTCTCTTGATGATGAATCTAAGATTAAGCAAGAGGTAGAGGCCGCGAGAAAGTTAGGCCTTCCGGCGCATTTTACAAGGGAAGTTATGCTTCCATTTGAAGTTAAGGCAGCAGTCCGCTTTGATAAGCAAGCGCAGTTTCATCCTCTAAAATTCCTGGATGCTATTGCGGATAAATTACCAATCTATGAGCATACACGAGTTACCGAGATACGTTCGGATGGTTTCATCAAGACAGATAAAGGCAGTGTGAAAGCAAAGAGAATTGTTGTAACAACGCATTATCCATTTATTAATGTACCCGGTTACTATTTTCTTCGGTTACATCAGGAGCGTGAGTATCTGACTGCACTTGAAGTATGCAGTGGGAAAAATCAGGTTAAGCTGGATGGAATGTATCTGGATGCCGATCCACAGGGCTATACTTTTCGTAATTACAAAGATTGCTTGCTCTTTGGCGGTGCCTCCCACAGAGCAGGTCAGTATAAGCCTTTGGATGCTTATGCAAAACTTGAGAAAGCTGCGAAGCGATGGTTCCCGGACTATAAGATCAAATATACTTGGTCTAATCAGGATTGCATGACACCGGATTCCGTACCCTATATTGGAAGATATACAATTAATTATAAGAATATCTATGTCGCAACAGGATTTAATAAGTGGGGAATGAGTGGCTCCATGGTGGCAGCCATGATTTTAAGTGATATGATTACGGGCAGAAGGAATGAATATCAAAATGTATTCGATCCGCGTAGGCTTATGTTCTCCGGCAGCAATGTATTTCTTAAAGATACTGCCACGATTACCAAAAGTCTTCTTAAGGAGCATCTAAGCATTCCGCANGATAAATTAAAAGACATTCCTAGAGGGAAAGCAGGAATAGTAAATTTAAATGGGCAGCGTGTTGGAGTGTATCGTGACATGCAGGATCATTATTTCTTTGTCTCTACCAAGTGTCCTCATCTGGGTTGCAGTTTGGAATGGAATCCGAATGAATTGACTTGGGACTGCCCTTGCCATGGATCACGGTTTGATTACCGAGGAAAGCTGATTAATAATCCGGCTATGCGTGATACTTTTGATGCTTGGATTAGAAAGAAAAAAGAGTAAAGGCTTTGTAAAAATTCGGTTAACATAGAAATATTTTATTCATGATTTTCTTTAAAAAAGGTCTTGCAATTCTTATGCAGTGATGATATAATCTCTATTGTTCGCTAGCGATAACGAACATAGATGTGCAGTTGTGGCGGAATTGGCATACGCGCTAGACTAAGGATCTAGTCCGGGTTAAACTGGGTACGGGTTCAAGTCCCGTCAACTGCAGTAAAGGAATCAAACATTAAGTTTGGTTCCTTTTTTTTGCATTTATAATGGTTGAATAATGATAATAGCTAATATTAAAGGCCGGATAAATCAATTGATTATGAAAATAAAGGTAAATGATTATTTGAAATGTCATATAATGATAATAATGACTCTGTTTTGATATACGAGGAGTTGATTGCTATCGATTTCATAAATGATTTACCTTTTGATATCGAGTTTATAGCGGAGAATCTTAGCGTTCCTTGGGCAATTGCAATTAGTGATGATGGAAGATTATTTTTCACGGAGCGAGTGGGAAGGGTTCGCGTTATCGAAAATGGGGTTCTTTTGGAGCAACCGGTGATTACTTTGGAACCACCTTTTGTAAGCAGAGGAGAAGGCGGGCTTATGGGTATAGCTCTTGATCCTGATTTTACGCAGAATCATTATATCTATATCATGCATACCTATGAAGATGGGAATCAAATGTATAATCGTGTTGTGCGGTTAATTAATCCCTTTGCGAATTCCCCTGTCTATAGTTATGGACACCGAAATCCGCAAGGAATTACCTGGAACAGCAATGGCATTATGTATGCCAGTGAACATGGGCAAAGTGCTTACGATGAAATCAATATTATTCAACCGGGTGTGAACTATGGCTGGCCGCTCCTGCAGGGGGACGAGACCGCGGAAGGCTTTGAGGAACCCATGGTCCACAGTGGAGAGATTACTTGGGCACCCTCCGGCCTGACCTATATTGATCAGGGCTTTTGGGAAGGTAATCTGCTTGTTGCCACATTACGTGGAGAGCAGTTGCTGGTTATTACACTTACTGAGGATGGAACGGGGGTATATAATATTACATCCTGGTTTGTAGGAGATTTTGGACGATTGCGTGACGTTGTGCAAGCACCGGACGGTTCGATATATATAAGCACCAGTAACCGCGATGGTAGGACAATACCTGTAGAAGGGGATGACAAAATCATAAAGCTTACACCAAGGTAGATATTATGCTATTATCTTGTTTTGATTGGAGAATAAGTAAACTATATCTAAAGAGAAACGTAAATAGATTAAAAGATAAAAGGGAAATAAGTAGGAAAGTAGCGAACAAACCTCCAAATATTAGAAATAAATTTAATATTCGGAGGAGGGTTCACTACGATATGCATTTTCTATAACGATAATATTGATACGCTAATACTAGGAGCATGTTAATCATGGATTATCCCACTGGTAATCGGGATTTAAGTAATCTTTAAGTTCTTCATACGCTTTCTCAAGTTCTACATGGTCTCCGGCAAAATGGGGGACAGATACACTGACTCCAAGTTTGCTTGGCGTGAGATAGGTAAAGATACCCCAGCGATTGCTTGAGCCAATTTGGTCCGCCGTATTTAACCCATCCAATAATTCCTCATCACTTATGTCGTTTAAAATCGTCCGTATAACAGCGTTTAGCATAGGATTAATCGGTGCGATTTCAGAGATTTCCCAGCTCCTTAGATGGGAAACGAAACTGGAATCTAATCGGACAAGGTCTCGAAGAGTAAGCCTACGATCTTTTTCGGTATCAATATTCGTTGTATAGACCAATTCTGTAGGGTGGGCTGCATATGGGCTGTTATACGATGCGCGGTATAGAATACTCAAAAATTGCTTGTTTAACAATTTGATTTCATATTGAATTCTCAAATAGATACGGTTTGCTTGATCTGGAATCTCATCCAATCCGGCAAATGGATCATAGGAGTAAATGGCAAGAATTTTATCGAAATCATCTTTTATAATTTGATTCCACTTATCTAACTTCTTTTGTGATACACCGCCGATTATGGTAGGATAAGAAGCTTCAACACGTTCCGTTATGTAGGGAGTTTCTTTGACTTCAAAGGTTTCGGTATTTGATTGCGTGGTATGTATACTGCTACTTGTTTCTATGACACTGGATGTTTCCAGATAAGTTTTATAGAAAGAAATACATAGTAGAATAAGTGAAACAATACTAACCGAAAGCCATTTTCTTTTCATGATAAGAGTCCTTTATGCTTTTGCTATAGTTTATGCTGTAACTTTTGAATATATCAAATGGAAATGCAGTAGAATAATGGCTTTAACTTTTAAGAAATAGCATTAGAATGAAATTGCTTTAAAAATCAGGGAAACCCATGATATTATGAGTCTATCATTTCATTTCAATAGACTAAGAATAAAAAAGAGAGCTTCCAAATGGAAACTCTCTCTTTCCTTAATAATTAAATTTAAGTATTAGATTTTTAATCATTTTCTTGTGCCTANAATTCGTAAGTGGGATTAGAAATCTGCTTTCCATAATCCGTGTAAATTACAATATTCATAAACGGATCCGGATTCTACCTCAGGGAATTCAGCTCTAGGTTCAACTCCCGGTTCAAGATAGTTAACCCATAGTTTATCATCGGAAACAAGGGCAATCCATTCAATGTAATGCTCCGGTAAGGATGGGTGAAGCGTGGAACCAATTTGAACTTTAATTTTACCATCTTCTCTTTCAATATCTGGCACATGCTTTTCCTGAGCAGCATCGGTTGTATTAGGTTTTAATTCAGTCATCTCCTGACCACAGCAAACCAAAGTACCGCCGCCATTTTTAAGTAATGCTACCATGTTGCCACATTTTTCACAACGATAAAAAATTAAATTCGACATAGTGTATTCTCCTTTTCATTTTATAGTTAAATTTCAATCGTTACTCTTTTCAAAAATAGTTATAGCTTGTTTACGCTTGATCCTTAGTAGAATCGTTTCCAATATGCGGAAGTTGTGATTCAAATTCACTTGCTCCAAATAAGCAGTGGCTAAATCTTGACCAATGACTAAGTCCATATAGCGAGGATCGGAGCAAACAATAAGGGCTGTTTCCGTTTCAAGAACAGTTGAAAAGAATACATTTCCATTTAGGAGCTTGCTAATACGCTCAATCTCCAGTACACCGGTTCCGGGCTGAATTCTCTGTAACTGAAAATAAAGATCAGGGCTTAAGATAAGGGAATAGGTTCCATAGATACCTTTTTGATTAAATAATTTAATTGCAGAGGCAATGTCTGAAAATGCATTTTCTCCAAGGGACCAATCTTTCTTAATAATCTTATTGGTTCCGGATGCGGTTAATAAACCCTCATAACCATACTTAGTGTTACCATAAAAAATTAATTTATCCTCTTTTCTCGCGCAACTTTCGGCAGAATATGCTGCTGTGGACAAATCCACAGGGTAACCTAATTTCTTACTGGCTTCTAAATCTTTCGCATAAAGGGTAAAATCATCATAAATCATTGGAATTTCAACATGCTTTCTTCCCTTTGTTGTCATAATTCCGTCATCAAATACTTCTTCTAACAACTCGATGTCATCTACGGGAACACTATCCGTACCAATACCTAAAGGACCGAATATATGTAGGAATTTTCTACCAACCAATACATTACGTGCGGTTTGCACTACAGTTTGATCGATTTCCTTCCATAGCTGTTCTGATAACGGGGAACCATCCCTTGACAAATAACTCATACAAATGCCTCCTTTCTTATATTTCCTTTCATAATTAATTTAATAGGCTTCCAACCGTTTTACCGTCGGAGGGATTATTTGCATTCGGTAATGGTTTTGGGGTAATACCCAAATCCGCCAACATTTCCTTAACTTCCGCCTCTCCTTCTGCAAAGGCATCTGCTGCTTTGGGATCGAGTATATGCAGTAAAGTTATTAATTCGCCGACATGTGCTTTTTCCTCATCCCGGATGTCACTTAACACTCTTTTGGCAATTTCGTTAGTGGTAGCTTGTATATGTGCGTCATAGATATAAATTGCTTCTAACTCTCCGGCGATATTCAAACGAATTGCCTGAATTAATTCTTGCTCTGTCATTTGTCTGTCAACGTTGCCTTGAAAAGGGTTTCCGAATCCTGCCATAAAGTACCTCCTTTACACGATAATAGTAATTATTCTTATTATGGAATTATATACCATTCAGTAATGTTTTGCAAGTCCTTTTTCAATATATTAGGAAAGATATGATTCCATGACTAAAGTACCTAAATTATGCAGTCGATTGTGAGGAAAAATGGAATTTTCTTATAAAGATTTTAAGAAATACTATTTTCCTAAATGATGTAAAAAGTTATAATATTATCAAAGGAAAATTAAGAAGGGTAGGGATAAGTTATGGCATTATTACATGTTGATTTCTTTTCTAATATTCTTGGAATGTGCATGCAGATGGATGTGATCTTACCGCAAAAGACCCATGGCCAAATTGGTGCAGAAGGTAAGGGGGGAGACGGGAAATATCCAACCTTATATTTGCTTCATGGTATGAGCGATAATCATACGATTTGGCAAAGAAGAACTTCCATAGAGCGTTATGTGGAAGAGATGGGTATAGCTGTTGTTATGCCATCGACACACCTTGGCTGGTATACGGATATGTATCATGGGTTAAAGTATTGGACATTTCTATCGGAGGAGCTTCCTGAGATATGTCATGAATTTTTCCCGAGGATGTCTGACAAAAGAGAAGATAACTTTGTTGCGGGCCTTTCCATGGGAGGATATGGAGCAGTGAAAATGGCACTTAGGGCACCGGAGCGTTTCTGTGCAGCAGCAACCCTATCCGGTGCGATGGATGTAAGAAGTTTGGGAGAAAAAGACCCGGGACGAAAAGAATTTTTCTATAATATTTTTGGCCCGCTTGATAAGGTGGCAGGCAGTGATAATGATTTATTTGCATTAGCTGAGAGACTAAAACATTCTGGTAAGCCTTTACCAAAACTGTATATGTGGTGCGGAACCGAGGACTTTCTATATCAAGATAATTGCAATATGAGAAAGNACCTGGAAGATTTGGGATATGACTTAACCTATAAAGAATCACCTGGTGACCACCAATGGAAATATTGGGATGAAATGATACAGGATGTATTACAATGGCTACCTATGGGTAATAAGGTTTGCTAACTTGCCTGATATCCATTGAATCGATGGACCGGCAGTGAAAATGGTAACTACCGTAATAATTCCAAACTGACCGCCTAATATCGTGCCGATAATCACCAAGGTCAAATCATAAGCAATTTTAACTTTTCTGTATTCCGAGTTAAGCTTGTCCTTGATTATCATAACGACACCGGTATATGGATCGAGACCGATATCAACTGCGATAAAGAAGGAAACTCCGGTATAAATCAATAAGCATCCAAGCAATCCTGCCGACAGGCGGGTTATCATGCCCTCGGATAGAAAGATAGTATGATAGAGTTTCGTGCCTATATCGACAAAGAAACCATATGGGAGAATATAGATAAAGGTCCCGATATTTAGATAACGACGTCCAAATAGGAATAGCACTACGATTAAGCTGTAGTTTACAAAATGTGTTACCAGACCGAGCTGACTTTCTTCCAATTGAAAAGTGTTTCGCAAGCCGTCGTAGATCATTCCGATAGAATCATTTCCTAAGGAGGTTAATACATTAAAAGCGACACCCACTCCGACAAAGAAAATACCGGTCAGGGCGATGAATAGTTTCTGTAAATTTATTTTTCTCATATTTAGATTATCTCCTATTTATTATTCTGCTGTGTGTTATTATGTATTAACATTGATTAAAAGTATTATAATAAGTATTAATAGCACAATAGCACATTATAATCGATTTTTATAAATAAGGAAAGAACCTTTTATTCGTATAGGGAATAGAAGCTTTCACTTGATTCCCCTTGCAAATAAGAATAAATAATTATATAATATAGAAAAATATTGTAAAAGAGCGATGATGAAAGCTNCGATTAATACATTTCTTCAGAGAGCCGGTGTGTGGTGTGAACCGGTGAAAGGTATAATCTTTCCACTTTCGGAGCTGCCAGCGATGAGTTGGAAGGTTCGTACCCTTTATCGTACGGATGAGTGGCTGATTTGTTCATAATTATTGACAAAGATCATTGGTATTATGAGTTGTAAATCAGCAATTTGGGTGGCAACACGGATTCCTTTCGTCCCAAGTTTTGGGATGAAAGGATTTTTTTATATGTATTACAACGTACGTGTAAGCGCCGTTTGCAATTTAGTCTTAATAATTAATTATTTTTATACATTTAGGAGGGAACAATATGTTAGATATTAAGTTTGTAAGAGAAAATCCAGAGATTGTTAAGCAGAATATAAGGAACAAATTTCAGGATAGTAAACTTCCCCTCGTGGATGAAGTTATTGCTTTAGATGTTGAAAGCAGAAATGTAAAGCAAGAGGCTGATAATTTGAGATCCGAAAGAAATCGTATCTCAAAGCAAATCGGCGGATTGATGGCGCAAGGCAAGAGGGAGGAAGCAGAAGAGTTAAAGAAACAGGTTACTTCTTTCTCTGATCGTCTTGCAGAACTTGAAGCAAAGGAATCGGAACTTGGAGAGAAGATTAAAAAGATAATGATGACCATTCCGAATATTATTGACCCAAGTGTTCCAATCGGTAAGGATGACAGCGAAAATGTAGAGGTACAGCGTTATGGCGAGCCGGTAGTACCGGATTTTGAGATACCTTACCATACCGATATTATGGCTAAGTTTAATGGCATTGATCTTGACAGCGCAAGAAAGGTGGCCGGCAATGGTTTCTACTATTTAATGGGTGATATCGCACGTCTTCATTCCGCAGTGATATCCTATGCAAGAGATTTTATGATTGATCGCGGTTTTACTTATTGCATTCCGCCTTTCATGATTCGAAGTGAAGTTGTCACCGGTGTTATGAGTTTTGCAGAGATGGAAGCAATGATGTATAAGATTGAAGGAGAGGATCTCTTCCTTATCGGAACCAGCGAACACTCTATGATTGGTAAATTTATTGATACCATTATACCGGAAGAAAAATTACCTCAGACACTAACCAGTTATTCCCCATGCTTCCGTAAGGAAAAGGGTGCACATGGTNTGGAAGAAAGAGGCGTATACCGTATTCATCAATTTGAGAAGCAAGAAATGATTGTGGTATGTAAACCGGAGGACAGCATGATGTGGTTTGATAAGCTATGGCAGAATACGGTGGATCTATTCCGCTCCTTAGATATTCCGGTAAGAACCTTAGAATGTTGCTCCGGTGACCTTGCGGACTTAAAGGTAAAATCTATTGACGTAGAAGCATGGTCTCCAAGACAGAAGAAATACTTTGAGGTGGGAAGCTGCTCCAATCTGGGAGATGCTCAGGCACGTCGCTTGAAAATCCGTGTTGCCGGAGAAAATGGAAAATACTTTGCTCATACGCTAAATAATACCGTTGTTGCACCTCCTCGTATGTTGATTGCATTCCTGGAGAATAATCTGAATGCAGATGGTTCGGTTAATATTCCTAAGGCTCTACAGCCTTATATGGGAGGCAAAACAAAGCTTCAATAGAATAAAAATGATACGATAAAGGCATCCTATTTTCATAATAGGGATGCCTTTTTTAACAATGCTAAAATTTGGTATAACTATTTTTATTATTAATAATGCACAGCGAACAGAAAAAATTTAGCGTATTAAATAGGAAAAGTTAATAAATTCTAAGATTCTAAGAAGAAAATTGTATGTATTTCATAGGGGTAGCTTGTTATAATCAACTCGTAATTAAGATTTGCACGTAAAAATCATTTTACGGCAATAATATTATATATAATTAAAGGAGGATTTTTGCATGAAAAAGTTTTTTGCGTTACTACTTAGCTTAGCTTTAACAGCTACATTGCTAGTAGGATGTGGGGGCGGAAACAAAGACACCGCTAAGGATGAAACACCTAAGACAGAAACAAATGATGAAAGTAATGAAGATGTAAAAGAAGAAACACCAGCGACTAGTGAGAAAAAGACTGTTAAAGTTGGTATTGCAATCTATAAATTTGATGATAACTTTATGACTCTTTATAGAGAAGAGTTAGAGAGATATTTCAAAGAAGATTTAAGCAATGATGAAGTTACTTATGAAGTAACTGTTGTTGATGGTAAGAATGACCAGGCAGAGCAGACAAATCAGATTCAGACATTTATCGCTGATAAATATGATGTAATCATTGCAAACTTAGTTCAATCTTCAGCAGCTTCTACCGTAATTAATATGTGTAAAGATGCTAATATCCCTGTAATCTTCATTAACCGCGAGCCTACCGCTGAAGACTTAGACCTTTGGGAAAGAGTTGCATACGTAGGTGCAGATGCTAGACAATCCGGTACAATGCAGGGTGAAATCATCTACGATTTACCAAATCATGGTGATATCAATGGTGATGGTAAAGTAAGCTACGTAATGGTTATCGGTGATCCTGAGAACGTAGATGCTCAGTACAGAACAGAATTCTCTATTAAAGCTCTTACAGATAAGGGTGTTCAAGTAGAAGAATTAGTTGCTCAACGTGGTGACTGGGATCAGGCTAAAGGTCAGGAAATTGTAGCTGCTGCATTAACACAGTATGGTGAGCAAATCGAAGTTGTATTCTGTAACAATGACGCTATGGCTTTAGGTGCTCGTCAGGCAATCCAAGCTGCAGGCAGAACAGTTGGTAAGGATATCTACTTAGTAGGTGTTGACGCACTTGAAGAAGTTGTAGCTTACGTTGAGTCCGGTGAAATTACAGGGACTGTATTAAATGACCATGTTGGTCAGGCACATACAGCTGCAGAAGTAGCTATCAAAGCGATTAACAATGAGCCGCTTGAGAAGAACTACACTGTTGATTATGTTAAAGTTACAAAATAATTTAACTAACTATACAACTTAAGGCTGATAGGGAAAATACAAAGAATTGGGTGTGTAATTACACACCCAAGTTCTTTGCAAGAAATAAGGAGGGGTAACCTTGTCCGACTACTTATTAGAGATGAATGGAATATCCAAAAGCTTCCCCGGTGTCAAGGCGCTTGATAATGTAACATTGAAAGTTCGGCCAGGCACAGTACATGCGCTATGTGGAGAAAACGGCGCAGGTAAATCAACATTAATGAAGGTTTTATTCGGTATTTATACTAAAGATGAGGGTGAAATTAAAATAGATGGTGTTCCTGTCAATATCTTAAATCCACATGATGCTTTGAAAAAAGGTATTGCAATGGTTCACCAGGAATTACAACCAATTCGTGAAAGAAGTATCGCGGAAAATATATATTGTGGAAGATTTCCTACAAAGTATGGTTTATTCATTGATCATAAGAAAATGTATGAAGATACAGAGAAACTTCTGAAAGAAGTTAAGATGAATTTTGATCCTAAAGTAAAGCTTTCAACATTGTCCGTATCACAAATGCAGTCGGTAGAAATTGCAAAGGCTGTTTCAGCAAATGCGAGAATCATTATTATGGATGAACCTACTTCTTCGTTAACGCAAAATGAAGTAGATAATCTATTTGATATAATTAATTCACTACGAAAAAAAGGTATATCAATTATATATATATCACATAAAATGGACGAGATCCTAAGCATCTCTGATGATGTTACCATCATGCGGGATGGCCAGTATATTGGTACATGGGAAGCGAAAGAATTGACGATTGACATGATTGTTACGAGAATGGTTGGACGTGAGCTTAAGAACTTGTATCCGCCGAGATCCAATGAACCTGGGGAAGTGGTTTTTGAGGTAAAAGATCTTACCTCAATATCACCTAAATCCTTTAAGAATTGTAGCTTCCAGCTTCGTAAAGGAGAAATATTAGGAATTGGTGGCCTTGTAGGTGCACAGAGATCTGAGTTAATGGAAGCAATCTTTGGTATCCGAGGAGTGAAAAGTGGGACCATAACGTATAAAGGAAGGCAACTAAAGATTAAGCGGCCGCAGGATGCTATCAGAAACGGGATTGCGTTATTAACAGAAGATCGTCGTGCTACAGGTATTTTCGGTGTACTATCCATATCAGATAATGTAGCAATTGCTTCGTTACACAAATTCATCAAATACGGTTTTTGGTTAAGTACGAAGAAGATTGAAGACTTAGTAAGAGAGAATATAAAGAAACTTAGCATTAAAACGCCAAGCAGTAAGACCAAGATACAGACGCTATCCGGTGGTAATCAGCAAAAGGTTATTATTTCAAGATGGCTGGCAAATGACCCTGATATATTGATACTGGACGAACCGACTCGTGGTATTGACGTAGGAGCTAAGTATGAAATCTATACAATTATCGCTGAACTTGCTAAGCAAGGAAAGAGTATTATCATGATTTCATCTGAGCTACCGGAATTAATCGGAATGTCAGACAGAATTTTGGTAATGTGCGACGGAAGAGTAAGCGGTGAAGTATCCGGTGAAGAAGCTACGCAAGAAAATATCATGAGTTTAGCTACGAAATTCGCTTAGGGGGTAAAAAAGATGGAGAAAAGTTCAAGATTTAATAAACAATCTGTAATCCGGTTTGCCCAAAACAATGCAATCATTATCATAATGTTATTAATTGCCGTTGTTGTTGGATTTTTAAAACCGAATTTTATATCAACTGGTAACTTTAAAAACTTATCTGTTAATACGGCAACACGTTTTATTATAGCATTGGGTGTCAGTGGATGTTTGATTACAAAAGGTACCGATCTATCTGCCGGTCGTCTTGTAGGATTAGGTGCTTGTATTGCCGCAACGCTATTACAGAGAGCGGATTATAGCGGAAAAATGTTTCCTGATTTCCCGCAATTACCGGTAATTGTTATACTTCTAATTACCATTGCAATTTGCGCGGTTTTCGGTTTGGCAAATGGTTTGATTATATCTTATTTAAAAGTACCACCATTTATTACTACCTTAGGTATGCAGACCTTGGTATATGGTATTGCCTTGGTTTATACAGGGGCTCAGCCAATTGGTGGCTTACGTAACGATTATACAACGATTGCTAGCGGATCCTTCTTTAAAGGAACGCCGATCGAAATACCATATCTTTTTATCATCGCAGCAGCTTGCGGTATTTTTATGTGGGTATTATATAATAAGACCAGACATGGTAAGTATATGTATGCAATTGGTGGAAATGAAAGTGCAGCAGAAGTTGCCGGTGTAAATACCAGTAAAGCAAAAATTATTATCTATACTTTAGCAGCAGCTTTCTATGCCTTAGGTGGTTTCCTTCTTGCTGCAAAAGCCGGTGGAACCTCCGTTAACATGGGTATGGGTTATGAGCTGGAGGCAATTGCAGCTTGTACCATCGGTGGTGTATCAACCAATGGTGGTGTAGGTAAGGTTTCCGGTATTCTTATCGGTGTACTGGTATTCGAGTTATTAAAAATCTCCATGCAGTTCTTAGGAGTAAAGACAGACTATACTTATATTGTACAAGGTCTTGTAATTATCATTGCAGTAGCACTCGACCTTAGAAAATATTTGGCTAAAAAATAGGACGTGGATTTTTTACAGCAGAGGATATATAATTATATTAGGTAATTATATGTCCTTTTGCTTTTTAGTGATAAGTTAGTACATTCAAATTAATAACGATTGTTAGGAAAGAGCTATGAAGAAGAAGGACGAAATGATGGAAAATGAAAGAAAAGAAATGGAAGAAGGAACGATAAAACTACAAAATACGGAGGAGAAAAAGGTAGCGGAAATTGATGACAGAAATCTAAAAGAAAAGCTTTATGATAAAATTCCAATCTCTTTAAAGACGCTTGATATTATAATTACTGTATTAATCACAATCTTTGTACTTATGATGCTTTATTTTATCGTTCAAAAGTTTTCATAGTGAGGAACACGGAGTGGGTATATTGGGTGTACTTATAGGGAGGTAGTACAAAATGATGAAAAATTTAAAGCAAAGAACGAAGGATGTTTCTGCAGATGCAAAAGTTGAGGCAGGAAAATTGCCAGAAACAACAGCAGCGNTTAAAAAGCAAGTGAGCAAAGCCGCTAAGCAATCAGGGGGACATAAAATTGGCTTTCGTAGTATCCGCATGAAACTCATTGGTTCTTTTTTTATTCCGGTGTTACTGATTATTCTATTGGGTGTGGTTTCTTATTCGAAGGCATCGGAAGGTATTATAGCAAATTATGAAGCAGCAAATTTAACCAGCGTAAATATGATTGGGAGATACTTTTCCCTTGAATTTCAGAATATTGTTTCCAGAGTAGCAGAGGTATGCGCCGATGAGGATTTAAAACAGTATTATTCCGGCGCTTTGCAGGACAAGCCTATGGATGAAATTAAAGCTGTTGACAATCTTTATAGGCGCATTAATAATATCGAAGGGGCAGACAAAAATATTGAAGGTATTTATATTTTCGGCAATTATGGTAAGGGAATCACCGGGGACGGCCCATTTGAAATAAAATCTCATAGTGATTTTAAGGAATCCTATGAAGCAAAAACGCTTTCGCAATCAGGTCAAACCTCAATTTGGCTTGGCAGTCATCCGTACATTGATACAAACTTTAGCAAGAATGGTGCTAATAATAAGAATAACTACAGTTTAACTTATATTAATAATTTTGTTGATGCACGGATTCAACGTTCCGGATACATTGTTGTTGATATAAAGAAAAATTTTATCACAGATACATTAGCAGAAGCAAACTTCGGACCCGGAACGATTTCCGGATTAGTAACAAAAGATGGCAGAGAAATTATCTATGGAGATAATATTGACGATTTTTCGTATATAAACTATGATTTTTATACGAGAGCAATGGAAAATAAAGATGTACAGGGTTCAGAATATGTCAACTATAATGGTGAAACGTACTTGTTTTTATATGCTAAAATAGCAGCAGCCAATGCTATCCTGTGTACTTTGATACCGGAAAGCCTAATCTTAGAGCAAGTAAAGGACGTTCGTACAGTTACGGTAGCTTTTGTGATACTGGCAGCGATTATTGCAGTATTAATAGGATCTTTGATATCCTTAGGTATTGCAAATGTTGTTAAAAAGACGAATAAAGTATTAGCACAGGTTGCAGAAGGAGATTTAACACCGCATCTTAATATTACGAGAAAAGATGAATTTGATGTATTAGCGAATAGTATTAATCATATGATCAGCAGTATGCGCGAATTAATAAGGAAGATGATGGATGCCAGCGGCACTGTTTCCAATTCCTCCGAGGATGTAACGGAAACATCCAACCTTTTATTCCGGGCAACCAAGGATATCTCAATGACCGTAAATGATATCGAACAAGGAATTACGCAACAAGCCCAGGATACCGAAAGCTGTCTTGTTCAGATGTCAAACTTGGCAAATCAGATTAACTCGGTTCATGAGAATACGAATGAAATTGAGAAAATTGCAGTTGATACAAAAGAAATCATTGGACAAGGTATTCTTGTGGTTGATAATCTGGGCGAAAAAGCAAAAGGTACCTCAGAGATTACACAGATTGTTATTGAAGATATTGAGAATCTGGAGAAGCAATCCGGTATGATTAGTAGTATTATTGGAACAATTAATGAAATTGCTGACCAAACGAATCTGCTATCGTTAAATGCTTCCATTGAAGCAGCTAGAGCAGGGGAAGCCGGGAAAGGATTTGCGGTGGTTGCTACCGAAATACGTAAATTAGCAGAGCAGTCCTCCGGTGCGGCAAATAAAATTAAGAATATCATTACACAGATTCAAGATCAGACGAAGAAGACCGTAGCTACGGCTAGACAAGCGGAAGATATCGTAGCTTCTCAGGAGGAGGCATTATCCAGTACGGTTAAGGTTTTTGGTAGTATCAACGAACATGTAGAAAGACTTACGAATAATATCCAAAAGATTGTGGAAGATATTGTTCATATGGAAGAAGCAAAGAATGATACATTAAGTGCGAATGAGAGTATTTCCGCAACTTCAGAAGAGTCTGCCGCTGCGGCTAATGAGCTTGGAGTAACCGTGGAAGAGCAACTGCAAGCGGTAGAGAGACTGAATGAGGCTGCGATGAAATTAGGTACGCAGGCTAAGGATCTCGAAGCAACTGTAAAAGCCTTTAGACTGGAATAGGCGTAACTTTAAGGAGATAGGAAATGAAACGTTATACAGTAGTTCTAGTTGATGACGAAGAAGAAGTAAGACAGGCAATTATACGCAAATTAGATTGGGAATCGATTGGTTTTGAAGTGGTCGGTTATGCTGATAATGGCGAAGACGCTCTGGAAATAGCAGAGCGTCTTCGCCCTGACGTTATAATGACAGACATTAAGATGCCTTTTATGGATGGTTTAACGCTTGCCAAGAAGCTAAAGCAAATTTCAAAAGATATTAAAATTATTATCTTTTCCGGTTTTGATGAATTCGAATATGCAAAGGAAGCAATTAAACTGGAAGTAGAAGAATATATTTTAAAACCAATTAACTCTAGTGAGTTGCAAAGTGTATTCACAAGGATAAAGGAAAAATTGGATGCAGAGATTGGTACGAAACGAGATATAGATTTATTAAAAAAATACTATCTGGAAAGCCTTCCAATTATGAGGGAACAGCTTATGATTGGTTTATTGGAAGGTAGACTTTCACAAAATCGTGTGGTAGAGATGATGAAGACCTATGGTTTGGATTTGACTTCGCCCTACTATATGGTGAGTATGATACGCACGGATAATTCCAATGTATTGGGAAGAAATGATGACAATACGGTTCCACCGGTGGAACTGGCAACCTTATCTTTGAAACAGATTGTAGATGAAACCCTAGAAACCTGCTGCCGGTTTAAAAGTTTCATTTATTTAGAATCCGTTGTTGTTATTGCAATGTTCGATGATATGAAGCAAAGCAATGAATTTATTCGTACGATGGACCAGCTGTGTAAGAGTGCTTATCGATTCTTAGAGAGTAATACCTCCGCCGGTATTGGATTCCTATGCATGGACGTTATGAATCTAAGTCGATCCTATCAGGGGGCTAAGGATGCAATTGAATACCGCGTACTGTTTGAGCCAAATCAGGCAATCTATATTCAAGATATTGAATCCCAAATCAATCATCAAAGTACCTGGGATAGCCAATATACAGATAATATTCTGTATGAAATAAAGCTGGGAGAAGCAGCAGGTTTGGATAGAGCGATTGATAAACTGATTCAATATATCAAAAAATCAGCGATATCAATACAACTATATCAAATTTCACTCATGGAAATGATTATGGAGATTTTTAAACTCGCTCGGGCATACCAGTTGGATATGAATGAAGTGTTCGGAGCGGATTTTAATATAAACAATAAAATTTACCAATTGGATTCGCTGGAAGCCTTAAAGCAGTGGTTACAAGACATCTGTAAGAAAGCAAGAAACAGTATCCGCAGGGAACGTACGGATACTGCAAAACTGTTAGTAGAAAAGGCGATCAAGTATATTGAAGAAAATTATCATGATAGCGAATTGTCGGTGGATGCTCTATGCCAGCATCTGAATGTAAGTGCGACTTATTTCTCTACATTATTCAAGAAGGAAACAGGAACGAACTTCATTAATTATTTAACCAATGTTCGAATGGAAAAAGCACTGCAAATGTTGAACACAACGGAAGAGAAAACTTATAACATTGCGGAAAAAGTAGGCTATACGGAGCCGAATTATTTTAGCTATGTATTTAAAAAACATTATGGTATATCACCCTCTAACTATAGGAAAAATCGGTAATTTGATAGTTAGTGTTAGAGAGAAAGGATGTATCTAATGATATGGGAGCGAAAATTAGAGGCTTTCACCGATCAATTCGTAAGTTAGTTAAATATTTTAAGAAAAAGAGCATTCAATTTTTGCTTTCGATTTCTTTTTCATTGGTAGCATTGCTTGGTATGGTGTTTATGGGTGCTACTATCATGATTCGCTCTGTGTCCTCTATGAAGGAAATGGCGATCGAAAATAATGAGCAATTGATAGAGCAAGTGAATTTGAATGTATATATGTATTTGCGTAATATGATGCGGATTTCAAACACGATGTATTATAGCGTGATAAAACGTGTCGATTTGTCTAAGGAATCCTTGGATCAGGAAATGAACCTCCTTTATGATGCAAATCGTGATAATATCGTAAGTATTGCACTGTTCCATGAAGACGGAAGTATGGTAGCTGCCGCACCCTTGGATAATTTGAAGGCAGGCTTAAATATCGGTGAGCAAAAATGGTTCAGGGATGCCAATAAGGAAATTGAAAATCTGCATTTTTCCACACCCCATGTACAGAATCTGTTCCAAGACATTAGTTTTAATTACCATTGGGTGATATCCCTTAGTAGAGTGGTGGAACTAACCAGTAACGGGCATATTAGTCGGGGGATTCTCCTTGTAGATATGAACTTTAGTGGTATTGAACAGCTTTTCACCCAAGTGAATTCCAGTAATTCCAGCTATGTTTATCTGATAGACAGTAACGGTGAGATTATTTATCATCCGAAGCAGAGTCTTCTCATTTCCAATCTGGCAAAAGAAAATAATGCGTTGGCAGCGACCTATCAGGATGGAACCTATGAGGAAGTATTTGAGGGTGAGGATCGCATGGTAACCGTAAAAACCGTTGGTTATACCGGATGGAAAATTGTCAGTGTAACCAAAACGGATGAGTTCTTTATGAGCTACAATCAGACCAGGTTATTTACCCTTATTATCGTTGCACTCACCATTCTGCTAATTATTTTTGCAAACCAGTTTGTATCCTACCTGATCGGTAATCCGATTAAAAAGTTGGATGATTCCGTTAAGGATTTGGAATTTGGTAAGTTGGATTCCAATATCTATATTGGTGGTTCCTATGAAATTCAGCATCTTGGCAGAACAATTAAATCCATGGTCCAGCAGATGCATCAACTGATGGAAGAAATTGTTATTGAGCAGGAGAAAAAGCGTAAGAGTGAATTCGATGCACTTCAGTCACAGATCAATCCGCATTTTCTATATAACACATTGGACTCCATTGTATGGATGATCGAGAGTGGGCAGTATGAGACGGCTACGTCAATGGTTACCGCCTTGGCGAATTTATTCCGTATTAGTTTAAGCAAAGGGAAAAATATTATTACGATACGGGAAGAAATTGAACATGCGCAAAACTACCTGCATATTCAAAAACTTCGCTATAAGAATCGTTTTGATGTTTCCTTTGATATTGATCCGGAAATCTTAGATTGCTGTACCATCAAGCTGATTGTTCAGCCATTAATTGAGAACGCTATTTATCATGGGGTAGAGTTTATGGATGGTGACGGTCAGATTACGATTAAAGGGTACGTGAAAGATGCTGATATCTATATTGATGTCAGCGATAACGGACTAGGAATGCCGGAGGAAACGGTTAAGTATATACTTACGGATGATAAGCGAGTGCATAAGAAAGGATCTGGTATTGGATTAAGCAATGTACATCAAAGGATTCAATTGTATTTCGGAAAGCGGTATGGGCTAGAGATTGAAAGCGAACTGGATGAAGGAACAACAGTGCATATCCATCTGCCCCAAGTGTTTTATGATACCAGAACAATAAAGGAGGTAGAAATGCATGGAAATGAATCGTAAAGTTTGGGCGGTCCTGCTGCTCTTCCTTGGATTGTTCGGAATCCTTTTTATCAGTGCTTATTTATATATCACCGATACCAACAATAAAGATAAGGAATACAAAATCTCTGTTATTGTATATGGCAACAATAGTGACCGGTGGACGAATCTGAAGCAGGGAATTGATGTGGGGGCTGCCGAATATAGCGCCCAAGTGAATTTTGTTACAATGACAACAGAACATGATTATAAGGAGCAAAAGAGACTCCTGGAGCGGGAAATTGCTAATGGCGCAGATGGGATTATTCTTGCTGCAACCGATAGTAAAGCAATGGTGAATGCAGTGAAAGAGGCAAATTCCAAGCTCCCGGTCGTTATGGTAGAGACCAACGTTGAAGGTATTAAAGGGGTCCATTATGTATCAGCGGATAACTATAGTATGGGGCTGAATGCCGGACGCTCCGTTATCCTCGATAGTGATTCCAGCAGCAAAATTGCAGTACTTATGGAGAATCATCAGCGCAATAGTGTTAAGGAACGATTTGATGGTTTTATGGATAGCTTAAAATTTTATGGATATACCATAGAATTATGGGAAAGAGAGAATATGGATACGGATTTGACTGATTTTATACAGGATAAGATGGAAGAAAGCAATGCCGATATCATTGTTGCCCTTGATGATAATACTTTAGAAGCAGTTTTTGATGCCTTGAATACGAATGATACAGTTGTAGATATTTACGGCATTGGTAGCACGAATAAGATAATCCATAATCTAGACTACGGTAGGATTCAATCTATTGTTTTTCAAAATGAATTTAATATGGGATATCTTAGCGTTCAGGAATTATTTAATGAGAAGAAAGGACCAGAAGATAGCAGAGTGACCGAGGTTGAATTTCGTACAATTAATAGAGAAACGATGTACTCACCTAAGAATCAGAGACTGATATTCCCAATTATTCAGTAAGGAGGCTCCTGCGTTATGATTTCCAAAAGAAACGTTCTTATCTTTTTCATGATATTAATTTTCCTCAGCATATTATCCCTGAATTATATTTATGATAGATTGGATACACCTAAAAATGAGGAGAAAACGAGTGTAAAAATAGGTATCAGTATATATAATCAATATGACACCTTCATCTCCAGCTTAATCAATTACCTTACGGAGTATGCTAAATATAAGGAGCAGGAAGAGGGTGTTACCATTACCTTGGATATATCCAATGCAGGAGGAAATCAACTTACGCAGAATTATCAGGTGGAAAACTATATCCAAGAGGGCTATGACATTATCTGTATAAATTTAGTGGATCGAACAGATGCATCCACGGCAATTGATATGGCTATGAATGCAGATATTCCCGTGATCTTTTTTAACCGGGAGCTGGTTGAGAAGGATTTAAAACGCTGGAATAAATTGTTTTATGTTGGTGCGGTAGCCTTGGAATCCGGCATTATGCAGGGGCAGATTGTAGTTGACTATTGTGAGAAGAACTTTGGCAAAATAGATAAGAACAAGGATGGTATTTTGCAATATGTAATACTGGAGGGAGAACCGGATCATCAAGATGCTTTGCTTCGTACGGAATATGTAATCAATACAATCGTGGAATCAGGCATTAATGTTGAAAAAGTAGGAGATGAAATCGCCAATTGGACCCGTGCACAGGCAGAAACAAAGATGTCGCAATGGCTAAAGAATACGGTTGGTGAGAAAATCGAAATTGTTATTGCTAATAATGATGATATGGCACTTGGAGCAATTGACGCTATGAAAAAAGAAAAGGTCATAGACCCTCCAATCGTAGTAGGTATCGACGGAACGAAAGTTGGACTTGAGGCTGTGAAGAACGGAGATATGATTGGTACTGTTTATAATGATGCAAAAGGGCAGGCGGAAGGAATTGTTGAACTGGCATACGCTCTTGCATTTGGGAATCAACTTCCCGATCATATAGAATTGATTGATGGAAAATATATTCGATTGCCATATATTATAGTTACACCGGAGAATGTGGATCAGTATATGGAATAATTCAATCAAGTAAAGGAAGAGACATGAAACAAGATGAATTGGCTTGCCAATTCATCTTGTTTTATGCTTTTTCTATTTCAACTGCGAAAGAATCATTTGCTTTAGATTCTCAAGATCTTCCGGATTTACCGGAGTTGGCGAGAAGGAACGAAGGCAATGGAGCGGCATAGATTTTACCATTTCCATCATCATTTTCTCTTCGGAAGTATTACTTTCCTGAGCAGATGCTGCTCCAAAGGCGCCGGCCAGTATCTTAAATAGAATGGATGGATCTTTCATTCTAGGTAATAGGTCACCTAGCGTGGTACGATCATCAATGATGAAAGGCTCCGGTACCTCTTTCTCCATGATAACGGTACCTTTTAATTCAATATTACGAGAGGATTTTGCTATTAGGATTTGGTATTCACCACTCTCTACGTACCAGTCGTTTCTCTCCGTGCAGTAGAAGGCAAAGGAACGGTTATCCAAGGTAAAGGTAACATCCTTTTCTTCGCTGGGTTCTAATGCAACTTTTTCAAAGCCTTTTAGTTCCTTAGGCGGTCTTATAACACTTGCCTCTTTATCATGGATATACAATTGCACGATTTCCTTGCCAAAGCGATTTCCCGTGTTTTTCACTGTTACAGTAACCTGCAGTTGGTCGGTATCTTTCATGTGTACCATATCGGTACCGGACCCATTGCTGCTTCCTTGGGCGATGGTTTCCCCATTTGCTTCCGTATGCAATACTTGCATTCTTAAATTACTGTATTCGAATGTAGTATAACTTAAGCCATATCCGAAAGGATATAATACGTCCATTTCTTTTGCATCATAGTGGCGGTAACCAACGAAAATGCCTTCCTGATAGGTTACGTTGCGATTCGTTCCAGGGAAATTATAATAGGATGGATTATCCTGCAGTCTAAGTGGAAAAGTTTCTGCTAATTTTCCGCTTGGATTTACTTTGCCATATAAAAGATTAATCGTGGCTTCACCAACTGCCTGACCTCCAAGGTATACCTCTAAGATACCTTTTACTTTATTTGCCCACGGCATTAACACAGGGGAACCGTTATGCAGCACAATAACGGTATTGGGCTGTACTTTTATAATTTCCTCAATCAATTTGTTCTGATTATCCGGTAGGTTAAGATGTGTTCTATCGTAACCTTCACTTTCATACAAGTCAGGAAGACCGGCAAAAACCACCGCAACTTTAGCTTCTTTGGCACATTGGAGAGCTTCCTGAACGAGTGCATCGTCGAGTTCATCTTTCAGGGAATCATATCCTCTGGCATAGCGAATTGGTAACCCTTTGGATGCATCCAAAGCACTGGTTACTTTAAAGCTATTGATATGGCTGGATCCACCACCCTGATAACGAGGTCGCTCCGCAAATTCTCCGATGAAAGCAACCGTTTCCTCCTCCTTTAAAGGAAGGATATCTTCATTCTTTAATAGAACAGCACTTTCCTCTGCCATTCTTCTGGCAAGCTGATGATGTTCTTCCTTATCGTAGGATGCATTGTCAACCTTATTTTCCATATATCTCTTTACAAGTTCCAATATTCTGGTAACGGCTTGATCTAAAGTTTCCATGGACAATTTGCCTTCATTAACGGCATCTACGATTTCTTTATCCGTAACCCCATGGGAAGACGGCATTTCTAAATCCAGACCGGCTTTTAGCGCTTTCACACGATCATTCATTGCTCCCCAGTCTGTTACAACAAGGCCTTCAAATCCCCATTCATTCCTGAGCACTTTATTCAGGAGCCAATCATTCTCACAGGAATAGGTTCCATTAATCAAGTTATAGGAACACATAATTGTCCACGGACGGGCTTTTTTAACAACGGTCTCAAAGGCAGCCAAATAAATCTCACGCAGGGTACGTTCATCGACTACAGCATTAATGCTAAGTCTTCTGGTTTCCTGGTTGTTAGCGGCGAAATGCTTTACACTGGTACCTACATTTTTACTTTGTACGCCATTGACATAGCTGGCAGCTAATTCTCCTGCTAAATAGGGATCTTCCGAAAAATATTCGAAGTTTCTACCGCAAAGGGGGGAACGTTTGATATTAATCCCCGGACCGAGCAATGTGGCAAGTTCTTCTGCTTGGCATTCTTCTCCTAAAGCGCTTCCAAGCTTATGTAGCAATTCTCTGTCATAGGAGCAGGAGAGTGTTGCGGCAGCAGGGAAACATACCGCTTTTACGCTTTCTCCAAGACCAATATAATCTGCTCTTGTTTCCTGTTTGCGGATTCCATGAGGACCGTCACTTACCATTACCTGTGGAATCCCCAGGCGTTCTACCGCTTTTGTGTGCCAGAAATCTGCTCCGGAACATAAACTGGCTTTTTCCTCTAAAGTCATTTCGGACAGTAGCTTTTTGATGTCCATAGTAACCAATGCAATTCACCTTTCCTTTCGTTTTATCCTCCCTGATAAGGGGAAATTAGCTTATGGCATTATTAGATACTTTTATTATAACAGAGACAAGGTAGTAAATAAATGGATATGTAAAAGTTTACTAAAATTTAATAATCTACAGGGGTTATCAAGGTTTACAGTGAATGGCAAACGATATATGCATTTGTAATATCAATGAATTTGCTTAAGAGAATCCATCTGATTTTCGACATAAAAATCCTGATAATTTGCATTGACATATATGTTGTGGGTATATATAATTATTTATACTATATATAGTACATAATAAAAGCATATTGGATATGTGCTAACACATAGAAAAAGGGAATGGTATTCATTCATTAATCATGACAAGGCAATTGGTTTGCCAATCCATCTTTTTATAATGCAATTTGCGGAGGAATGATATGAGAGAATTATTAACGAAAGAATTTTTAAAGAAATATGAAGAGGAGAAATCACCGCTGAGTTTAATCGGTGAGTTTGTATATCTTAGAACTTATTCCCGGTATTTAGAGGATAAGAAACGCAGAGAAACATGGTTTGAGACAGTGCTTCGTACAACAAAATATAATATCGGCTTAGAAATAGAATATAAGAAAAAGCATAATATCCCGATTGATTGGGAAGCTGTACAAAAAGAAGCGGAATATCTTTTTGATAATCTATTCTATCTAAGAACATTTACTTCGGGAAGAACCCTATATATGGGTGGTACCGAAGTAGTAAAAGATTATCCTCTATCCAATTATAATTGTGCGTTCACGAATATTGACAGCCTGCAGGATTTGGTAGATGTATTTTATTTGCTAATGGTAGGCAGTGGTGTAGGTATCCGCATTGATCGGAATGCAATAGGAAAACTGCCACCGGTACGGCATCTTGTAATGGAATCGGTCTATGACGGATATGAACGTCTTATTACCCCAAAAGAGGAAATGGAACATACAAAGGAAACCGTTGATAAAGAGGATCCTTCCGTAATTACATTAAAAGTTGGAGACAGTAAAGAGGGCTGGTGCGAAGCGCTTCAAATCTATTTTTCCATTGTAACTTCCAATCAATATGAGGGAATTAAAAAGGTAATTATTGATTACAGCTATGTAAGACCGGAAGGGGAAAGACTGAAACGATTTGGCGGAAGAGCATCCGGCCATAAATCTATAAAACGAATGTTTGAGAAAATGAATAAAGTATTTTTACGCAGAGAGGATGGAAAGCTGCAATCCATTGACATCTTAGACATTGCTACCATCATCAGTGAAAATGTAGTATCCGGTGGTGTAAGACGCAGTGCAATGATGGTAATTTGCGATGAGGGTGATGAAGAAGTAATCAATGCGAAAAGAAATATCTACAAGGTGGTGGATGGGCAATGGATAGAAGATCCGGAGATTTCTCACAGGAAAATGAGCAACAACTCCGTCCTCTATACCAAACGTCCGTCATTAGAACGTATTAAAGAAATCATCAATTCAATTAAAGTGAATGGTGAACCGGGATTTATCAATGGGGCAGAGGCAACACGTCGTAAAGAAACTTTTAGAGGATGTAATCCTTGCGGTGAAATTCTGCTGCAATCCAAGCAATGCTGTAACCTTACAACGAATAATTTGATGGCATTCGTTGAGGGTAATACATTGAACAAGGAACGACTGGCTGATATCTTACGACTATCCATCCGTAATGCAATACGTATGACTTTAGTGGATGTGGAACTACCTGCTTGGAATAAGGTAATGCATGAAGACCGTATTGTCGGGGTATCTTTAACAGGTATGATGGATATGGTGAATAAGACCGGTATGAGCTACGAGGAACTTGGAAAATTACTTAAGGAAATGAGAGAAGTGGTACATGCCGAGGGAGAACGTTACTGCAAAGAGCTTGGAATTCAGGCACCGAAGTTAATGACAACCATTAAACCGGAAGGCAGTTTATCCAATCTTCCGGGCGTAAGCCCTGGAATTCATTATGCGCATTCCCATTACTATATACGAAGAGTTCGTATCTCCGTAACGGATCCTCTCTATAAAATGATTGCACAGCAGGGAAGTTATCCAATCTATAATGAAATCGGACAGACGGATGACAATTGTACGATTAAGGTTATTGAATTCCCGATTAAGGCACCGAAAGGAAAAACCAAATATGATGTTGGTGCGATCGAGCAGTTGGAGTTATACAAATTATCCATGGAGAACTGGTCCGATCATAACACCTCAATTACAGTCCATGTGCGTGAGCATGAATGGGATGATGTTGCAAACTGGGTATATGAAAACTTTGATAAAGTCGTTGGCATCACTTTCCTGCCTTTGATGGAAGAGACATATCCTTTACTTCCTTTTGAATCGACGACTAAGGAAGACTATGAAGAGCGTATGAAGAATGTAAAACCGATTGATTTAGACTTATTAGCACAATTCGATGATGCCGAAGAAAGAGAAATCATCGATAAAGAATGCGAATCCGGCGTCTGCCCCGTAAGATAATCTTAAATCATTGATAAAGAACGTGAAACCGGTGTCTGTCCTGTTAGAAAATCTTAAATTAGATTTAAAAAATGTGATTTCTAATGAATTTATGGGCGCCTCAAAAAGGTAGAAGGTTTATCACATCAATTGTAAAAAAAGAGCGTGTTTATAATCCATAAGAATATCGCTAAGTAGCCAAGCATATATTGCCTTAAAGAAAACTTTAATAGGGTGATAATGTATGGAGGGGTATTCATTTATAGTAAAAGAGCAAGAGTTACAGCAGGATTTATATTATAAAGGGCATATGATAATGACATACACAATTAAATATCCTGAGTTTTACTCGAATACATTCCAAACACTGGCGGATAAGCTCAATTCCTTCTATCGAACGAGGGCATCCATGTATGAGAAAAAAGTGATTAAAAATCTATATCAGCAGGCTATGGTGGAATATGAGTATTCTGTTGCAAATAATTTTCCGGTTCGTGAGTTTGAAGCTTATGAGGATTTTAACGTTACCTATAACCAGGACTGTGTATTAAGTTTATACTTTGACCAATATGAATATACGGGTGGAGCCCATGGTATGACAATCAGATCTTCTGACACATGGGATTTGCAGAGAAGCAAAAAGATGGTGTTAAGTGATTTGTTTGAAAAAGAGCAGGACTATAATGCGTATGTGATTGCACAGATCAATCAGCAAATAGCGGAAGATATTGCATCCGGAGATGATATGTATTTTGAAGATTATCAACATTTGGTGGTTAATAATTTTAAGCCAAATAATTTCTATTTAACGGAGGAAGGAGCGGTATTTTATTATCAGCACTATGATATTGCACCTTATGCAGCAGGAATAAGAACTTTTCTGATACCGTATTCTCCGGACGGGATTGTAGAACCATCGTGCTGCTAATTTACTGGAAGGATATTATGACCAATTAAGTTATTTACCGGATTAAAATAGTTTCCATAGGAGAATTTGATACACCTTTTCCCTTGCCATGAATCAAAAACAGTTATGTTATTGGATTTTCAAGAATTCAATAACATAACTGTTTTTCTGTTCATAATTATAGAATTAGTTTGCCAATTCTTTTATTATAATGATAAGAATAAGCAAACAGTTCCTATCATTTCTTCCAAGTGGTAGGGGAGAATAGTAATAGTAACGGGAAAATTTCCAATCTTCCAAGTAACATATCAAAAGTCATTACTAATTTCGATAAATCAGAGAAGCCGCTAAAATTACCAAAAGGTCCTACAACCTCTAAACCTGGTCCAATGTTGTTGATTGTTGCAGCAATCGCTGTAAATGATGAGGTGAAGTCAAAGTTATCAAGACTTACGATTAAAAGGGAAGCAGCAAAGATAAAAGCATACGCAATGATAAAAATATTGATTGAGCGCATGGTTTCATGCTGTATCTTCTTACCTTCAAATTTTAGTATCTTGACACTTCGTTTATGAACCAGATAGGATAATTCTTTTCCAATGGATTTAAACACGATAACAATACGTGACACCTTAATTCCACCACCGGTACTGCCTGCGCAAGCACCGATAAACATCAGGAGAAATAGGATGGACTTTGAAAAGGTTGGCCAATAGTTAAAATCCACAGTAGCGTATCCGGTAGTGGTCATAATTGATGNTACCTGGAAGGCTGCATGGTGGATTGCAG
>JGI26049J44785_1000316_pt1 | contig 27068 bp, 29 predicted proteins | sample HigsolmetaGSP11D_FD_44785 | JGI IMG/M metagenome (IMG submission 44785)
CTTCGGGGCGGGTTCGGACGAAGTGATCCTGATGATCGCCCGCGCGTTCCTCGTGCCGGGCGACGAGACGATCATGGCCGACGAGACGTTCCCGCAATACAGGCACAACGTGGAGATCGAAGGCGCAAAGATCATCGAAGTGCCGCTGAAGGACGGCCGTCACGACCTGCCCGCCATGCTGGAGAAGGTGACGGACAAGACGAAGATCGTCTGGATCTGCAATCCGAACAATCCGACGGGCACCATTGTGACGAAGGACGAGTTGGATGCGTTCATGGCGANGGTGCCGGCGCATGTGCTCGTCGTGCTGGACGAAGCGTACTGCGAATATATCGACGATCCGGCNTATCCGAACGGTATCGAATATGTGAAGCGTTATCCGAACGTGATTTCGCTCCGCACGTTCTCGAAGATTTACGGACTCGCTTCGCTCCGGATCGGATACGGCATCGGCACGCCGGAAATTATCCGTTACATCAATCAGGTGCGCGAACCGTTCAATACGACGCGCTACGCCCAGGCCGCGGCGAAGGCCGCCCTCGAAGACACGGCGTTCATCGCGGAATGCAGGCGGCGGAACGCCGAAGGGCTCGCCTATCTGAAGGCCGAGTTCGACCGGCTCGGTCTGCGCTATTTCGAACCATACGGCAACTTCGTCATGTTCGATACGGGCATACCGTCGCAGAAGGTATTCGATGCGCTGCTCCGCAAAGGAATCATTTCGCGCGCGCGCTGGACGCATTACCCGACGCATATCCGCATCACGGTGGGCAGCGCTGAACAGAACCGCAAGTTTATCGAGGCGTTGGAACAAGGTGTTGCAGGAATTGGCGGTGCAAATCTGACTCCATGACCAAGATCGCGATTTTCGGCGTCGGACTCATCGGCGGTTCGCTTGCGCTTTGCTTCAAGGGGAAACCCGGCCTGCACGTCATCGGGCATTCCCATCGTCAATCCTCGATTGAACGTTACCTCGCCCGAGGCGTCGTCGATGCGGCGACGACGTCGATGGAAGAGGCGGCGGCTGACGCGGATTTCATTTTTCTGTGCGTGCCGGTCGGCAACCTGGAAGACTATCTCCGCCGGCTGGCCGCCATGAAGCTGAAACCCGGCTGCATCATCACGGATGTCGGCAGCACGAAATCGTCGGTCGCCGCCTGCGCGCGATCGCTGGATTTCGGCGACGCGGTGTTCATCGGCGGTCATCCGATGGCGGGCAAGGAGAAATCCGGCGTCGAAGCGGCTACCTCGCTGCTGTTCGAGAACGCCTATTACGTGTTGACGCCGGAGCCCGACACGCCGCAGGAAGCGGTCGACCGGCTGGCCGGTCTGATCCGCCATACGAAAGCCAACATCGTGTTCGTCGATCCCGACCAGCACGACACGATTGTCGGCGCGATCAGCCATCTGCCGCATGTCATTGCCGTGCAGCTCGTGAATCAGATCCGGGCGTACAATGAAACCAATCCGCTGTATTCCGCGCTGGCCGCCGGCGGGTTCCGCGACATTACGCGGATCGCATCGAGTGATCCCGTCATCTGGCGCGATATTCTCATCAACAATCGCAGCGTTTTGATCCGGCTGCTGAAAGAGTGGCAGGAGGGCGTGAGCGGATTTATCGAAATGCTGGAGCGGATGGATGAACGGATGGTGGAGGAAGCGTTCCGTACGGCCGGCGAGTTCCGCAGCAGTCTGCCGGAACGGCGCCGGGGCGTCATCGACCCGCTGTACGAATGTTACATCGACGTGCCGGACCATCCGGGCATCATCGGCAANATCGCGACGGAGCTCGGCAACGAGCGGATCAACATCAGCAACCTGCAAATCATCGAGAGCCGGGAGGACGTGCCGGGCATCTTGCGGCTGTCGTTCCGGACNCAGCCGGATTTCGACCGCGCGGTTCAACTGCTCGCCTCGATGGGATTCGAAGTCAACATGTAAGCGCAAGGCCGAGTCGGAACCGGGCGGGGTTCCCGCGCTCGGCTTGCCGGCCGCCTGTAGGACGCAAAAATGTTGTAAACGCATACTTGACATTTTGAAAACGGATACATATACTGAAGATACAGTATGGTTTCTCTCCACTCCTATCCAAATTCTTGCACCCATCGTGCAGCCACCCGGAAGGGTGGTCTTTTTTTTGTTTAAAAAATCCTCATCTATGCCACCAATCGCTTGTTTCAATCGTCTATAACATTGCGTCATGCTGCGGCCGGAAAAAACTTGAACTCCCCAAATCACAAATCTGTGATACAATGTCTGTATGTGCTCTGTAAAATACTGGGGTCCCCGTGCGGCCCGGTACATAATGCAGGATTTCACCATTCCGACTCGAATTGATCTAGTCAAGGCCGAGTGCTTCCTGCGCCGGAGGCGCGGACATCGGCCGGCGGGAAATCGCCATATTGCAAAAGCCTGGCGAAATGATGCGGCCGGGCGGCGCAACTTTTGCCTTCCGGATCGGTACAATGTAGTGACGGATCCGGGAGGGCGATCACCGCAGCCCAAGGAGGGGCACAGCCCATGACCGACTCCCAATTGATCCGTGAAATCAAGGACGGCAACGTCCAGGCATATTCGGAATTGATGCGGCGTTATCAACGCAAAATACTGGCCTTCATCTACCATATGCTGAAAGGCGCGGGGCTCGACCTGATGGCCGAGGATCTGTGCTCGGAGACGTTCTACAAAGCATATCGCAGTCTGCATTCCTTCCGCGAAGGCGACGCATCGTTCTCCACCTGGCTCTATACGATCGCACGCAATACGGTGCTGAGCGAACTGCGCAAGCAGAGAGGCGGCAATGTCTCGCTCGACGAATCCGGCGTCGTGCCGCTTGCGCCGCCTGAGGCGGCGCCGGAACAGCGCCTGCTGCAGCGGGAGCGGATGAACCTCGTACGCGAAGCGATCAACCGATTGCCGGAGAAACAGCGTTCGGCGCTGATCTTGCGCGAGTACGACCAGCTGGACTATCAGGAGATTGCAACGATTCTCGGACAGTCCGTCAGCGCGGTCAAATCGCTGTTGTTCCGCGCCCGGGCCAGTGTGAAATCGCAGCTGGAGCCGTATTTTGATTCGTCTTACGTGGAATACGAGGAGATGAAAGCACGATGAATTGCGAGCAAGCGCAGCAATGGTTCGGTCTCGTCTGGGACCTGCCGGAAGACGATCCGGATCGTTTGAGATTTGAGGCCCATCTTGCGGATTGCGACAGCTGCGCGGAAGAATTCCGGATCTGGGAAGAGAGCGAATCGATGCTCCGCCGGCTGCAGATTGCGGACGCCGAACAGGATCCGGATGAACGCATCAACCGCGCCGTCATGGAGCGGATATACCAGGAAGACTTCTGGCTGCTGCCGGTCAAGGACCGGACGTACCGTTGGTCCGAATCGTTCCGCCGCGGCGTGGCGGCCGCGATGGCTTGCTGCTTCGCCATGTTCGTCAGCGCCTTCATCTATATGGCGATCGGTGCTCCCGAGAAGGATGCAGCCGATGCGCAAATTGCCAGGCTTACAGGGATGATCGATACGATCAGCTCGGTGGACGGCGCAGAACCGATCAGCATCGAGTTCTATCAGGATGTGCCCGTTGCAAGCATCAGCGGTCCGGTCGTGCTGACTGTCGTGCCGACTTATCCGCAGTACTGGATCGCGCTGTCGATACTCGGCATGATCATGACGCTGCTGACGATCAACTGGTTCACGCGCACGAGGCATTGACGGCGATCGCTTATCGGGAGGTATGTCGTTGATCATCGGACTCATTCGGCATGGCGAGACGGAATGGAATGCCGTCGGCCGCATTCAGGGCCAGACCGATATTTCGCTGAACGAAGCGGGCATCCGGCAAGCGCGTGCGCTTGCGGCCCGGCTGAAGGCGGAAAATCGGGTATGGGACGCGGTCGTCTCGAGCGATCTCAAGCGCGCAAGGGAGACAGCGCGCATATTGGCCGATGCGCTCGGCATTCCGCTTCTGCCGCCCGACCCGAGAATAAGGGAACGATCCTTCGGGCTCGCCGAGGGAACGACCGAAGAGGAGCGGCTTCGGCGTTGGGGAGCGGATTGGCGTTCCCGGGACGTCGGACAGGAAAGCGATGACAGCGTTCAGAAGCGCGGGCTGGCGTTCATAGCCGACTGGCAGGCCCGCAGCCCGGAAATCCGGCTGCTGGTCGTATCCCACGGCAGCATCCTCGCCGTTTTGCTCCGGGCATTATGCAGCGATCTGGAAGATCGGCGCATCGGCAACATGTCGCTTTCCATCCTTGAATCGGCCGGCTCGGACTGGCGGGTACTTCTGCACAACTGTTCGAAACATCTGGATACGTTGGAAACACGGAGCTGACCCGGAGCAAGTTCGGGGCGGCTCTTTTTTTTGCGCGTTCCCTGCAAAATCACGGTAATGGCGGGCGGCTTGCATCACGTTTTATTTTTTTCCGTTCTTCCCATAATGGGAATAGATCCAAGGAACGGAGGGGATGGCATGCTGCTGGCCGAAATGTTGGGCTATGCGGACATCGCGCAGCTGATGCGGATCGCGGAAATGTACCGCCTGGAATGCGACGGGCATTCGAAGCATGAGCTGATGCAGACGATTCTGGCTGCCGCCCTGGAGAAGAATCGGTTTGAGGCGCTGCTCGACGGGCTGTCCCTCGAGGACGAACGGTTCCTCCACTCGCTGCTCTTCGATGACCGCGATGCGTTCAGCCTGGAAGAATTGCTCGCGCGNGTGCGCAGCAGCCGGTTCGATGCGGAGGCCAAACCGGGTTCGCCCGAGGAGGTGGCGGCCGTGCGGCTCGAATTCGATCCGGTCGTCCCANCCCCGGAAAGGCGGACGAAGCGGAAGCGGAAATCGGCGGCGCCAAAGGACGAACCCGCGCAAGGCGGCGGCTCATCCGCATCCGGATTGCGCGAGACGATCTCGCGATTCAAACAATACGGNTGGCTGTTCAACGGCACGAACGGCACGAACCGTTATCTGTTTCGCGTACCGGAAGATTTGAAGGAGCGGTTCCGCGATGTGCTGGCGGAGCGTCTGGCCAGGCGGCTTGTCTATGCGGGGGAGCCGCTCGCGTATCGTGACGAGCAGGAGCTCATGGCGGACGACGTGCTCGTCTTGCTGGATTATGCCGCGCGCCACGTGGTGCCGCTGACCCAGGACGGCGTGATGTACAAACGGAATCTGCTCCAGCTGCTCGAAGCGCTGGCCGTCCGTGAAGAACCGCCGGCCCGGGGGAGCTGGCGTTTCGGCTATGGCAGACGNTTCAAAGACTATCCGGACCGGCTGGCCCTTCTGTACGATTACTGCCACTACAAAGGGTATCTGTCTGAGANAGACGGCCAGCTTCGGCTGACCGAAGCCGGCGCAAGCAGACTGGCGAGCCGCGCAATCGAAGAACCCGAGGAACTGTACCGGTTCTGGGTCCGGCTCTACCGCGCGGCGATTCCGAATCTGCCCGCGATCGTCCGGCTCATCGAGCGGCTGGCGGACCGCTGGGTGACGGCAGACTCGCTGCGCGGCGCGCTTCAGCCTTTTGTCCGGCCGTTCTACTACGATGATCCGGCGTCCGTGCTCGACAAGCGCATTTTCGCGATGATGGTGCATCTGGGATTGCTCAGAATCGGGGAAGACGAGAACGGCCGCACGGTGCTCAGGCTGACGAGAGCCGGCNNGCAGGCGATAGGCGGTTCCGGAACCCGGGACTTCGAACCGATNCTGTCCGGCNGATAGCCGGATGGGTAACGGTACATTCAGCCGGCNCGGGGACATTCGTCCGCTACAGGGCGGCCGCTCATGAATATGCTTGAGTAAGACGTCGGCAGGAAGGACAGACATCCGGTGGAACGATCACCGCTATTCCAGGAGGTGTGTCCTGTGGACAGAATGAAATCTTATGAGGCGATGCTTTCGCTGGCTGCGGAAATGGTGCTGGACGAAGCGCTGCGCATCTATCGCAAGGAAAGGATTTACGCCGAGATCGACAAAGCGCTGGACAACGGCGATGTGGACGGATTCCGCAGGCTTGCGGAGGAGCTGCGAACGATCTGAACGATGGCCCGCCCCTTGGCCAGGGGGCGGGTTTTTTTGCTGCTGTCGGTTTTCGGCCGGCTGCGGGATATGGTAAGATGTCCGGGAAGAACAACCTGTCTGAAATCGGAGGATCATGAAGCTCATGAAATTCAGTGAATTCAGCGGCGAACGATGGGCGGAACTGCAGCTTTATTTCGACACCGGCATCCTGCCGGTCACCGGCCTGACGGGCAGCGAATCGCCGGATGAAGCGGAGGCGGCTTTGACGCGGCTGCGCGATCTGCTCGACCTCGTCGAAATGCCGTTCAAGGGCCGGACCGTCACCTATCCCGCGCTGCACTATGCGGCGGAAGGGGCGCAGACGATCGAACGGGTTGCCTCCGGTCTCAAGGCTGGCGGTTTTCGACACGTCATCATCGTCTCGATGAACCGTTCCTATCAGGCGGACTTGCCTTCGGTTGATCTGTGGATCGTCCCGGAGCCGGACGGGTCGCTGCCGGCAGCGCGGGCTGTGTCGGAAGCCGTCCAGGCGATGTGGCGGAACAGGCGGGAAGAGCCTGACCGCAGCGCTGAATAGAATGTCCGGGGCAAGGGAAAAATGTGCTGGGATGCGGCAATTGTGACAAATCTTCAACAAAATTCAGAACGATTTTAGGCGCTGTTTCATTTTCATTTCCGCGTTCTTGACGCTCAATAGGGCCTGGGATATTATTAGTTATGGTTTGGTTCGTCATGGTAGTTGTCGGCATGACAAGACCCGCATAACGATTGGCAAAGGGGGTAGAGCAGGAGATGAGCAACCACGAGCAGCATGAGCAGTCACACTCGTCCGTGATGAGAAAAACGATGTCCCGGCGCCAATTTTTGTCGTATACGCTCGGCGGTGCGGGCGCATTCATGGCAGGCGGTGTCGTGCTGCCGATGATCCGCTTTGCGGTCGACCCGATTCTTCAGAAGAAGACGGTCGGCACGTTCGTCAAAGTTGCCGAAGAAAGCGCGATTACGAGTGAACCGAAGGAATTCAAGTACCAGATCCACCAGGTTGACGGTTGGTACGAGAGCGATCCCGAGCGTTCCGCATGGATCGCGCGCGACCAGAACGGCACCATTTTCGCGTTGTCGCCGGTTTGCAAGCATCTCGGGTGTACGGTCAACTGGAACAGCCAGAACGACAATCAATATTTCTGCCCGTGCCACGAGGCGAAGTATTCGATTGACGGCAAGAACCTGAGAGTGGCTCCGGCGCCGCTTGACGAATACGAAGTGGAAGTGAGAGATGGCTGGGTGTACCTCGGACCGGTCAAACCGAACTCGCGAGTCTGATTAGGAGGCGTAATATCCGATGTTTAAAGCAATCTACAACTGGATTGACGAGCGTCTGGACATCACGCCGATGTGGAGAGACGTCGCGGATCACGAGGTCCCCGAACATGTCAACCCGGCGCATCACTTCTCCGCCTTCGTATATTGTTTCGGCGGTCTGACGTTTTTCATTACGGTCATCCAGATTCTGTCCGGCATGTTCCTGACGATGTACTATGTGCCGGATATCATCAACGCTTACGCGAGCGTCGACTATCTGCAGCATAAAGTTGCGTTCGGCGCAATCGTGCGCGGCATGCACCACTGGGGCGCGAGCCTGGTCATCGTCATGATGTTCCTGCATACGCTCCGCGTCTTCTTCACCGGCGCATACAAGGCGCCGCGCGAAATGAACTGGGTTGTCGGCATGCTCATCTTCTTCGTCATGCTCGGCCTCGGATTCACCGGCTACCTGCTGCCGTGGGACAACAAGGCTTACTTCGCGACGAAGGTCGGCATCCAGATTGCGGAATCGGTTCCGTACATCGGACCGTACATTGCGGAACTGCTGCAAGGCGGCGATGTCGTCGGAGCGCAGACGCTGACGCGTTTCTTCGCGATCCACGTCTTCTTCCTGCCCGGCGCGCTGCTCGCATTGCTGGCGGCTCACTTCATCATGATCCGCAGACAAGGCATCTCCGGACCACTATAATTGAAGGGAGTTTTCACCGATGGCCCATAACTCCAAGGACAGCCAGGAGAAAGTGGTATACGTCGGCGACTCCCGGGTCCGCAAGTCCGGGAGAATGCCGAACATACCGCCCGATTATTCGGCGTTTCCAGGCAAGTCGGAAGCGTTCATTCCGAATTTCCTGCTGAAAGAATGGATGGTCGGCGTCGTCGTGCTGGTCGGGTTCCTCGTCCTGACGATTTCCCATCCGGCGCCGCTCGGTTATCCGGCGGACCCGACCAATACGTCGTTCATACCGATGCCGGACTGGTATTTCCTGTTCTTGTACCAGTTCCTGAAGTATCCGTATGTGTCCGGCGATTACGTCGTGCTCGGAACGGTCGGCGTCCCGCTCATCATGTTCGGCGCCCTGCTGTGCGCGCCGTTCCTCGATCGGGGCAAGGAGCGCCGCTTCTACCGCCGTCCGATCGCTTCGACGCTGATGTTCCTGTCGCTGATTTCCTGCGTCTACCTGACCTATGTGGCATGGGATCACTATCAGCATCAGCTTGAAGTGAACGGCATTGTGCCGGAGCATATCAAGCGTGAAGAGGAAGCGCGCCTTGCGGCTGAGCGCGGGGAAGAGCGTCCGAATCCCGTCAAACGCGAGGACAAGAAGATCGCCGTCGTTGACGCGAACGATCCNATCACGTCGGTCATTCAGCAGAACTGCCTCTCCTGTCACGGCNCGGACTACCAGGGTCAAAGCTCGATTCCGCCTCTGGCCGGCGTNGGNGACAAGTATTCGAAGGAAGAGCTGGCCGAGATCGTGACGAACGGCAAAGGCACCATGATGCCCCCGTTCGGCGGTCAACTCAGCGCTGAAGAGATCGATCAGATCGCAGAATGGCTGGCGAAACAGAAGAAAGCGGAATAAGACAGCAATCTGAATGCCGCGGCCGATCTGAGGCTTCAGGCTGCGGAAGCATCAGCGAACCTGACCGCCATCCGGCGGTCAGGTTTAGTTTTTGCGTCAAGAATGGACGGACAAGGAGGGCCGCACATGTCGCTCACATGGTTCACCAGCCGTGCGTTTCTGCTCGACCGCCGGCTGCTCTGGCTGCTGTTCATCTGCAACGCGCTCGGCACGGCGTATGGCTATGTCTGGTACGGGGAGCAGCTGCGCTGGACGCTCGATCACCATCCGTTATGGCGCATCGTGTTCGTCCCGGACAGTCCGACGGCAAGCCTGTTCTTCACGATTTGGCTGCTGCTCATCCTGATGCGTCCGGGCAAGGAAAGCGGCGTTTACCGGATCTTCCGAATCGCGGTGGAAGCGCTTGCCGTCCTGACGCTGGTAAAGTACGGCGTCTGGGCGGTCGTCATGAACGCCGCGCAAGGGTTGCAGGGCGACCCGCTCGACTGGCAGAACTGGATGCTCATCGCATCGCATGCGGCGATGGCTGTCGAAGGGCTGCTCTATGCGCGGTTCATGCGGTTCGGCAAGTTGGCGGCGCTGCTTGCCCTCGGATGGATGCTGCTGAACGATACGATGGATTACGGCGTCGGCATCTATCCCTGGCTGCCGTCGGTGTTGGAAGACGATCTGACGGCTATTGCCGGATTCACCTTCGTGTTGTCGGTCGTCAGCTACTTTCTGACACTGATTGTGCTGCAATTCCGATCTTCCGGCGAAACCGGAGCTGGCGATCGCCGGTGAGCAGCAGATTCGGGCTGCGGTTCTGAACCGGGCAATCCGCTCATAGACTGATGTCTAGGAGGGATTGTCCATGTCCGTTCGCCTGAAGATACTGCTGGCGCTCATGCTTCTGCTGACCGCCGGCGGATTGCCATTGTCTGCGGATGCGCCGGCGGCGGCTGAAGACCGTTTGGACCGTCTCGAGGTTCTGACCCACAGTTTCTACCTCGCGTCCCTGGACGGTAATCGCCAACTGTCCTACGCCTATTTGTTGAAAATAGAAGAAACAGCTGCATCGGCCGAACTGCGCGCGATCGGTGAACCGGCCGGGTGGAGACGGATTGATGATTCGCTCGGCGCGGCACGCAAAGCGCTTGCCCGCGGCCGCAACCCGGACGGGTGGCGGGCGGAGGCATCCCGGCTGCTGCTCGCCGTCGACGCACTGACGCCCGGCCGCGAATCGCTGTGGCTCGAGTACGGGCGGCTCATCGGCGACGATCTCGACCGGATGCGCCGCGGCTGGCAGCGCGGCGGGACGGAGGGAGCCGCCGCGGCCGCCGTTTCGCTTCAGCTCCTGAAGGAGCGGGTCGAGCGTCTGGAGGCGGCGGCAACTGTCGCCCGGCCGCAGCCGTCCGTTCAGCTGCTGCAGGAGCGGATCCGGTATGCGGAGAGGTTGCTGGCGGCTGCAGCGAAAGGGGAAGCGAAACGGGTCTGGATCGAGGAAGCGTTCGACGGCATCGAACAGGCTGCTGCGGATTTGTTCGGTTCGAAGGAAGTGTTGTCGCCGGCGCGAGCCGATGATCCGTCGCCGGCATGGATTGCGGCCATGACCGCCATCCTGTGTGCCGCTCTCGGGTACGCAGGGTACCGCAAGTACCGTCATGACCGATGGGGCATATCGTCTGTCAAGCGCCCGCTGTAGCCGCGGGCGCTTCGTCATCTTTCGCGGAAACCTTCGCCGACGACATCGTGCGCATCGCTGATCGCGAAGAACGCCTTCGGGTCGATCTCGTGTACAATCTCGCGCAGCGCCCGGGCTTCGGATCGGCCGACAATGCAGTAGACGACCTGCTTGGACGCGCCCGAATAGCCGCCGGTCGCCTGCAGAATCGTCACGCTCCGGTCGAGCTTGCGGGTAACGGCGTCGGCGATCGCCTGGCCTTTGTCCGTCACGATCGTGAACGCTTTGCCGACATAAGCCCCTTCCTGCACGAAATCGATGACTCTTGCGGCGATGAAGACGACGACCAGCGTGTAGAGCACGCGCTCGACGGGCACGAAGAACAGGGATGAGCCGATGACGGCGGCATCGATGCCGAGTATGGTCCGGCCCATGCTCCAGCCGTATTTTCGCACCAGAATGCGGGCGGCGATGTCCATGCCGCCGGTCGTCGCGCCGAACCGGAAGACGATGCCGAGACCGGCGCCAAGGGTCACGCCGGCATAGAGCGCGGCCAGAATCAGATCGCGCCCGCTTGCGAGCGGGACGATGAGCCGGGCATCGACCGCGCGTTCCATCAGCCACAGCGAGCAGGTCAGACAGAGCGTGCCGTAAAGCGTCATCGTCATCGATTTCCAGCCGAGCAGTCTCCATCCCGCGAGAAACAGCGGCACGTTCAGGAGCAGCGTCGTGAAGGANAGCGGCAGGCCGAATATGTAATAGAGCAGCAGTCCGACACCGGTAACGCCGCCTTCCATCAACGTGTTCGGCAGGACGAAGTAATGCAGGCCGAACGCATAGATCGCCGTTCCCGCCGCAACGGGGACGAGGACGCGCAGTCCGCCGGCTGCCCGTCGGGACATCCGTTTCAACCTCCTCGATATCGGGCTTCAACGCATCGAAGCCCGGGAAGGTGCAAGGATTGTGTTCCCCTGTGCTTTGCGCTAACATAAGGAAAGAATCGTCGGATAAGCAAAACGGCCGGCGCCGTGTCCGCGGGCGGACACAACCGTTCGGCGTAAAAGGATAAGTCGATATTAAGCTTATCAATTTTTATCTTTCATGGAAAGGATCGTGCTTAGTGTTGGGCAAAACACTCGCCGACATGCAGCGTGAAGTCGATGCATATATTTCACAGTTCAAGGAAGGCTACTTCAGTCCGCTCGCCTTGATGGCCCGGCTGACGGAAGAAGCCGGGGAACTGGCGCGCGAAGTGAACCATCACTACGGGCCCAAGCCGAAGAAGCCCGACGAGCCGGACAGTTCCATCGAGATGGAACTCGGGGACCTGCTTTTCATTCTCATTTGCTTTGCCAATTCGCTGGGGATCGATCTGACGGAAGCGCATGACAAGGTGATGGCGAAATTCTCGACGCGCGACAAGGACCGCTGGACGCGCATCGAGCAGCCGGCCGAATAGTGCGGCGGCTTGCCCGCCCATACCCGGCGCTTGCCTTGTGCATATGCTGATCGATAAGCATATGTGCGAGGGGGCGTGGAGGATGGCCGGAGAAGAGCATATCAGACAGGCTTATGCTTCGATCTTGTCGGGCGACTACGAACAGGCGATCCGGTCGTTCGAGCAGGCCATCGCTGCCGAGCCCGGCAATCCTGCATATCACCACAAATGCTCGATTACCTGCATGCGCAGCGCCCTGTGGACGAAGGCGCTCCGGCACGCGGAGGAAGCGGTCAGGCTGGCGCCGGATCAGACGGATTACCGCTACCATCTCGCTTCGGTTCAGGCGCGAATTGCGGCCGAGGAAGCCAAAAATGAGCTGGCGGCAGCCGATCCCGACTATGCATCCGTCATCGGCCGGCTGAAGCTTGCGCTGGAATTGGATCCGTTGCTCGATGAAGCCTGGCTGCTCATGGCGGCGGCATACGGGGCGCTCGGACGGTTCGATGAAGCGGCTCAGGCGGCAAGGGAAGCGCTCAGGCTGAATCCCGCGCATGGAGAAGCCAAGCGGCTGTTTGCCGACTATCGCCGGCGTCATCGGAGAAAGCAAAAACGCACGCTGCATTGAACTAATTCATTACTCAAGTGGGAACAGGAGTTGGAAGGCATGACGGACAAGATTCGCGTCGCGGTTGCGGGCGCAAGCGGCAAAATGGGACGTGAAGTCGTCAAAATGGTGCTGGAAGAACCGGCTTTTGAACTGGCGGCCGCCGTCGGACGCACGTCGGCCGGTCAGGATGCGGGCGCCGCTGCGGGATTGCCCGCCTGCGGCGTCACGATCACCGGCGACCTTGAGGAAGCGCTGCGCGGCGGCGCAGTCGACGTATTGGTTGATTTTACGGTGCCGCAGTCGGCTTACGACAACACGAAGACGGCGATTACATACGGTGTGCGTCCCGTTGTCGGCACGACCGGCTTCACGCCGGAACAGATTGACGAACTGGACAAGCTGTGCAGAAGCCGCGGTATCGGCGGCCTGATCGCGCCCAATTTCTCGATCGGCGCCATTCTGATGATGCGGTTCGCCGCGGAAGCGGCGCGCTACTTCCCGCATCTGGAGATTATCGAGTATCACGGGGACCGGAAGCTGGATGCGCCGTCCGGCACCTCCATCAAGACCGCGGAACTGATTTCCGAAGTGCGCGGTGAGCTCAAACAGGGGCATCCCGATGAGGAAGAGAAACTGGAAGGCGCGCGCGGCGGATATTACAACGGATTCCGCATCCACAGCGTCCGGCTGCCCGGCGTATTCGCCCAGCAGGAAGTGATCTTCGGCGCTTTCGGACAGACACTGCGCATCCGGCATGATTCGTATGACCGCGCCGGCTACATGCCGGGGGTCAAGACCGCGGTGCAGAAAGTGATGACTTATACCGGCCTCGTCTACGGATTCGAGCATCTGATGGACGGCGGAGAGGAGAAACGTTCATGACGGCGCGGATGCAGGTTGCGTTCATTGCGCACGACCGGAAGAAAGACGAAATGGTCAATTTCGTCATCGCTTATGAGCATGTGTTCCGCCATCACGATCTGTATGCCACCGGCACGACCGGCAAGCGGATCATGGAGCAGACCGGGCTTACGGTGCACCGGTTCATGTCGGGGCCGCTCGGCGGCGACCAGCAGATCGGCGCGCTGGTGGCGGAGAATGTCATGGATTTGATCATTTTCCTGCGTGATCCGCTGATGGCGCAGCCCCATGAACCGGATATCAACGCGCTGCTGCGCCTCTGCGACGTATACGGCATTCCCGTCGCCACGAACGTCGCCACGGCCGAACTGCTCGTCAAAGCGCTCGAGCGCGGCGAATTCGCGTGGCGGGAGCTTGTCCACAAATACAAGCCGGAGGACTGGCGGTCATGACGGCTGCCGTCGACATGCTGGCGTTCGGCGCCCACCCGGACGATGTCGAGATCGGCATGGCCGCGACGATCGCCAAGCATACGCAGGCCGGCATCCGCTTCGGCATCTGCGATCTGACCCGCGCGGAAATGTCGTCGAACGGGACGGTGGAACTGCGGCAGCGCGAGGCCGCGGAAGCCGCCGAGGCGATCGGGCTGGCGTATCGCTCCTGTCTCGGATTGCCTGACCGGGGGCTGACCGGTTCGCCGGATCAGATGGCATCCATCGTGCGCGAAATCCGGAAACTTCGGCCGCGGATCGTGTTCGCGCCGTATTGGAACGACCGCCATCCCGACCATAACGCCGCGAGCCGCCTCGTGGAAGAGGCGGTTTTCAATGCGAAGCTGCGCCGGTACATGCCCGAACTCGAACCGATCCAGGTGGAGCAAATGTATTTCTACTATATCAATGATGTGGCGGAAGTCGATCTGATCGTCAATGTTTCGGATTGGTACGACGCGAAGCGCCGCGCGCTGTCGGCCTATCGGTCGCAGTTCGAATCGGGGCCGGATACGGTAGCGACGCCGCTGAACCAACGCTACGTCGAAAATGTCGAAGCCCGCGACCGGCTGCTCGGCGGCCAGCGTCAGTGGGCATTTGCCGAAGGCTTCGCGGTGAAGCGCCCCTTTGAGGTGCATCTGTTCTGAGCGCACCGCGAAGCGAGAGGAGGAGCATCCATGGCCAGACCGCTCAAGATCGGCATTACCTGTTACCCGACGCTCGGCGGATCCGGTGTCGTCGCGACCGAACTCGGCAAGCTGCTCGCCGAGAAAGGGCATGAGATTCATTTCATTACGCACAGCATTCCGTTCCGGCTCGGCAAGTTCCAGCGCAACATCTATTACCATGAAGTCGAAGTGAACAATTATTATGTCTTCCGCTNTCCGCCGTACGATCTGTCNCTGGCCAGCAAGATGGCGCAGGTCGCGCGGATGCAGAGACTGGATCTGCTGCACGTCCACTACGCCGTGCCGCATGCCATCTGCGCCTGGCTGGCGAAACAGATGCTGGACGGCGGCATCAAGACGGTAACGACGCTGCACGGCACCGATATCACGGTGCTGGCACAGGACGAATCGCTGCGCGATCTGATCCGGCTCGCGATCCATCAGAGCGATGCGGTGACGGCCGTCTCGCGGGATTTGATNCGGGAGACCCGCGAACGGCTTGATATCGAGACGCCGATCGATCTGACGTACAATTTCGTCGACAAGCGCGTCTACTACCCGCGGGAATGCCGTTCGCTGCGCAACGAATACGCCGCGCCGGGCGAAAAGGTGCTGATGCACATCTCCAACTTCCGGCCGGTGAAGCGGGTCGGCGACGTCGTTGACGTGTTCGCGCGCGTGAACGCGAAGCTGCCTTCGCGTCTGCTGCTCGTCGGGGAAGGTCCGGAACTGTCGAAAATACAATGGCAGGTCGAATCGCTCGGCCTGGAGGACCGCGTCACCTTCCTCGGCAAGCAGGACGACGTGGCGCAGGTCATTTCCGTCGCGGACCTGCTGCTGCTGCCGTCCGAGAAAGAAAGCTTCGGCCTCGTCGCCCTCGAAGCGATGGCCTGCGGCGTGCCGACGATCGGCTCACTCGCCGGCGGCATTCCGGAGCTTGTCGCGCACGGCACGACCGGCTTCCTCGCGCCGGTCGGCGATACGGAGCGGATGGCCGAATACGCGGTTCAGCTGCTGAGCGACGAATCGATGTACGCACGGTTCCGGGAAGCATGCCTGGAACGGGCCCGCACGACGTTCTGCAATGACCGGATTACCGCGGAATACGAGCGCATCTATTATCGCGTGCTCGGGATCGAGGCCGATATTCCGATACCGGTGTGCGAATAAGCGCGAGAGGTGGTGCGCCGCCATGGACGGAAAGCTGAACGACGCGATGCCGGTGATCGAACGATTGAGCGCCGCCGGCCACCAAGCGTATTTCGTCGGCGGCTGCGTCCGCGACGCCTTGCTCGGCCGGCCGATCGGCGATGTCGACATCGCGACGTCCGCGCGGCCGGAAGCGGTCATGGCGATCTTTCCGAAGCATGTCCCGACCGGCATCCGGCACGGCACGGTAACCGTGTTCGTGAAAGGCCGGTCGTATGAAGTGACGACGTTCCGCACGGAATCGGACTATGACGACCATCGCCGACCGTCGGATGTCGCATTCGTCGACGACATCCGGACCGATCTCAAGCGCAGGGATTTCACGGTCAACGCCATGGCGATGGACGCGGACGGCCGGGTAATCGATCCGTTCGGCGGGATGTCCGACCTTGAACGCGGNGTCATCCGCTGCGTCGGCAGTCCGGACGAACGATTCCGTGAAGACGCCCTGCGCATGGTCCGGGCCGTCCGGTTCGCGGCGGAGCTTGGCTTCCGCATCGCGCCGTCGACATGGCGCGCGCTCAGGCGGAACGCCGGGCTGTTGCGTCATATCGCGCTGGAACGCGTCGGTGCCGAACTGGACAAGATGGTCCGCGGCGCCGATCCGGACCGGGCGGCCGCTTTGTTCATCCGCTCCTGTCTATGGCGGACGACGAAGACGCCGCTGGAGACAAACGGTCTTCCGGCATGCGCGGGGAAGGTGAAGCTGTCCGGCCTGGAGGCGGGCGACCTCAGGTGGATCGCGCTTTGGGCGGCGTCGAACGTTTCGCCGGAGGCGGCTCACCATTGGATGTCGCGGTTCGCGTTCGGCAAGAAGCGGATGCGCGCGATCTTCGCGCCGCTGGAACTGCATGCCGCCGCGGCGAGCATTCCCGACACCCGCGAAGCATGGGCTGCGCTTGCGCTGCGCCACGGGCGCCAGGCTGCGGCAGACTGGCTGGACGTCATGCGCGCGCTTCCCGGCATCAGTCCCGTCCCGGCGGATCGACTGGCGCGATGGTCGGCATGGCTGGCGGACATCCCGGCGTTTGCGGCGGCGGAGCTGGCGCTCGACGGGACGGAATTGGCGGAAGCGGCTGGCAGGAAAGGCGGCCCGTGGATCAAGCGGACGATGGATCGGCTGCTGCTGGAGACGGCCGCCGGCCGCCTGCCCAACGAACGTCGGGCATTGCTCGAGAGGGCGCTGCGCATTCTGGACAATGAACCGGACGGGAAGGACGAACCATGAGAGAACGACTGCTGGAAATGTTGACGGAACGCGAAGGCGAGTACATTTCGGGCGAAGAGGCGAGCCGCCGTCTCGGCATCAGCCGGACGGCGGTCTGGAAACATATCCGCAGGCTGACGGAGGAAGGCTACGCGATCGAAGCGAGCCGCAACCGGGGATATCGGCTGGCGGGAACGCCGGACCGGCTGACGGCGACCGGGCTCATGTCGCGCCTCAAGACGAAGTCGCTCGGCCGGTCGCTTCACTTGTACGACGAGATCGGCTCGACCCAGGATGCCGCGAAGCGGCTCGCCGAAGAAGGGGCGCCCGAAGGCACGCTTGTCATCGCGGAGCAGCAGACGAGCGGACGGGGCAGGATGGGGAGGAGCTGGCTGTCGCCGAAGTACAAGGGACTGTGGATGAGCCTCGTGCTCCGGCCGAACGTTNCGGTCCTTTGCACGCCGCAGCTGACGCTGCTGACCGCCNCCGCCCTCTGCCGGTCGCTGCGACGACAGACAGGCCTTGAGATCGGCATCAAATGGCCCAACGATCTGCTGATTGACGGCCGCAAGATCAGCGGCATCCTGCTCGAATCGAGCGCGGAAGAGGAGCGGCTGCGCCATGTCGTCGCCGGCATCGGCATCAGCGTCAACCTCGAGCCGGAGGATTACCCTCCCGAGCTGAGGTCGAAAGCCGTTTCGCTCCGGATGGCCGCCGGCAGGCCGCTTGACCGGACGGAAACGGCGGCGCAGTTTCTCGAATCGCTCGAAGAACTGTACGACATTTACCGCCATGACGGATTCGGCCCGATCCGGCTGCTCTGGGAAGCGTGGTCCGTCTCGCTCGGCAAGCCGGCCGCCCTGAAGACGCCGCAAGGAACCGTGGAAGGCGTGCCGCTCGGCCTCTCCGACAACGGCGCGCTGCGCGTCCGGACGGCGGACGGATTGGTGCGGGAAGTGTTTTCGGCGGAATTCGAATGACGCGCCGGACGGCGGACGAACGAATGTCCGCCGCTTTCTTTTCGGGCCCCGTCGTGCTATACTTGTCGGCAAGAGGCGGTATCGCATTTTTCGCGAATCGCACTCGGGACTTATGGATTTGAATTTCATCTTGCGCGGAACGTTCATCCGGGTTGGCGCATTCTGCTCAGAGCCGCGAGGGACCGAGACAGAAGGAAGCACGCTTGACCGTGATGTTTCCTGTTGTCGTCTGAGGACCTACGGCGTTGCTGCCGGCAGGTTTTTTGCTTTTTCCGGAAAAATGAGGGCGCACCGGTGCGGAACGTTCGGCGGCGAATGGGAGGGACCATGCGGCATGCAGGCACTTACCGTGACGAAATGGCTGCAAATGAAAAAGGACGGAATCCCGATCTCCATGGTGACCGCGTACGACTATCCTTCGGCACGGCTGGCCGAGGAAGCGGGCGTGGACGCCATTCTCGTCGGCGATTCGCTCGGCAATGTCGTGCTCGGCTACGACACGACGCTGCCGGTGACATTGGATGACATCATCTATCACGCCCGCGCCGCAAGGCGCGGCGCACCCGATACATTCATCGTGGCCGATCTGCCGTTTATGACCTACCGGCTCGGCGCGGAGTCGACGCTCCGCAACGCGGGCAGACTGATGCAGGAGACCGGTGTGCAGGCGGTCAAGCTGGAAGGCGGCGCGGACATCGCCCATGAAGTATCCGCCCTGACGGCGGCCGGCATTCCGGTCATGGGCCATATCGGACTTCTGCCGCAGTCGATTCACCAAATCGGCGGGTACAAAGTACAGGGCAAGCTGGAGGCGGACATCCGCCGTCTGATCGATGATGCGAAGGCGCTCGAAGAAGCCGGCGCGTTCGCCATCGTGCTCGAACTGGTGACNGACGGCGCGGCTGANGCGGTGACGCGCGCCCTCAAGATTCCGACGATCGGCATCGGGGCCGGCGCCGCCTGCGACGGCCAGGTGCTCGTCTATCACGACATGATCCGGTACGCCTCTCCGTATCGAAGCAAGAAGTTCGTGAAAACCTACGCCGATGTCGGCACGACCATCCGCGACGCCATCGGCGCCTACGTGCGCGATGTGAAGGCCAGAACGTTCCCCGGAGCCGAGCACAGTTTTCCGGGCGCGTCGGAAATNGCCGCGCAGCTGTACGGCGGCGGGGAGGCGAAACAAGATGCGGGTCATTGAGACGATCGCCGAACTTCGCGCCGCCATCGCCGAATGGCGCAGGCAGAACCCCGCTGGCACGGTCGGATTCGTGCCGACGATGGGCTATCTGCACGAAGGCCACGCCAGCCTGATCCGCCGCTCGGCGGCGGAGAACGGGCTCACCNTCGTCAGCGTCTTCGTCAATCCGCTGCAGTTCGGCCCGAANGAAGATTTCGAGCGGTACCCGCGCGATGCCGGGCGGGACAGGCAGGTGTCCGAAGCGGCGGGGGCCGATCTGTTGTTCATGCCGTCCGTGGCCGAAATGTATCCGCGTCCGACCGCGACGCGCGTCATGATCGCCGGTCTTACGGACCGGCTGTGCGGGGCGTCGAGACCCGGCCATTTCGACGGCGTCGGCACCGTCGTCAGCAAACTCTTTCATATTGTCATGCCGGATAAAGCCTATTTCGGCCTGAAAGACGCGCAGCAGGTTGCCGTTATCGAGCGGATGGTCGAAGATTTGAACTTCCCCGTCCGCATCGTGCCGTGCGAGACGGTGCGGGAACCGGACGGACTCGCGCTCAGTTCGCGAAATGTCTATCTGAACGCGGAAGAGAGGGGCCAGGCCGTCATTCTGTACGAAACGCTCGAGTTGGCGGAGCAGAAGTTCCGCGAACCCGGCATGACGCCCGGCGAGCTTAAAGCGGCGATGCATGCGCACATCAAGCGCGCGCCGCTTGCCGAGACGGATTATGCGGAACTGCTCACCTGGCCGAATCTGGAGCCTCCGGCGGACATCCCGTTCGATCAGATGCCGCCGGGCAGCCGGTTCATCGCGGCGCTGGCCGTCAAATTCGGCCGGACGCGGCTCATCGACAACCGGCTGCTTGCAACGGGGCCGGCGGGAAAGGAGTGAGGATACCATGATGCGGAACATGATGAAGTCGAAAATCCACCGCGCGACCGTAACGGAAGCGAACCTGAACTATGTGGGCAGCATCACGATCGATGAAGATCTGATGGAGGCGGCCGACCTGTGGGAGAACGAAAAGGTTCAGGTGGTCAATATCAACAACGGCGCCCGGCTGGAGACCTATGTCATTCCCGGTCCGCGCGGTTCGGGCGTCATCTGCCTGAACGGCGCCGCCGCCCGCCATGCCCAGCCCGGCGACAAAGTCATCATTATCTCTTATGCGCTGATGACCGAAGAGGAAGCCCGTGAATATCGTCCGCGGATCGTCCTCATGGACGAAGGGAATCGTCCGGCCGGCATGACGGGCAAGGAAGAGCACGCAACGATCCTGTAATACTGCAATCCGCCAGCCCGGCCGTAATCCGGCTTCAGTTGCGAGATGTAACTTGAGTCCCGCAGTATAGTTCCCCCTCGCTTCGGCGCAGAATGAGCATACCGGCGAAGCGCGCCGGAAGGCCCAAGGCGAAGGGGGCGGCGAGGGTGGTCAGGCAATGGTTCAAAGTCATGAACGACATGCTTGACGAAATGCTGACGCGATATCCTGCCGCGGATGCGGCGCAGCGGAGATTGATCGAATTGCAGGTGCGCAAGATCCAGGACATGAGCGACATGATCGTCGACGGCTGGCTGCGGGTGGAGGAGAAGCTGGCGAGGCTGCGGGAGATGATGTCGCCCGGCGAACCGGACGGCAGCAAGCACTCGCTGGCCGCAGCGGCACCGATACTCGGGGAGATCGGGCATGCCGCGCCGGCGGCATCGGCGGAAGCCGGCCACGTGCTCGGAACGGCCGAACTGTTCCCGCCGGCATCAGCGGAAACCGGTCCGTCGCAAGCGGCGAGGGAAGAAGCGGAACGCCATCTCACCGCCGGCCAGGGTTACTACGATCTGGCCATGTACAAAGACGCGGCCGCGTCGTTCAGCCGGGCGGTAGAGCTCTGTCCCGAATCGCTGGCGGCACGCATGTTCCTGGCGATGTCCTACATGCATCTCCGCGAATGGGAGAACGCCGAGCGCCACTTCCTGTTCATCGTCCGCACGGCGTCGCAGCCGAAGCTGAAGGCGCTCGGCCTGAACGCGCTCGGGTGCATTCAGGCCGTCACGGCGAATCTGGAGCAGGCGGTTCAATATTTCAAACAAGCCTGCGAAGCGGATCCCGCCTTCACCGGCGCCGCGCGCAATCTGGCAAACTGCAGATCGAACGTGGGACGACCATTGACGCTGTATTTCGGCAATTCCGAGTTCGGCTGCACGTGAGGAGAACGTACCGGATGAAATTTGCTGTCCTCGATCTGGAAACAACCGGCAATCATAGCAACGAAGATGATATCATTCAAATCGGCATCGTGCTGCTCGATGATGAATGCGGCGTGACCGGGAGTTATGCGTCCTATGTGCGCCCGAGAGTCCCGGTCTCCGCATCTATCACCGAGCTTACGGGCATTACGGATGAAGTCGTGCGCGAAGCGCCCGAACCGGAAGATGTGCTGCTCGAGGTCATTCCGCTGCTGAGTGACGCGGTGCTGGTGGCGCACAACGCCGGATTTGACGTCAGCTTCCTCAATCAGGCGCTGGACCGGTGCGGCTACATGCCGTTCACGGGCCGGGTGCTGGACACGCTGCAGCTGCTGCGCATCCTGTATCCGACCCAGCCGTCCTACCAGCTGGGCGCCGTATCCGAAGCGTTCGGCATCGAGCACGAACGCCATCATCAGGCCGACAGCGACGCCATGGCGACCGCCGTTCTCTTCAAGGCCTGCATGGACAAACTGCGCAATTTGCCGCTGCTGACGCTGGAGCGGCTGGCCTCGCAGCTCGGCGACGGTGACGATCTCGGCTGGATCGTTCACGACGCGCTGCAGCGAAGGCAGCGTCTGGCCGCCGCCGATCCGGACGGCTACCGCTACTATCGCCAGTTCGCGCTCAAGGTCGGTGAATGGACGGACGAAGAACCGCCGCGCCACGATGATCCGGAATCGGCCGAACGACTGCGCGAACTGGATTTTGAGATGTTTTTGGAAGAGACGCTCGCCCGGCTGAAGGAACATGTTCCGGGGTACGAACCGCGCGAGTCGCAGGTGCGCATGTTCCGCGAGGTGTACGACGCGCTGGAATCCGGGCGCCATCTGATGATCGAGGCCGGCACGGGCACGGGCAAGTCACTCGGCTACCTCATTCCGGCTCTCTTCTATGGTATCCGCCAAGATGAGAAAATAGTCGTGAGCACCCATACGATCAATCTCCAGGAACAGATCCGCGAGCGGGACGTGCCGCTGCTTGCCAAGGTGCTGCCGCTGCCGTTCAAGGCGTCCGTCTTCAAGGGCCGCGGCAACTACCTGTGCCTGCGCAAGTTCGAGAGCAAGATCGCGGCGCGCGATTATACCGCGCCCGCGGATGATCGGCTGACGACGGCACAGATGCTGGTCTGGCTCGGCGAGACCGAGCACGGCGACCAGGAAGAGCTGAACTTCGGCGGGCGGGGGGCCGAATATTGGCATACCGTCGCCAGCGACGCCGATTCGTGCCTGAACCGCTCCTGTCCCTGGTTCAAGCATTGTTTCTATCACCGGGCGAAACAGGAAGCCGTTCATGCGGATCTGGTCATCACGAACCATTCGCTGCTGTTCACCGACATCCGCGCCGAATACCGGCTGCTGCCCGCATACGACCACCTCATCGTCGACGAGGCCCATCATCTGGATGACGCTGCCGGCAAACATCTCGGCATGCAGCTCTCTTACAACAGCGGTATGCATCCGCTGACGCGGCTTTGCAAGGACGCCCGCACGGGACTCATCTTCCAGCTCAAACAGAAGATCGCATCCACCGGCCATGTGCGCGCTGAAAGCTGGACCGAAACGATCGAGAAGGCCGTTCCGGTGTTCGGCGAACTGCGCATCCATTGGGACGAGCTGTTCGAACTGCTGTATCGGCTGGCGCAGCCGGAGCCCGACGCCGACGGCGGGCAGGGCGTCATGCGGCTCAAGACCGACAAGCCACCGGCCGAATGGGAAGCGGTGCGGACAGCCGAAGCGAACGTGTTCGCTTCCTTGAACGAGATCATCCGCACGTTCGAGAAGCTGCTCGCGGAGCTCAAGGAACATTGCGACGACGCCGAAGTCGAAGCGGTGGCGGTCGACACCGCGGGCCGGGTGAAAGACCTGGCGCGCGTTCGCGACGACCTGCACGGCTTCGTCAAGCTGGACGAAGGCGGGACCGTCTACTGGCTGGAGGCAAACGCGTTCTACAAGTCGCGGTCGGTGCATCTGTACGCCGTGCCCGCCGATGTCAGCGGACTGCTCAAGCAATATTTCTTCGATGCGAAGCGGAGTGTCATCCTGACCTCGGCCACGCTCAGCGTGCACAAGTCGTTCGAGTACGCGACCGAACAGCTCGGGCTGTCCGGATTCGAAGCGGACGGCCGGCTCGCGACCGTGCAGCTGCCGTCGCCGTTCAATTATCGCGATCAGGCGCTGGTCGTCATTCCGCGCAACCTGCCGCCGATCAAGGGGGCGTCGGCGGATCCGGCGTTCCTTGCCGCGCTCGTCGAATCGCTGGCCGACGTGGCGCGCGAGACATCGGGCAGGATGCTCGTCCTGTTCACGTCCTACCGGATGCTGAAGCAGGTGTATGAGCCGCTGAAAGAGCGGCTTGCCGAAGCGGGAATCGCCGTCATCGGCCAGGGCATCGACGGCGGCGGCAGGACGAAGCTTGTCCGCCGGTTCCGGCAGCAGCAGGCCTCGGTGCTGCTCGGCACGAGCAGTTTCTGGGAAGGNGTCGATCTGCCGGGCGACGCGCTGACATGTCTCGCCATCGTNCGGCTGCCGTTTACNCCGCCGAACCATCCGCTGCTTGAAGCGAAATCGGAACAGCTGGCGGCGGAGAAGAAGAACCCGTTCATGAAACTGTCGATTCCGCAGGCGGTCATCCGCTTCAAGCAAGGCTTCGGCCGCCTCGTCCGCACGGCGAAGGACAAGGGAATCGTCATCCTGTACGACACGCGCGTCATTGACACGAGCTACGGCAAATATTTTCTGTACTCGCTGCCGGGCCCCAAGATCGAGACGATGCACATCGAACAGATTGTGCCGCGNATTCGGGAGTGGCTGAGTGAAACCGGGACGACGCAGGGAGGATCCGCGTGATGAAGCAGCAGACGAAAATATCCGAGGCGGTCGTGCGCAGACTGCCGCTCTATCTTCAGGCGCTCAACGAGCTTTCGCGCGGCGAGGTGCAGACCGTCTCGTCGCAGGCGCTCGGACGCAAGCTCGACCTCAACCCCGCGCAGATCCGCAAGGATCTGGCGTACTTCGGCGAATTCGGCCGCAAGGGCATCGGCTACGACGTCTCCTACCTGATCAGCAAGATCCGGCACATCCTGAAACTGGACAGGGGAATCAATGTCGCGCTGGTCGGCGCGGGCAATCTCGGCCAGGCGCTCTGCAACTACAACCGGTACAGCCGCGACAACATGAAGATCGTCGCGGTGTTCGACGATCATCCNGACAAGATCGGGATGCANATCAACACGATGCGCGTGCAGCCGATGGAGGANCTGAAGGCGACNGTCGAAGCGCTGCAAATCCGGATCGGCATCATCACCGTGCCGGCCGCGGCGGCGCAGAAAGTGGCGGATCAGCTGGCGGACGCCGGCATCGAAGGCATTCTGAATTTCGCGCCGGCCATTCTGAAAGTGCCGCCGTCCGTGCGGGTGCATCACGCCGATTTCACGACCGAACTGCTCAGCCTTGCTTATTATTTGGAAAAGGATGCGGATCACGATGACGACAAAGTGGTGGATTGAGGGCGGCACGTTTCTGACCATGGACGACGGCCAGCCGATTGTAAACGGCCATCTGGTCGTGGAAGGCAGCCGGATCGTCTACCTTGCCGAAGCGCATCCCGGCGCGCTGGCCGACGGGGCGGAAAGGATCAGCGGCAGCGGGCTGCTCTTCATGCCGGGGCTGATCAACACGCACGGCCACGCAGCCATGACACTGCTTCGCGGGTATGCCGACGACATGGTGCTGCAGGACTGGCTGCAGAACAAAATCTGGCCGCTCGAGGCGCGCTTCACGGCGGAAGATGTGCGCGCCGGCGCGGCGCTTGCGGCCGTCGAGATGCTGAAGCGCGGGACGACGGCGTTCGTCGACATGTACGATCATATGGATGAAGTGGCGCAGGTTGTCGAGCAGGCGGGCCTCCGGGGCGTGCTGGCCCGGGGCGTCATCGGCCTGTGCTCCGAGGCGGAGCAGCGCGCCAAGCTCGAGGACGCGATTCGGTTCGCGCGGGATTGGCACGGCAAGGCGGACGGCCGCATCCGCGTCATGATGTCGCCTCACGCGCCNTACACTTGTCCGCCGGCGTTCATCGAGCAATTCGTGCAGGCCGCGCACGATCTCGATCTGCCGATGCACACCCATATGTCGGAGACGGCCGCGGAGGTGGAGCAGAACGTGCGCGATTACGGCGTCCGGCCGGTCGAGCATCTTGACCGGCTCGGCATGTTCAGCCGGCCGACGCTTGTGGCGCATGCCGTCCATCTGAACGATGACGAGATCGCGCTGCTCGCCGAACGGGGCGTTGCCGTCTCCCACAACCCGGCGAGCAATCTGAAGCTTGCCAGCGGCGTCGCGCGGGTGCCGGACATGCTCCGCGCGGGCGTGACCGTGTCGCTCGGCACGGACGGCGCGGCGAGCAACAACAACCTTGACGTTTTCGACGAAATACGGCTCGCGGCGCTCATTCACAAGGGCGTATCCGGCGATCCGACGGCGGTGCCCGCTTATGAAGCGCTCAAGCTCGGAACGGTGTACGGGGCGAAGGCCATCTGGCAGTCGGACGAGATCGGGAGCCTCAAGCCCGGCATGCGGGCGGACATTGTGGCCCTCGACATCGACCAGCCGCACTATTATCCGCGGACCGATCTGATCTCCCATCTGGTCTACGCGGGCAACGGCAGAGACGTGAAACACGTCTGGGTCGACGGCGTGCAAGTCGTGAGGAATCGGACCTGCACGCGGCTGGACGAAGAACGGATCGCCGCGGAAGCGGCCGCCCGCTTCGAAAGGCTGAGCTCGGCGACATGAGGCGCCGGCAATCCGATATCCGCTTCATGACGCCGAAGCGTTGGGCTGTCATCATCCTGCTCGGGATCGGTCTGGTGCTGATGCTGCTCAATCTGTATTTTCAGTGGGCCCGAAGCGACTATGTTCGGGAAGAGCGCGAAGCGATCCGGCGGGTGAAGGCGGAAGCCGGCCTGACGAAAGTCGAATCGGCTGTCAAATTCGTATGGGACGACATCGTCTGGGTTGTCCGCGGCAATCGGGAAGACGGCTCCGATCTCTATGTGTGGGCCTTCGCGGATCGCATCGAGACGGTCGATGCCGGCGGAGCCTACAACGTCGGGCGGCTCCGGCAGGATGTGCTGCGCGAATTTCCCGACGCATCCATCATCCGCATCCGCCCGGGCTATGCGGAAGGAAGGCGAATCTGGGAAGTCTATTACAGCAGGAAAGAACAGGGCGTGACGCGCCATTATTACGGATTCTATGCGTTTGAGGACGGCAGCCCGATCGAGACCTACCGGCTGCCCGCGCGCACATCCGGTTGATATGAGGAAGCGTCCTCCGCGCCGCGCAAGGCGGCCGGACGGGCGCTTTCTGCCTGTTATTGCCGGCCCATTCGGTGTTCCGCGTATGCTATACTCTATTACATACGGCATCGCATGGGAAGGAGGCAACTCAGATGACGCAGATACGCATAATCCCTGTGCTGCTGACGGCGCTGCTGACAGGCGCCGTGTTGTTCGGCGGCTGGTTCGGCTACCGCCATTTCGCGGTCGAACAACCGCTGGCCGTGACGTTCGCCGGCATC